>MDTB01013134.1_pt1 | contig 20539 bp, 19 predicted proteins | sample 811161 | NCBI WGS metagenome assembly MDTB01 (sample SAMN05326650, study PRJNA326480) | marine metagenome | isolation source: seawater | place: Mediterranean Sea | collected 2009
AAACTGTTATGGATGAAGAAAAGAATGAAAAAAATATTTTTGATATGGCAGGTAGTGGATTTGAATCAACGGTTAGACTGGCAAAAAGTTCTCCAGAAATGTGGACTGATATATTTGAGGATAATAAAGAAAACATTATTAAATCCTTAGATGATTATATCGAAAATTTAATTCAGATCAATAACCTAATTAAAGATGATAGATTTAACGAAATTGAGTTGCAATTAAAATCAACTAATTATATAAAAACAATATTAAAAGGAATAAATTAAAATGAAGAATAATAAAAATTTGAGAAAATGGTTAGATGATATGAGCCTTCCCCACCCTCTTTTTATTGCTGGCCCATGTAGTGCTGAAACTGAAAATCAGGTTTTGGATATTGCTCATCAACTTAAAGATTCTGATGCAACTGTATTCAGAGCTGGTATATGGAAACCTAGAACCAGACCAGGAAATTTTGAAGGTGTTGGATCTCTGGCACTACAATGGATGAAAAAAGTAAAAGAACAAATAGGAATATTAACCACCACTGAGGTTGCAAATGCAAACCATGTTGATTTAGCACTTAAAAATGATATTGATATTCTGTGGATTGGAGCTAGAACTACAGTTAGCCCTTTTATTGTTCAAGAAATAGCTGAAGCTCTTCGAGGGACTAAAAAGATTGTATTAATTAAAAACCCAGTCAATCCAGACTTGTCTTTGTGGATGGGCGCAATTGAAAGATTTTATTCTTCAAATATTAAAAATATTGGGGCCATACACAGAGGGTTTTCAACATATGAAAAAACAAAATACAGAAATAATCCAGAATGGCAAATTGCTATTGATCTTCAAAGAAAACTTCCTGATTTACCACTAATTCTTGATCCCTCACATATAGCTGGTAGAAGAGATTTAATTTTTGATCTATGTCAAACAGCACTAGACTTAAATTATGATGGCCTTATGATTGAAACACACAATGATCCTGAAAATGCTTGGAGTGATTCGAAACAACAAATTTCTCCTAAAAATTTAAAAGAATTAACGAAGAATTTAACAGTAAGGAGGATTACTAATAATGATGAGGTATATTTAGACAACTTAGATAGTTTAAGAGCTCAAATTAATGTTCACGATAATCAATTAATTAATATTTTAGGAAATAGAATGAAGGTAGCAGAAAAAATTGGTCTCTTAAAGAAAAAAAATAATGTTGCTGTTTTACAATCCAAAAGATGGAATGAGATTTTAGGTAATATGATACTAGAAGGTGAAGAAAAGAATTTAAGTGAAGAGTTTATTTTAAAAGTTTTTAAAGCAATTCATCAAGAATCAATAAATCATCAAGAAAATATATTAAAAAATAATTCATAGTTGAAAGGTCTAGTTTACAAATCAACAGGCTCATGGTATTCAGTAAGGTCAGAAACTGGAGACATGTATGATTGTAAGATAAAGGGAAAGTTAAGACTTAAGAATATAAACAGTACTAACCCAGTAGTTGTTGGGGATATTGTTGAATTTGTTGTTGAAGAACATGATTTACAGCAAATTGGGATAATTCAAAAAATTCACGATAGAAGAAACTATATTTTAAGAAAGTCTGTAAACCTATCTAAGCAAACACATATTTTAGCTTCAAATATTGATCTTCTTTTGTTAGTTATAACTATAAAAAACCCGATAACAACAACGAGCTTTATTGATAGATTTTTAGTTAGTGCTGAGGCTTATTCCATTAAAACAATATTAGTTTTTAATAAGTGTGATATATACGACAAAAATGATGAAATCTTATTGAATTTATTCATAAACACTTATGAAAGCATTGGATATGACACAATTAAAACCTCTACTTTTTCAGAAATTGGAATCAAAGAGCTTAAGAAAAAAATTAGTGATAAAACTATAATGCTTGGAGGCCATTCTGGAGTAGGAAAAACTTCTTTAATTAATTCAATTGATATATCATTAAACTTAAAGGTTGGTAATATTTCTGATCAACATTTTCAAGGAAAACATACGACTACATATGCTGAACTTCATGATTTAAATAATGGTTCAAAATTGATTGATACTCCCGGGATTAAAGGATTTGGATTGGTAGGTTTTAACAGGGAAGAGATTAAAGATTTTTTTCCAGAATTTGTAAAGTTAAATTTAAAATGCAAGTTTAATAACTGCATGCACTTAAATGAACCAAAATGTTATGTTAAGCAGAAAATTCAAACAGATGAGATTTCAAAATCAAGATATGATAGTTATATTCAAATAATTAATGATAATAATTTAAAACACAGATAAATTGAAATTAGTAGTTCAAAGAGTAATTAAATGTGATTTAAAGATTGACAAAAAGATATTTTCTTCAATTGGTTATGGGATGGTTGTTTTTATTGGAATTTCGAAAGAAGATAATTTTAGTTTATTGAATAAATTAGCAACTAAAATATCAAAGCTACGCATATTTAATGATGAATTTGGTAAGATGAATAAAAATATAAATGAAATTAATGGTGAAATATTATTGGTAAGTCAATTTACCTTATACGCAGATACTAAAAAGGGAAATCGTCCAAGTTTCATAGGGGCAGCTAACCCGGAATATGCAATTAAAATTTACAATAGCTTTATTGAAGAATTAAAAAAAATTATAATTACAAAAATTCAAATAGGAAAATTTGGTGCTGATATGAAAATCAATTTAATTAATGATGGACCCGTAACTATAATATTAGAAAATTAAAAATATAAATATGGAAATAAAAAGTTTGCAAACAAAAGTTGATAATTGGATTAAAAATCACGGTGTAAGATATTTTAACGAATTAACAAATATGGCACAGTTAACTGAGGAAGTGGGAGAGGTCGCTAGAATTATTTCTCGTAAATATGGCGAACAAAGTTTTAAAGAATCTGATAATGAGGTTGATTTGGCTGGTGAGCTTTCAGATGTTTTATTTGTTTTACTATGTCTTGCAAATCAAACAGGGGTTGATCTTCAAACTGCCTTTGATGACAGGTTAGATATGAAGGCGAATAGAGATCACGATAGACACTACACAAATGAAAAGCTTAACTAAATTATATTTAAATAAGACTGAGCCTAGGCACGCGAATATAATTATACCAGGTTCTAAAAGCGAATCAAACAGGTTAATTATTTTGAGCTCATTATTTGAAAATATTTATTTAGAAAATATCTCAAACTCAGACGATACAAATTATTTGCTTAACGCAATTAATACAAAATCTGAGATTATTGACATAGCTCACGCAGGAACTGCGATGAGATTTTTAACCTCATACCTTTCCTTAAAAACACAAGTCGATATTCAATTATTAGGGTCAGAAAGGATGCATAATCGTCCAATTAAAATATTAGTTGACTCTCTAAGACAAATAGGCGCATCAATTGACTATATAGATAAAGAGGGCTATCCACCTCTTTTAATTAGGCCGTCAAAATTATTTAAAAATAAATTACAGATTGACACCTCTAAAAGCAGTCAATACATATCATCTTTATTATTAATAGCCCCAAAGATAAAAGGGGGATTAGAAATAGAGCTTGTAGGTAGAGAAACCTCTAAACCTTATATTGATATGACAGTTAGTTTATTAAACAAAATTGGCGTAGAAATTATTTCAAAAAAAAATTATTTTAAAGTATTTGAACTTCAAAATATAAATCCAATTAAAGTTTCAGTTGAATCAGATTGGTCTTCAGCATCATATTTTTATTCAATTGTAGCTATGGCTGAAATTGGATATAGCCTGACATTATCTAGTTTCAATATATCTAGCATGCAAGGGGACTCAAATATAGCAGAGATTTATAAATTATTTGGTGTGAAAACGATTCGTATGGGAGAAAAAATAAACCTTGAAAAAGTCAAGTCTAATATTGACAAATTTTCATATGATTTGAGTTCAAATCCTGATTTAGCACAAACAATTTCTGTTACCTGTTTGGGGCTTGGCTGCTCTTGTCATTTAAAGGGTCTTCATACATTAAAGATAAAAGAGACTGATCGATTAGTTGCTTTGAGAAATGAACTAGGTAAATTTGGTTTGAGAGTAACAATTAATGAGGATTCGATTTCCTTTGCTGCTAATAAAGGTTTTTTTAAGCCTAATGTTATGGTTGAGACTTATGATGATCATAGGATGGCTATGTCTTTTGCATGCTTAGCAATGAAAACTAATATAATAATTTGCAATCCTTCCGTGGTAACTAAATCCTATGCTTCTTTCTGGTTAGATTTAGAAAAAATAGGCATTACCCCTCAATAAATATCTTTAATTACTTGACATCTCCTATTTCAAGATTGTATATTTGCAAATTCTAAATACATCAATATGAGAATGAAACTTTCAGATTTTAATTATGAATTTCCAAAAGAATTAGTCGCCGAATACCCAAACAAAAATCGAGATGAAGCTAGATTAATGGTTATTGACAGAAAAGACTATTCAATCCAGCATCGGCAATTCAAGGATATCATTGATTATTTTGATGAAAATGATGTAATAATTTTAAATAATACAAAGGTTTTTCCTGCAAGGTTATTTGGAAATAAGGAAAAAACCGGAGCTAGAATTGAAGTATTTTTATTACGTGAATTAAATGCAGAACAAAGATTATGGGATGTCTTGGTTGATCCTGCAAGAAAAATAAGGATAGGTAACAAGCTTTACTTTGGTAATGATAGCGCCCTTGTTGCTGAGGTTATTGACAATACAACATCAAGAGGCCGAACATTAAGGTTCTTGTGTGACGTAGCTTACGAAGATTTTAGAAAATTATTAATTGATTTAGGGGAAACGCCGTTACCCAAATACATTAACAGAGAGGTAGAGCCAGAAGATAAAGTCAGATATCAAACTATTTATGCCAAACATGAGGGAGCAGTTGCTGCCCCTACTGCTGGTCTACATTTTTCGAAGCATCTTATGAAAAGATTGGAAATAAAAGGAATTAAATTCTCTGAGATAACATTACATGTCGGATTAGGCTCATTTTACCCAGTTGAAGTAGAAGACTTATCTAAACACAAGATGGATAGTGAGAGAATAATAATTGAGCAGGATTCTGCTAGTTTGATTAATAAAGGTCTAGCCAATAAGAGGAGAATATGTGCTGTAGGAACAACTGTAATGAGAGCAATAGAAAGTTCGGTTTCATCAATGGGGACATTAAATGAATTTGACGGATGGACTAATAAATTTATTTTTCCTCCCTATGAATTTAATATTGCTAATTCAATGATAACTAATTTTCATATGCCCAAATCAACTCTGTTAATGATGAGTTCTGCTTTTCTAGGTAATGACTTTATTAAAAAAGCATATGAAGAGGCCATAAAAGAAAAATATAATTTCTTTAGCTACGGAGATTCAATGCTAATTATATAAATATTTTGTCTTCCAAAAAGGATATCAGATCATTTACTGAGGATCAGTTAAAAGAAATTTTAATATCAAACTCCTTTAAATCTTTTAGAGCAAAACAAATTTTACATTGGATTTGGGAAAAGTCAGTACATAGTTTTGATGAAATGTCAAATATTCCATTAAATCTTATTGAATTTCTTAAAGAAAATTTTGTGATTAACCACATCAAATTGCATCGTATTCAAAAAAGCTCTGATGGTACAATAAAGAATGCTATTGAGCTTTATGACGGGTACATAGTTGAGTGCGTATTAATCCCATCCAAAGATAGGATTACCGCATGTGTTTCATCGCAGGTTGGCTGTAGTCTGAACTGTAAGTTTTGTGCAACAGCAAAACTTAAGAGAATGAGAAATTTAAATCCTGATGAAATATATGATCAAGTTGTTTTAATCCGTAAGCAAAGTGAAGAGTATTTTAAAAGGCCATTAACAAATATTGTTTTTATGGGAATGGGTGAACCCTTAATGAACTATAATAATGTTTTAAAATCAATTGAAAAAATATCCTCTAAGTCTGGGTTGGGAATGTCTCAAAAAAGAATTGTTGTTTCAACCTCAGGGGTTCCAAAAATCATAAAAAAAATAGCTGATCAAGCAGTTAAGTTTAAACTCGCAGTTTCTCTTCATTCAGCAATAAATGAAAAAAGAACTTCAATAATGCCCTTTAATGATAAAATGAATCTAAAAGAACTTGAAGAATCTCTAAGCTATTGGTACAATAGGACAAAAAAAATAATAACATATGAATATGTTGTGTGGAAAGGTATTAATGATACTGATGCTGATATTTCAGCACTAGTGGAATTCTGTAAAAAAACCCCAAGTAAGGTCAATTTAATTCAATATAATAATATTGATGATCCAAATTTTGTTCAAGCACCATTACACGTTTTAAATAAATATATTAAAATTCTTGAATCTAATAAGATCAAAGCAACCATAAGAAAATCGAGGGGTGAGGATATTGATGCTGCATGTGGTCAACTTGCAAATAAGACGTAAAACCAATTATTTAATTTACAATAAATAAAGAATAATTCCTTAAATTGTTTGGTCCAAATAAATTTTATTTTGATTTCTAAAAGAACCATAGAGAAAGTTTTTGAAACCGCCCGAGTGGAAGAGGTAATCGGAGATTTTGTTCAACTTAAAAAATCAGGTTCAAATTATAAAGGTTTAAGTCCTTTTACAGAAGAAAGAACTCCAAGTTTTATGGTTTCACCTGCTAAACAAATTTGGAAAGACTTTTCAAGTGGAAAAGGTGGAACCGTCATAACTTTTTTAATGGAGCATGAACAATACACCTATCCAGAGGCCATAAAATATATTGCTAATAAATATAACATTGAAATTGAAGAAACCGAAAGAACGCCTGAACAAATTTCTGAGGATAATGAAAAGGAGAGCTTATTTTTAGTTTCTGATTTTGCAAAAAATTATTTTAAAAAGAACCTTTTTGAAGAAGAAGGTAAAACAATTGCATTAAGCTATTTAAAAGAAAGAAAGTTTAAAAAGGATATAATTGAAAAATTTGAGATAGGTTATTCTATAAAAATTAAAGATGATTTTTCTAAAGCTGCTGTAGAAACAGGTTACAAGTTAAATTTTTTGGAAAAAACAGGATTGACAATTGTTAAAGATTCTGAAAATATAGACAGATTTAGGGGTAGAGTTATATTTCCGATTAAAAGTATGTCTGGTAGAATTTTGGGTTTTGGAGGTAGAATTTTGGGCTCCTCAAAAAATAATGCAAAATATATAAATTCACCTGAAAGCTTAATTTATCAGAAAAGTAAAGTTTTATATGGAATTTATGAAAGCAAGCAAGCTATTGTCAAAAATGACAATTGCTTTTTAGTTGAAGGATATACTGATGTTATTAAAATGCATCAATGTGGTATCTCAAATGTGGTTGCATCTTCTGGTACTGCCCTTACTGAAAATCAAATTAGACTAATTAATAGATTAACAAAAAATATCACCGTTGTATTTGATGGTGATGCTGCTGGATCTCGAGCTGCTTTAAGAGGAATTGATCTGATCTTAGGTCAGGGGATGAATGTAAAGATTTGTAATCTTCCCGAAAATGATGATCCAGATTCATTTGTTTCAGAAAGAAGCTTAAAAGAAGTTAAATCATATTTAGTCGAAAATTCTAAAGATTTTATTGTCTTTAAAGCATCCTTATTATTATCAGATACTCAAAATGATCCTGTAAAAAAAGCTGGCGTAATTCGTGACATGGTCGAAAGTATTTCCAAAATCTCTGATCAAATTAAACGTGAATTATATATAAAGGAATGTTCTTCTATAATGGATATAAGTGAGCAGGTCTTATACAGTACTCTTGCTCAGATAGTAAAAAAAGATTTCAATAATTTAAAGAAAAGTCCAAGAAGGGAATATGAACCAATAAGTATCATTAAAACTGATAAAGATAAAAATCAGATTGATGAGTTATATTTGCTTGAGAGAAAAATAATTGAAATATTAATATTATATGGTAACGATTCAATAGATTTTAAAGAAGAGGTTTTTACAGAAAACGATGAAGGCAACACAGATATCAAAATAAAAAATCGATCTGTTAAGGTATTTGAAAAAATATATATGGATTTACACACTGATGAAATGGAGTTTTCAAACGAAGATTTTAAAAATATTTATTATCAAATAATTGAGTCTTTTAATGAAAACAAGGAGATTAATGTGGATAAATTCATCAACGACTTGAGTGAAAAGCAGCAGCAGGTAGTTGCTAATTTAGTTATGGACAATGAAAAATACTTCTTACATGATTGGAAAAAAAATAATATATATCCTAAGTCTAAAAAAGATACACTCGCACAATTAACTATTGAAACGATTTTGAATTTTAGATGCTACCTAATTGACAAAAAAGTAGATGGATTTAAAGATCAAGCTAATACGGATCAAATAAATAAAAATAATCTAGAGGAAGTAATTAATTATTCAAAACTTAAGAAATTATTATCAAATAAATTAAATAGAGTATTATGATTTTAGCTCATTTGGAATTTTGCATATGGGGATACTAATCATCTTATGTTTATTTGCCAGGTGATGTTTCTTGTAAACAGTGTATTTTTCTTTCATTTCTTTATTAAATTTTTCTGGATTTACCCCATTTTCTAAACTCTTCATTACTTTTTCTAGATCATCATAAGATGCTCCTATTTGATCTTCATCTGATCTGTCATCATCCCATAATCCATCAGTTGGTTTAGCTTCTAAAATATCATTATTTATATTTAGTGCTTTTGAAATTTCAAATACTTCGCTTTTCATTAAATCAGCAATTGGACTAATATCAACACCTCCATCTCCGTACTTTGTGTAAAATCCAACCCCAAAATCTTCAACTTTATTTCCTGTTCCGACAACTATAGAGCTATTAATGCTAGCATAATAATATAAAGTCATCATCCTAATTCTTGATCTGGTATTAGCTAATGCTAATTTATTCATCGATGAGCTAATTTCAACTGACAACTTAAATTGATTAAAAACTTCAGTCAAATCAATATCAATAGATTCTACATTATCAAATTTTTTCTTTAACCATTGAATATGTCTTTCAGCACGTAGGTATTGGTTTTCATTTTGTTTGATTGGCATATTAAGGCATAGTGTTTTTATTCCTGATAAACCACATAGAGTAGAGGTTAATGCTGAGTCAATGCCTCCAGAGACTCCAACAACTAATCCATTTAAATTATGAGTTTCTTTATAGTTTTTTATCCAATCTACTATAAATTTTACCGTTTCAAATGTTTTCATTTAACAAAATTAGCTCGAAAGTATATTATATTTGTATTGCAAAAATAAAACAAACTTATGTCAATTTCTTTTTTAAAGCACACAAAAAAAATATTAATGATTTTATTTTTTTTATTCTGGATATCTTGTGATCAAAAAGTTACTTCAAAAGATAATAAGATAGAGGTAGAAAGATTTGAAAAAGTATTTTACAATTCAAACCCAAGTGATTTAACTCAAATTAAAAATAAGTACCCTTTCTTTTTCCCAGATTCATATCCTGATTCAGTATGGTTAAACAGGCTTAAAGATCCTATTCAGCTTGAAATTTTTGATGAAATCCTTATGCAATACGAATCAGTAATTTTTCTGAAAAGAGGCCTTTTCGAATTTTTTAAAAGACATAAAGAGCTTGACAATAAATTCATAATACCAAAGGTTATCACTGTTAATACAGATATTGACTACACAAATAAAGTTATACTTGCCGATTCTCTATTATTAATTGGATTAGATAATTATTTAGGGTCTGATCACAGATTTTATGATGGAATTCCAGACTATATAAAAGAAGATTTTACAATTCCTAATATATTCTCTGATATTGCAGAAAAATTCGCTTTTGGTATTATACCAAGAATTGAATTTTACACATTCCTGGATAAAATCATTTTCCATGGAAAGGTTCTATATTATAAAGATTTTTCCTTAAATATAGAAGATAGATATAAAATTGGTTATTCAAAAGAAAAAATAAAATGGGCAAAAGAAAATGAATATTTTGTGTGGACTTATTTTATCGAAAATAATATTTTATTTAATCCCGATAATAATTTAGAGAACCGATTTATTAATGATTCTCCATTCTCAAGATTTTACTTAGATATAGACAATGAATCTTCAGAAATGATTGGTAAATATATAGGTTGGCAAGTGGTTAAGTCTTATATGAAAAACAACGATACATCATTAAATGAAATGCTGATCACTAGCCCAATACAAATTTATAATAATTCAAAATATAAGCCTCAAAAATAATGAAAAATAAAAAATCTAAAATTGAAATTGTAGTAGAATTAGACGATAATAAAATACCCGAAAACATCTTTTGGTCTGCCACTGATGCTGGAATAGAAAATAGCCAAACTAAAGCTACATTTGTGTCTGTTTGGGATTCAACAAAAAAAGAAAGTTTAAGAATTGACCTTTGGACCAAGGATATGCCATTAGATGAAATGAAAATTTTCTTTTATCAAATACTTACAAGTATGTCAGCCACTTATAAGAGAGCTACCCAAGACGAAAAAATGTCACAAACTATGCTGGATTTTTGTGATTACTTTGCAGAAAAATTAGAATTAAAAAAATAGTTTTACCATTCATTTTTTTTATTTCCGTCTAGTCTTACAAATATTGATAATAGAAGAGTAAATGCTATTAGACTAGAACCACCATAACTTAAAAAAGGAAGCGGAATTCCTATAGTTGGTGTAAGACCGAGAACCATTCCAATGTTTATTAAAAAATGAATAAATAATATTGATGCAGTACAATATCCATATACTCTGCTAAATTTATTTTTTTGATTTTCAGACAAATAAATTATCCGAGTAATTAAAATTGTATATAATATAATTATAAATACACTACCTAAAAAACCCCATTCTTCCCCTACAGTACTGAAAATATAATCACTATGTTGAGCTGGAACAAAATTACCCATTGTTCTAGTTCCTTTTAAATAACCTTTTCCTGAAATTCCCCCAGAGCTAATAGCTTTTTTTGATTCATTTAAATTATATAAAATCGTTCTTTCCATTTGCCTAATTTTTTCTGGATCCTTCTCTAAATTTAGCCACACCTTTATATAATTTTGTTGATGGTTTTTTAGAATATTTTCATAAGTGAATATTGTACCAAAGCATGTTACAAAGCATAAGAATGATACCGAAATAATTTTAATAATTTTATTTCTGACTTTTTTTTTGAATGAGTAATAAAAAATAATTAATAAAATTGATATAACAGCTGTTACAGGTGCTGAAACCTTTAAAGATAATATTGAAAGTATTATAATGCTAAAAATAGATTTTACATAATTTTGAGATATCCCTTCACGATATAAAACAAAAAATAACGATAAGAAAACAATCGAACTGCCAGTGTCGTTCTGAAAAATTATAATAACTATTGGTATTAATATGATTAGAAATAACTTAAACTGGTCAATAGTGTTTTTTAAATCAGTTTGAAAATCACTTATATATTTTGAAACTGCTAAAGCAACAGTTATCTTAACAAATTCACTCGGCTGTAGATTAAAACTGGCTATTGAAAACCACGAAAGTGCTCCATTTACCCTTTTCCCAAAAAAGAATAGACAAAACAAAATTACAATTGACAGAATATAAAAAATACTGGAAAACCTTTCGTAAAATTTTACCTCAATTGATATTACAATAAATCCTGCAAATAGAGAAATTATAGCGTAAATAAATTGTTTACCATAAAGAGTTGAAAAATCAAAAATATTTATTTCCTGTCCGGAAACGCTTGATGATAAAATATTCCCAATTCCAAATCCCAATAATAAAAAGTATATTAGAATTATTACCCAATCAAGTCTGAGTATATTTTTTCTTTGACCAATCACAAATTGTTAATTTTAAAGGGTTTTTTAGAGAACGGTTTTTTATATTCGTAATCTAAGCTTTTATTTACAACAAGTTTTTCAATTCCTTTATTACTTATACGCCCCTTTAAATATTTTTCAATCATAAGGCTGGAAATACGTCCAGCCCAAGTCGATCCATAGTATCCGTTTTCCACTAAAACAGCAATTGCAATTTGTGGGTCATTTTTTGGAGCATATGCTACGAATATGGAATGATCAGTTAGCTGTGTTTTTTTTCCGTTTATTTTTGTAAAATTTTCCGCTGTTCCCGACTTACCGCAAATTTCTACTCCTGGAATTTTTAAAAGTTTACCTGTGCCACTTTTGTAAACTTTTGATAGACCGACTTCTACAATATCAAAATGTTTTTTTTCAATTTCAATAATATTTTTCTTCCTAAATCTCAATGGTATTGAGTCCCCTTGAATTTGTTTAATAATATGAGGCGTATAATAGTAGCCTTTATTTGCAACTGCAGCAATCATATTTGCTAGTTGAATTGGAGTTACAAGTATTTCTCCTTGACCTATAGAATTTGAAAGATTAGTTGTTGGACCCCATTTAAAGTCAGGATACCATCTATCATAAAATTCAGAAGTTGGTATCATTCCTTTTTTTCCGATAGGTAAATCGTTATTTAAATAATTACCTAGACCAAAGCTTTTTACTTCTTCGCTCCACATATCAAAGTTTTCCGAAATATTTTTATTTTTATTTATGGTATTTCTATAGGCATCAGCGAAATAAGAATTACAGGACTCAGAAATAGCATTATATATATTTCGATAGCCACCACCACAATGGCATTTCATTGATTTTTTATTTCTACCATAAATATATTCTCCACCACAGAAGATTGTTTTTTTATCATTAATCACATTTTCTTGTAAAGCGATTAAACCTACAATTACTTTGAATGGAGATCCGGCGGGAAATGTAGACAAGAGTCCTTTATCAATAAGTGGTTTGTAAATACTGTCTTTGTACAGTTCAAAATAGTTCTTGGATCTTTCCCTCCCTACAAGTAAATTAGGGTTATAGGATGGGGCAGAAACCAATGATAATAATTCACCAGTACTTGGTTCTATAGCGACTATTGCCCCTTTTTTATTTGACATTAATAGCTCGCCATATTCTTGAAGTTCGGAATCAATTGTTATAATTAGATCATTTCCGGCTATTGAATTTTTATCATTTAAGCCATCATTGTAGCTCCCAATATCTCTGTTAAATCTGTCCTTTTGTATAAATTTTATTCCTTTTTCACCTCTTAAATATTTTTCATAAGATAATTCCACGCCTTGTTTGCCTATTATATCTCCCTGTGAATAGTAATTATCTTTTTCCAAATTAGACCTATTTACCTCGGCCACATATCCCAATACATTAGCACCTATTTTTGTGTTGTATTGACGTAAATTTCTTTTCTGAATATAAAATCCTTCAAATTTTCTAATTTTTTCAGCAAGAAAACCATAATCCTCTTTTGAAAGGTGAGCCAGAAACACAGAGGGTAGTCTTCTAGAGTATCGTGAAGTCCTTTCAATTTTATTGTCAAAATATGTTTTTGAAATTTTTAATAAATCACAAAATTCTAATGTGTCAAGTTCTTTTACTAGTCCTGGAATAATCATAACATCATAAGATGGTTGATTTGATACAAGCAAATGATTATTTCTATCGTAGATGTAGCCTCTCTTGGGGTATGTTAAAACTTTTCTAATTGCATTATCCTCATAAATAGAATACGGTTCCGAGTTATAAACTTGCATATAAAAAAGTCTTAGTATAAAAACCACAGATGTGGTGATGACAATAAGAAATAAAAGAATCTTTCTCATTTAGCCCTTTTAATTATTAGTTCAAAAAGAATGTAAACAGTAATAAATGTGAATATTGCTGTATTGAAAGTGTTTTTTATAACCAATGATATTTTAGAAATGTCAAATATTTCCATGCTAAATAAAATCAAATGATGAATTAGAATAATTGAAAGAAGATAAAATAAATTTTGCTTTAATTCAATCGAATTAAATTTTACAACTTGATGCTCATATGCCATACCAAAATATAGCTTTAAAAAATAAGGTCTGAGATATGCAATTGTTAAGCTGGCAGCTGCATGAATAGCATGTGTATCAGAAAAAAAATCAATCATTAGTCCAAAAATGAATGCACAAAAAATAAAGAATATTCTGTTGTTTTTTAATGGGAAGTATGCAATGAAAAATATGTATACAAAGGGATTAATTGAACCTAAGAAATTGATGTTATTAAAAAATAACCCCTGAGACAGAATTAAAATTAGCGCTAAAATTATATTAAAAATTACTTTATTCATCCAATGAATTTATTTCTTTAATGTTATTGTTCTTTAAAACATAAAGATTTTCAATGTTAGTCATATCGGTTGCCAAATTTATCTCTAATTCAAGATAATTTTCTGAATTATCTAATTTAAAAGAGTCTACATATCCAATTAAAATTCCTTTTGGGAAAATCAATGAATTACCACCAGTAACAATCGTATCTCCAATTAAAACATTTGCTTGTTTTGGTACATCTTTTAATTGAACCTTATTAATATTTATTCCATTCCATGAAAGGACACCAAAGTAATTGGATTTTTTAAATTTTGCATTAAGTAAAAAATTAGTATTCAAAATAGAAATAAACCTTGAATAGTTGGGAGATATTTTATCAATAATACCAACAACCCCAATAGACGAAATTACTCCGTTGTCAATCTCAATACTATCCTTTTCTCCAACATTGATCGTTACAAAGTTATTGGAGTATGAATAACTATTTTTTATGACTGATGTTGAAGTTACATTGAAATTTATTTTAAGCAGGTCTGATTCTTTTATTTGTTCATTTCTAGAGTTATAGACTAGAAATCTCAAATTTCTGTTTTCTTCAGCTAGTAATTTATTTTGATATTTTAAATTAAAATATTTTGAAATTGTCAATTTGGTATCATAAAGAGATGAAAATAAAGAATTACTGGAGTTTAGAAATTTACTCTTATTGTACTCGTTGTAGTTAATATTAATTGAAAGTGAAATAGTGAGCAACGAAAGAAATAAAATAAAATCCTTATTTCTAATTAAGAAATAAATAATTCGTTGCATATACTTCTAACTATTTTATGAGAACACTTTTATATTTCGGAATATTTTTAAGTACAATACCAGTCCCTCTAACGACAGCCCTTAATGGATCTTCAGCAATATATACTGGTAAATCTGTTTTTTTTGATAGTCTTTTGTCCAATCCTCTAAGCATTGAGCCTCCTCCAGCTAAGTACATTCCTGTGTTGTAAATATCAGCAGCCAGTTCAGGAGGTGTTTTTGATAAAGTTTCCATAACTGAGTCTTCAACCCTAAGAATTGATTTTTCAAGTGCTTTAACTATCTCTCTGTATGAGATTTCAATTTGTTTAGGTTTACCGGTTAATAAATCACGACCTTGAACACTCATTTCATCCGGCGGATCATCTAAATCCTCAGTGGCAGCACCTATTTGAATTTTAATTTTTTCTGCGGTTCTATCACCAACATATAGGTTGTGTTGAGTTCTCATATAATATATTATGTCATTGGTAAACACGTCTCCAGCAACCTTTAAAGATTGATCGCAAACAATACCCCCAAGAGCAATAACAGCTATTTCAGTAGTACCTCCTCCGATATCAATAATCATATTTCCTTTAGGTTGCATTATATCTACTCCAATTCCAATCGCAGCTGCCATTGGTTCATGAATTAAATAGACCTCCTTACCGTTAACTCTTTCTGCGGATTCTTTTACTGCCCTCATTTCAACTTCGGTAATACCTGAAGGAATACATATTACCATGATTAAAGAGGGTGAAAAGATTTTATTTTTAAGGGTAGGGATACTTTTAATAAATAGATTTATCATTTGTTCAGAGGCATCAAAATCTGCTATAACACCGTCTTTTAGCGGTCTGATAGTTTTGATGTTTTCGTGAGTTTTACCCTGCATCAAATTTGCTTCATTTCCTACAGCAATAATTTTACCAGAAACCCTATCTTTTGCAACAATTGATGGGCTATCAACAACAACTTTATCATTGTGAATTATTAGAGTGTTAGCAGTTCCTAAATCAATTGCAATTTCCTCAGTTAAAAAGTCAAAAAATCCCATAGGGTTAAAAGAAAAAAAATAAAGTTATTAATAATAAGGCCTGCTATGTAAATCTATGAATAAAAAAACAATAAATCAATATCAATGTTTAAAATGTCTTACACCAGTGAAGACCATTGCTAAATTATTATTATCACAATATTCAATACTCAAATTGTCCTTAATTGACCCACCCGGTTGAATGATAGAATTTATACCTTTTTTATGAGCTATTTCAACACAATCTGGAAAAGGAAAAAACGCATCGCTAGCCATACAGGCGCCATTTAAATCAAACCCAAACTTTTTGGCTTTTTCAATAGCTTGATTTAGAGCATCAACCCTGCTAGTTTGGCCAGTTCCTGAAGCTAGAAGTTGTTTGTTTTTAACTAATACAATTGTATTTGATTTAGTATTTTTAGAAATTTTGGAAGCAAATAATAAATCTTCAATTTGATCCTCGTCAGGTTTAATATTAGTGGGGTAAGTTAATATTTCTTTGCTATCTGTAATATTATCATTAGTTTGAATCAAAGTTCCATTTAAACAAGATCTTATAAGTTTATTTTTTAAAGGGTAGGAATTCAGCTTTAAAAGGATCCTATTTTTTTTTCCTTTTAATATTTCTAATGCTTCAAAATCATAATCAGGAGATATAACAACCTCACAAAATAAAGAATTAATAGATTCTGCTGCTTCTGAATTAATTTTAGAATTCGAAATTAAAATACCTCCAAACGCAGAAACTGGGTCAGCCGCTAATGCATTTTCGTATGCTTCCTTGACATTATTTCTAATGGCAATACCGCAGGCATTATTGTGTTTTAAAATTGCAAAAGTAGGTTTGTCATCTTTAAAATCAGACATCAGATCCATAGCAGCATCAATATCCAATAAATTATTATAACTAAGATCTTTACCATGAAGTTTTGTAAAAATTTCATTTATTTTTCCAGAAAATACTCCATCCTGATGGGGGTTTTCTCCGTATCTTAAACTAAGGCTTTCAGATGCATCAAAATAATTGAATATTGCTTTATCATAGCTTGATGAAGTTTGAAAAGATTTTCTGGCAAATTGTTTTCGTTCATCCAAATTGAGATTACCTTGATTTTTAATATATATATTTAAAAATGTCGTATAATCTTTAACAGATGAAATACAAACAACATCATTAAAATTTTTAGCCGCGGCTCTTATTAAAGCGATACCTCCAATATCAATTTTTTCTATTATTTCTGACTCATTACCACCGCTTTTAACCGTTTCTTCAAAAGGATATAAATCGACAATTACTAAATCAATATTTGGAATTTTATATTTGTCTTTTTCGCCAATATCATTTTCATTATTTCTTCGGTAAAGGATTCCACCAAAAATTTTAGGGTGTAATGTCTTTACTCTTCCTCCAAAAATAGATGGGTAGTCTGTAATATTTTCAACTTCTGTGACATCGTGTCCAAGATCGGATATAAATTTATAAGTTCCACCAGTTGAATACAGCTTGACTTCATTTTTAACTAATTCTTCAACGATTGGCCTAAGTCCATCTTTTGAAAAAACAGATATTAAAGCAGATTTAATTTCTAAATTATTCATAATTTCAAAAATAAATAAATTGATAATTGATTTATCTTTATTTTTGTGTAAAGAATCCAATTTTGTTAACAATATGTGCAAAAGGTTATTAATATTATTTTTTTTATTATTTGTTTCCAATCTTACTATTTCTCAGGATATAAAGGGAAAAGTTTTAGAGTTAATTGATAATAAAGAAGTGCCGATTATTGGCGCAAATATTATTTGGAGTGATAATTCAGGCGGAACTACTTCAGACATGGAGGGAAATTTTATTTTATCTAATCCAAATAATTTAAAAAACTATATCGTTAGTTATGTGGGTTATAAAAATGATACATTAAGTGTTAGCTCAATAAACCCTAAGATTTTTTTAATATCTGATACAGAATTGGATGAGGTTTCATTAGAATATAATTCAAAATCATCTTCAGTTTCCCTCTTAAGTTCTGCAAATATTATAAATATTTCATCTGAAGAATTATTAAAAGCTGCATGCTGCAACCTCGCTGAAAGTTTTGAAACGACCCCTTCAATTGATGTTAACTTTTCTGACGCGATTTCTGGAAGAAAGCAAATAAATATGCTGGGCCTTAGTAGCCCCAATATTTTAATGTCTATTGAAAATATTCCTTCTATTCGAGGGTCACTTCAGTCCTACGGACTAACATTTATTCCCGGAACTTGGATTGAAAGTTTGCAAGTCGCAAAAGGGTCAGGCAGTGTGGTTAACGGATATGAAAGTGTTTCTGGACAAATTCACGCTGAGCTAAGAAAGCCTTTGACAGACGACAAGTTTTTTTTAAATCTTTTTGCTAATGCAGAGGAGCGTTTTGAATTAAATGCTCATTACACCTCCAACCTTAATAATAAACTTGATCATGGTTTGTACTTTCATGCTAATAAAAAAGACACCAGTGCGGACAATAATAACGATGGTTTTAGAGATAGTCCTACCGGACAACAATTGAATATTCTGAATAGGTTTCAATATACAAACCTAGAAAAGGGTCTGGTGGGTTTCTTTGATTTCAATTATGTTTTTGACGAGAGAGTTTATGGGCAAAATGAATATATTGATGGGATAATTTTTCCTGAAAATCAAAGTTATTGGGGAGGGAAAACTGATTCAGAAATTCTAAAGACAAATTTTAAATTTGGATATGTAGACCCACTAATTACTTATAGATCTTTAGGACTTCAATTTGCATACACTGGAATTGATATGGGTTCATCTTTCGGAAATAGAAACCATGACACTAAGCAAACAAGTATTTACTCAAATCTAGTATATAATTCCATTATTGGTGATACAAGAAGTAAAATTAAAACTGGTATCTCTCTGACATATGATGAGTATGATGAATTAATATTCAATAATAATCTTAGCCTTAATAATTTTGATATTTCTAGGACTGAAAAGTCAATTGGGGCATATTTTGAATATAACTACGATGATCTAGATAAAATAAATTTATCAGCTGGTTTAAGATTTGACAATCACAATAAAATTGGAAATTTTATTTCACCAAGATTTCACATGAAATATCAAGCATTTGCAAAGTCTACTATCAAACTATCTTTTGGTAAAGCAACACGTGTAGCAAATATTTTTTCTGAAAACCAAAAATTATTTTACAGTTCAAGAGAAATTGTTTTTACTGAAAATTCAACCCCTACGGATTTTTCGACTATGAAAGCCGACCAGGCTTGGAATTATGGATTATCAATAATAAATAGTTTTAAATTATTTAATCGAGAATCTCAATTGATATTAGACTATTATATAACAGATTTTCAAAATAAAGTAGTAACAGATTGGGAAACTCCATCACTAATTAATTTCTATAATTTGACCGGTAAAAGTTATTCAAATAGTTTTCAAGCTCAACTTTCTTATAACCTATCAAATTCTGTTGATTTACTGTTTGCTTATAAAAATACTGTTGCTGAAACAGACTATATTTCACACGGAAGATTAAAAAATCCTTTGACTCCATCGGATAGACTGTTTTTTAATTTATCCTACAATGGAACCACAAATGAAAAGGGTAGGAGTTGGAAATATGATTTTACATTTAATCATGTTGGGGAACAACGAATACCATCTACGCAAGATAATCCACAGCAGTACAGGCTGCCAAATATTTCTGAGAGATTAAATTTAATTAATACCCAGATAACAAGAGTTTTTAGTGAATCTTTTCAGGTATATTTAGGTGTTGAAAATTTAACAAATTATAGACAAGAAAATACAATTATAGCATCTGACGACCCTTTTGGTCAATATTTTGATGCAACCTATGTGTATGGTCCAATTTTTGGTCGAATGACTTATATTGGGTTTAGATATTATATAAAATAAATTTTAATAATTATGAAAACAAATTATCTGTTAGTTGTAATGATATTATTTTTCTCTATTAGCTTTTCTCAAACTAAATCCCAAATGATTTTTGTAGATGGTGTTTGTGGAATGTGTGAAAAGAGAATAGAGTCAAATTGTTTGGCTACTAAAGGAATCAAGATGGCCGATTGGAACAAAGAAAATAGAATGCTTAAGGTTATTTTTAATGAAAAAAAAATATCATTAGATGAAATACATAAAAAAGTTGCTTCGATTGGTCATGATACAAAATTAGAAACTGCTACTGATGAAGCTTATAATAAGCTTGATATGTGTTGTAAGTATCGAGACGAGGAAGTTGTAAAAAATCATCAATAAAAAAAAGAGCTATTTATTAAAACAGCTCTTTTTTTATTCTGAAATATTTTACATCATTCCTGGCATTCCACCACCACCCATTGGTGGCATAGGAGCAGGTGTTTCTTCTTTAATATCAACAACTGCACATTCAGTTGTTAAAATCATACCAGCAACAGATGCAGCATTTTCTAATGCAATTCG
>MDTB01239606.1_pt1 | contig 20537 bp, 20 predicted proteins | sample 811161 | NCBI WGS metagenome assembly MDTB01 (sample SAMN05326650, study PRJNA326480) | marine metagenome | isolation source: seawater | place: Mediterranean Sea | collected 2009
AGAATTTATGGAAAAATTCAAAACAATTGTAAAACATTCTTTAGGCCTTTATTTTGAATCATTGAAGTCTTCCATGTTATCTAATTTTAATAGTTTTTCTAAACCTCCATCTATATAGATGTTTTCTTTTAATTTTTCCATAATAACAGGATTGGTTTCTAGTTCTTTGATAATATTTCGATTACTTTGATAACTTTCTTTTACATTGCTTTTCATAAATCCTAACAAAGGTCCAAAAGGGTTATTTTGCAATATGCGATTGAAAACCAATTTATTTTCGTTTGTAAGGCGTTCGATTATATAATTCTTTAATACTCGACTTACTTGATGGTCGACTTCATAAATATGTACACAATGTGCTAAATAAAGGTTCGACATAATAGAAGCCATATCTGCTGATAATGTTTGTTCGCGTTTAATGGCTCCTCCTTTTAAAGCAACGAAATTTGCTAAACATGCAAAATCAATGGTCTGTTTTTTCAAAATATCAAATTCCAACATGGAAGACTTCAATGATTCAAAATAAAGGCCTAAAGAATGTTTTACAATTGTTTTGAATTTTTCCATAAATTCTTTTTCATCATTATTTTGAATAGCGTCCAAGATGGGATAAATATGTGGATGACTTTTATTTAATCCTTGCCCAAAAATAATAAGATTTTTAGTTAATACATTGCTACCTTCTACTGTAATACCCACAGGTACATTTCTATAGAATTTTTCCAACATATTGTTTTCACCTTTACATATTCCAGAACCGCCATAAATGTCCATACCGTCATTCAACACTTGTCTTCCACGTTCGGTTGTTTGTTCCTTCATAATAGCACTAATGACCGATGGTTTTTCGCCTTCGTCCAAGAGTTTATTCGTTACATAAATACTTGCTTGAATAGCCCATGTATTGTACAACATAGAGGCTAACTTGTTTTGAATGGCTTCCATATGAATCAAGTTCAATTTGAATTGATGTCTGTGTTTTGCATATAAAAACATCGAAACAGTAGCCACCTTGGATGATGCATTAGCAGTGGCCGGTAAACAAATACCACGTCCAGCAGCTAAACACTCCATCAACATTTTCCATCCTTCGCCTATATTATTTGCTCCACCAATCACTTGGCTGGGGTCTATTTCAATTGTACCTTCTAATGTACCGTTTGGGAATCCAGTGTCCAAGGGATTATGATAATAATCTTGTTTTAATCCTAAATGGCCCTTTTCTACCAATGCTACAGTAACACCTTGTTTTCCATTATCCAGCAATTCATACGGGTCCTCTAGTCGAAATGCTATACCGATTAAATTCGAAACAGGTGCTAATGTAATATAGCGTTTGTTTAATGTGACCGATATTTTCATTTTTCCATCCTTCATAAAAACGCTTCCTTTATCAATGGAACCTGTAGCATCCGAACCATTGTTAGGTCCTGTTAATCCAAAACAAGGGATTTTGTCTCCATTTGCTAGCTGAGGTAAGTATTTATTTTTTTGTTCTTCTGTACCATAATACAGTAAAAGTTCGGATGGTCCAAGTGAATTAGGAACCATTGTAACAACGCCTAAAGAAGGATTGGCGGAAGTTACATATGTTAAAATATTCGACATTTCTTCGACCGATGTTTTAAATCCACCATACTCTTTTGGTATCAAAAAAGAGAAAAATCCTTGTTTTCCCATATGGTCAAATAGACTTTTGTAATCGCTGTTTGGGAAAATATGTTGGTCGGGAAACTTTTTCAATAATTCATTAATTTTATTTTTATCAAAAATCTGGTCATTTTGTTTTTCAAATGTACGCTGTTGGACTTTTCCTTCAAACAACATTCGGTCGATGGAAGTTGTTCCAGAACGTAATGCAATTAGCTCTGTATCGCTAATCTTTGGAATCATTTTTTTCACTTGTTTGAATATTGCTCCTCTCATTATATAAAATTATTAAATAAAAATTTAACAATTTTTTAATGCATTACTTAATTACATTTTTTGTTTTGTTTTTTACATGTTTTACGAGCCAATTTTAACGCTTTGCTGCCTGGTTTACATCCTTCTTTCAAAATATGATAATCGACAATAGATGCATTTCCACCACTTATTGAACTGGCTAATCGAGCCAGTCCCCATGATTCCGCAGTTTGATTCGGTCTAGAACCACTTGAAAAATAAGCACCTCGTCCTTTACTTACTATTTTCTCTAAAGCTTTTTTGGTACATTTTGTTTGTTTGGCTAATTCTTTACTTGGTTTGATTTTATCTACATTGTATAATTTTTCTGCACGCTTCAAATGATTGGATTTTCGCGATTTAAAAGATTTCACTTTGGGTCTACTGTAATATTTACCCTTTTTATACAATTTTCGTGATTTTCGAAGGCTTTTTTTCTGTTTCTTTCTGTCTTTTTTTGATAATACATCGGGAATATAACGTTTGGGTACTTTTAATAAGTCCATATTAATATAACACTACATTTTCTTGTTTTCCTTTATAAATGACTTTACCTATTGGATACATCATTGCTCGTGTCTTTTTGGCCTTTTCATAGTCATCATAGGTATATAATTCGTATGTTTTCTTATTTTGGACATATTTATTACCCTTGTAGAGATATTCTCTATAAGATACTTTTTGCTTTTTGGTTTCTTCAACACCTCGTTGTGCCATTTCTTGTTCCAATGTTGGAAAAGACCCAAAGGCATTTGTTCTTACTTTACCGAATGAATAACAGGCCAGATTTTCATCTTTATGTTCATATAAACTACAATCCATTGCACTTTCTTTGACCGCTGTTAATATTTGTGAGTTTACTTGATCCTTTTGCATAGCTCGTTCAAATAATTGTTCATCTGTACTAATGACTCCTGGTACATTATTCAAATTTTTCACATATCGTCCTAAATATGTAGAATCATCAATCGATTCTGCTAATTTATTGGTTAAACGGCTAATATCTCGATTTCGTATACTTTTGTGTTTATCGGATGTTAAAATATCTTGTGGAATTACAGACATATATAAAAATACTTTGACTGTTCGTAAATCTTCTGGTAAACTCATATGACTCGCAATTCTTCGTGCACGACCGATAACTTGTTCTAAACGAACCATATTCCAATAAGGTTCTACAATATGTACAAAACGTGTATTTTTAAGATTAATACCTTCTGCACCTGAAGCTGTAATCATCAATATTTTAATACATTCGCCCATAAAATTATTTTCTTTGTCTTCTTCTTGTAATTTATTGACTATAGAAGAAGGTACTTCTCCCCAATTAGAATTATATATATTTAATAAAATTTTCTTTTCTTCATCGGTTTCTGTACCTGTATGCAATGCATATTTTAATTTTCCTTTGTCCTTTTCATCTTCTACAATTTCCCAATCGCTTGAATTCGGAATTTTTTGTATTTTAAACTCTGCAAATCCATTTGCGTCCAAGACATATTTCAGTAAACTTACACCTTCTAAAGTACGAAATTGTGTATAAATTAAATGTAAACCAATATTGTCTGTACTTGTTAGATTTTTCAGAATTTTTAAGAATTTTGGACTATACGTTTTTAATCCTGCAGGTGAGAAAACCTCTTCTTTTCGCGAATTTAATTCCATTAATACTTCGGCTACTTGTTTACCAAAATCTTTGGGTTTTTTCTTGGCTACTTTTACTTTAAATTCTTCGATGGGTGCTTTCTCTTCTTCCTCCACTACTTCAACTTCTTTTTCCTCGGCTTCTTCCACTTCTTTCTCCACTACTTCTACTTCTTTCTCCACTACTTCTACTTCTTTTTCCTCGGCTTCCTCCACTTCCTTCTCTTCTTCCTCCACTTCCTTCTCTTCTTCCTCCACTTCCTTCTCTTCTTCAACCTTTTGCTCTACTTCTTTTTCAGCATCCAAAACATCAATATCTTCTAAAACAACATTTCCAAGAACTTGAAGTTTCTTTTGTTTTGGGTCATCTCCAGCACCTCCTTTTTTAGGTTCATCATATTCAAAATCACCAATATCTTCTTTTCCAATTAATTCTCCAGTATTTTTCTTAGGTCTTCCTGGTGGGTCTGGAAATGCAAAATTACAACACAAACGAGATGCTATTTTATATGTGGACGATGTTTTGAATAATTCTTCCGCATTTTGTTTCGACATTTGTTGTTTTGTTCTTTTTTCTTGTTTGCTTTCTTCTTCACGGATTTTTTCGTACAATGTAAATTGATATTGACTCATAGGTACTCGCTCAATATGAAAGACTTTATCATGCTCGGATGAAATGTAACTTGGATATAAATCATCATCTACACCTTTTATATAAGAAGTAAGTCCAAGAATACGTTTTTGAAAAACATCTTTATTCTTCATTTCAGAAGAATCTAATTCAACAAATTTGTCCAAGAACTCTTTTGAATTATCAGGTAATGCTTTATGTCCAATATGTTTAATCTTTGAAGGCAATGCTGTTTCTAATCCATGTTTTTTCAATGCTTTTACAACTATCTTTTTGAAATCTGCATCGCTTATATTTCCAGTTTCATCCAAAACGACTCCTCTATAGTCTTCAAAACTTCCTCCTTTTTGTGTTTCAAATAATGCATTAATACGCATTTTACGTTTTTCATCGGTTTCATCCAAAATGGATTCTGGATTTCGGTCAATAATTTTTGCTAGTCCATTTTCGGTTTCAATAACTTCTCTATGTTTACGCGTGTTTTTCTTGGACAAATGTCGGTTTTTCTTTGTAGATTTGGAAGCACCTCCATATTTCTTCTTATGTACTGTTTTATTGATAAATCCAAAAGGGTTCCTTGTTACTGTTACATTGTCACCTGAATAATCAACGAAATCAAATGTACTAAGACCTTCGTCTTCGAACCATTGGACAATATTATCACGTGTTGGTTTTTTTGCTCCGCTTGTAATTTTTACAGGAAAATTCCAAGTTTTAATATGACCTCGTAAAATATTGAAAAGAATACCTATTTCATTTGGATAGTTAATAATGGGTGTTCCAGACAATAGCACAATGCGCGCATTAGATGCACTCATTAAATATTGGTAAAGTAAATAAGAAATTGATTTTTTTTCGTTCATTTTGTTAACAATCATACTTACTAAATTATGTACTTCATCGACGACAACAACACTGTTATCGAATGGATTTTTGTTACCCTTTTTAAATTCTCCTTGTTGTAATTTTAATTTGCTATCAATATTGGTTTCAGTTAAACCATTGTAATTAACATCAATATATTTTGAACGAATCATTATATCGATTTGTTCGTTAAGTGATTTTTTATCTTCATCGCTCAAATCTTCGAAATTGGCCTCTTTGGATACATTCACCATCCATGCACCTTTGCGTTTTTTAATAACTTCTTTTGGAATGGATAAAATATTGGATAATAAAGGAATATAATCAGGTTTACCTTCAATCGATACAAATTCCCAATATTGATTAAGACGATATAATGGGTCACCACATTCTTTTAATTGATTGAAAAAATTTGCCTTTAAGGAAGCCAACGTCATTACAAATACTTTTTTTTGTGATTTAAATCCTTCAGCAATTCCAATAGAACCACATGTTTTACCAGCACCTAAACCATGGTATAATAATAAACCTCTATAAGGTGTGTATAAATTTAAGTAATCACTAATAACACGCTGATGAATCATAGGTGAAAAACCGTCTTCTTTAGAAGCAACTTTTTGACCTTGTGTTAATTCTTTTTTGTAGATATCAAACATTGGAGCAAGTTGTTGAATAAATTTTTTACGATTATTCATGTAAAAGGTAGATGTTTTCAAACGATGTTGGTATTTTTTAGGAATTCGTGTTTTCACAGTAGCATCAGCAATCACTGTATCGGGATTTACATCACCCATAACAATTTCTTCTTCTTGCGGTTCTTTTCGTTTGCGTTTAATCACGACTGTTTTCTTTCCTTTTTTTTGAGGTTCTTCTACATCTTCCTCTGGTTCTTCAACTTCTTCTTCATCGGATTCTATTTCAAATTGCAGTGTTTTTGTTATTTTTTCACTAACATCTTCATCAGGTGGAACAACTGTTTCAGCCAATTCAGGAGATTGTTGTGGTAAATGTTTTCTAGATACATGAAAAACATGATTTTCGCTCAATATTTTCATAATTAATTCACGGTCTAATTTGGATTCTTTTCGTCCATCTTGAATTTTACAAAGACTTTTCTTTACTTCTTGTTTATCGGTTTCATTATAATCGGCTACAATTTCACCATCCTCATCGCGTTCAATCAAATTCTCATCCACTTCAGGAGAAACTAATTCTGTTTTTGAAAAAAATACTTGAACTCCATCTTTATTTTTTATATTAGGTATGGGCTTTTGTTGTAATCTTGCTAAATAAATATCCATATTATATGATTATAATATAGAGCCATAATTTTATTTTATTCGAATGTCTGTAATGCACGTAATGCCTCTTCACATGCTATTTGTTCGGCCTTTTTCTTAATCTTATGTAATCCTTTACCTAAATTAATAAGTACTTTACCATGCATACACATATATTGATGAATATCAGCAAATGCAGTGAATTCTGAAATATTTTTAGCATTATTTATAGATACAGAATGAATAGGTTGACCTAAACATAAATATACGCCCATATAATAACCACTTTCAGGATTATGCTCACATTCTTCCAAATAATCAGGTGTAATCTTGAATTCTTTTTGTATGCGTACTTGTAACAAATTTTTATAATTATCATCATTTCTTATTAAATTAATCCAATCAACATGCTTTTCATATACGTTTTCAATAAATATTTGCGCCATTTGAAAACCAGGTCCTGTTATAAATACATCTGAAAACCAATTATTTTCATCTTTCACTTCCACTTTATTAAAATCAAGAAAGAGAGCACCTAGAAATGCTTCAAATAAACAGCCCAATTTTTTTAAATTCGTCCGTATTTGCTTTTGCTCTGCGTGTTTTGATAGGACCAACCATTCATGTAATCCCATTTCATAAGCCATGCGTCCAATCGACTCATTTTTTACTAATGCGATTTTCTTTTCCGTCATAAATCCTTCATTTTCTTTTGGAAATCGTCTATATAATACATATTTAGTAATACATTCCAATACACCATCGCCTACAAATTCTAATCTTTCATTTGATTTTGAGTTTAAGGGTAAACAATCATCAGGTTTAGGAACAATTTTTATATTATTTTTTTCATTTTCAATATTCGAACGTTTTAAATGTGAACGATGAATAAAAGCACGTTTATACAATTCCGAGTTATAAATAGGTGCATCAATTCCATATTTCTTTAGGAACATTTCAATATTTTCCTTAGTAATTGCCTTGTTTAGGGGATTGTATGGATCAAATACATAAATTTCTTTTCCATTTTCATCATGTTCCACACGAATATCATCGTCCACATTTTGTATAGGTTCAATTTCATTTTTCATGTTATTTAATCAAATAATATGAATTAATCTAATGTAATATAACAATAATTATCTAAATCCTTTTAGAATAAATTTTATACGAATAATTTTTTTGTCTATAATAAATATATAAAGATGGTTTTATCGACGACTAAACGAACTGCTTCTATAGACAGTATTGTAAACCAAAATCAAGGTGGTGGAAACAAGAAGGCTGGTCTTCCTATTTTATTTAGAGGATATTGGTTCCCTATTGATAAGAGAGTCCACCCTACAAGAGACACTTTGGCTGATTATGGTTCCCCTGTGGTGTATGGTTTAAAATACACCCGCGTTCCTCACAAGGCTCTTAAACCTACATGGAGTACTTACAGACCTAACACATATTTTGATATGTTCATGCGTTAAACCCTTGAAGAGTTAAAATGTGCACATTTTGAATCTTTCAAGGGTCAGATATCAGTAATGAATTAAAATCCAGAACGCCTTTGGCGTTCCATTTTAAATCTTCACTGGTATAAATATATATTTAGAAAAACGATTTAATCATTTATAATGTAATGTAATACATTGCATTATGAAAATAATCTTGGACGAACGTGAAAATTCATTATATCAACATATGAGTCAATACGATAATTTCGATTTTATTATTGAGAAGAAAGTAATCGAATTAGGAGATGTACATTTTGTAAAAGATGATAAAGAAATCATCATTTTGGAAAGAAAAAGTGTTTCTGATTTATTAGCAAGTATAAAAGATGGACGTTATGAAGAACAGTCACATAGACTAATACATTCTTCAGGGTTGTATAGACATCATATTATTTATATGATTGAAGGATTATTTAGTCAATTAAAAGATGAAAGAGAGAAGAAGATGGTATATTCAGCCATTGCTACATTGCAATTATATAAAGGTTTTAATGTTGTTCGAACATATAGTGTCCAAGATAGTGCAGAATATATTTTATATACAGCACATAAAATAAAGCGAGAAATCGAACGTAACAATATGCCTTGGACACCTGATACATTACAAAAAGAAGAACCAATCAATTATTGCAATTTTGTAAAAAAGACAAAAAAGGACAATATTACGCCAGAAAATATAGGAGAAATCATATTGAGTCAAATTCCAGGAATTAGCAATGTTTCTGCATGTGCTATTATGAATAAGTTTCAATCATTACCAAATTTAATTGATAATCTTCGTAATGATCCAATGTGTTTAAATGATATTGTGTGTGAGTCAAAAGGAAAGGCTCGAAAATTGAGTAAAAATGTAGCAGAAAACATTTTTAAATTTCTTCAGTAGGCTGTATTTTTTGAATCTTACCATCAAATGCTACTGGATAATCATCATATTTAAGTGTATTAGTTACTGTTGGTGGTTGCACTTCATAATCATTGTATTTACCTAGATTGATTTGCTCTTCAGTAAACACGGCTCCACCCCAATTTGTGTCCATAGGATTATCACTTAATCCACTTGGATTTTGTGTTTGCGTAGAATCGTGAATTTCATCCAAAATGGTTCTTCTTCCTACATATTGATTATAAGGGTCGAATCCATAAAATCCTTGATTGAATGGAACGTTAGAACGATTCGCATCTACATAAGGAACCATAGGCTGTTGTGCAGAAGTCATATTATTAGCATCAATATCATTCATAACAACACCATAATTCGCCAAATTAATAGAGTTATTTGGTGGTGGTTTATTAAATGCATTGGGTCCTTGTGGTGGAGTAAATTTAGGCATTATTTGCGTGTTGTTTTTGAAATAATCATTTACACTACTCAACATCAATGGGTCAATATTTGTAGTTGTACCTTCTGTTTTACGCAATCGGTATACATTGTCCCCTTGGGCATTTTCTTCTTCTTGTAAAAATAGAATAGGACAATTTTGGTTATATAAATCACGTTGTAATTTAATATATTCCTTGTATTCATTTAAATTATTAAAGAAAATAGGATTTTCTCCAGGTGTTTCGGGAATATTTTTATTAAATAACATTATTTTATTGCCTCTTTTAATTAGTAATGTTGGACATAAATTAGCATTATCGTTATCTAATTCATTTTCAGTTGGAGCTTCTGGTGCTGGTGCTGGGGCTTCATCTATTTTTAGTAATTCTACATCTTGAATTTTTTCTACAAAATCAGGCATTGCTAAATTAGAATCAACAGGAGCAATGTATTCTGGTTGAATTTTTGTATGTTCTTTTACTCCACTTGTAACTTCTGTATTACCTACCCAAAAAATAAACACAATACCTAAAATAAATACAGCAATTATAAAAATAATCCAGATATTTTCAAATAAAACCTTTTTAATAGTAGATAGTTTTATATTTGGTAATTTCATATATATAAATAGATAGAAAAATTTCATCATAATACATATGTTAAAGTATAAGTAATATATATAATGGGAAAATATAGGGCTTCTAAAAGAGGGAATAAAGCAAAGAAAAACAAAACAACACGAAAGCCAATAAAAAAGAATATTATAGTTGGATTAATTTATGCCGATTGGTGTGGTCATTGTAAAGTCTTAAAACCAGAATGGGAAAAAATGAAGACAATGATAAAGCAAAATACCGGTCGCACATTAAAAAATGTAGGTTTTCATATTGAAGAAATAAAAGATTCTGAAACTATAGATATAAAAGAATTAATCAATACATTTAATGAAAAACAATTTCCAACTGGGAAAAATTCAATTACTTATGATGGATTTCCAACTATTTTTAAAGTTTGTAAAAATAAAGTAGATTATTATCAAGGAAATAAAGATGCTAATGAACTTTATAAATGGTTTACAAAAGGAATATAAATTATTTTTATTCATATGAGAATAATTTATATTGAATAATTATAGAATGTGGTTTAACAAATCACATATTAAAAAAAACAATTCAATCAAATTAGATGATTTACATGGATATGTATTACCTCATGCAGGTACAGAGCATTCTGGACATACATTAAGTCATACAATGAGATATTTACCTACTAAAAAATTTACTTATATATTAATCATTTATTTACCTGCAAACGACAAACCTAATGTGGGTAATGAATATCATGAATATTTTGTACCCTACAATACATTAAATTTATTTTTTCCTGAAGAAGATGGATATATTTATATTGGTTATAACATCCTTGGTCCTAAACCAAACATTCGTGATTTGAATAAAAACAATAGTATTTATGTTGTAAGTGCTGATTTTTCTCATTTTCTTCCTATGCAAGAGGCAATTGAAAAAGAAAACAAAGCAGCTCATGCATTGATGCACAAAGCATTTCATTTAGACTGTATGAATGTTGTAGATGATGTACGTAGTTTTAAAAAAATGTATGAATTAGTACCTAAAGTGCAATTACAATGGGTAGGTCGCAGTCGAAGTAGTGGAGAAAAAGGAGTTGGTTATTTATCGTTTTTAATAAGAGATAAACCGCAGTTAACGGAAAATCCAGACGGTTTTTTCGTAACTGCATATGATTCAAATATGAATCAAAGAGAATGTTTGGGAAATACTAAAACATGGTCGCGTTCTTTAGAAACATCATTAAAAAAAGACGTGATAAATAAAGCAAAAACAACAAGTAGATTAACAAATGGAAATGATTTGAATGTACCAATAACACATTACACAGTTACATATTTATATAAGGACCCTTCGAAAAAATTCATTAGAGGTCATCATGCGATTTTAAAAGATGCATTATATTTGCCCGATGTTTTTTTAGAAAATACATATAATAATGGAACATGGATAGAACAAGAAGATAAATCTTGGCCATCATCCAATAAATTTTCATTAACACCTACATTTTCAAAATTACAAGACAAAGCAGGAGTTCAACATAGTAACCCAAATTATCAACTATTTTATAGTGAAGTCATTCATCATAAAATAAAATTGAAAAGAAAAACAATAAAAAAAAGATAATTAAAATGAATTTCTGGTTTAAAATATTTTTACATTCCATATCCTTTTGGCAAGATGGGTTTATATATGCAATCGCTTATTGTCCAGAATGGTGGAAAGATATTTGTCGACATTTGTACAATATATTAGTGCGTCATTTTCCTGAATATAGAGTAGTTCATACATAAAGTTAATCATGGTCTAATTTTACAATTTTACCAAGTTCTTTTGTTAATACGTATCTTTCTGAAGCCATGGTTCGTCGTCGTATATTGCAACTTAAACAAGCAATTACAACATTGTCTCTATTATGTCCAAAAGAGTTGTTCATACGCTCTAAAGTCCATTGTTTAGGTTCGCGTACATATTCATACATCAATTGTGTTTTTTCTTTGCAATAATAACAAATCATTTCAGATGTTTTAAATAATTGTAAAACATCTTGAAGATTCACAAACAATTCCTCATGAAAGAGCTTTTTTTCGCGGTCTTGGCCAGCATATCCGCAAATTTTACCTTTTATTTGTTTTAAAAGGAGTTTGGACAAAGGACTTAAACGGTCATTTTGAATTAGGGTTTCCATATTGGTTTCTTGTAATGTTTCAAGTTCATTACATGCTTCTGTCCAATTATTATTTTGAGTAATTACACGTTTTTTCTTAGGTTTTGCTTTTATTTTTTTCTTTACAGGTTCATCTATATTGATTTTTTTTATTTCCATTATATATTAATTAAGGGTATTTTTTTGAATTTTGACGCAATTAATGAAAATCCCGAGTTTGAAGCCGCAATTATTTTTTCGGATTGGGTCATAATATAAAATTCGGTGATTGTGTCTATGATTTGTTTTTCATTTGTATTTTTTAAACTTGTGTGACCAATTTTACTGTTTAAAATTGTTAATTTCGGATATTTTTCTTTCATTTTCAATTTGAATTTATGATTATCGCAGAAAAAGAGGATGTTTTTTTCACTATGTTCCTTAATGGCTTTTTCGATTTTATTTATATTATATTTTCGTTCATCGTCTTTACAACTTACATAATATGAATCTGTTTCCAAATGTTTATCACCTAATCGTAAATGAATTGAAATAAAAGACCCTTTTGGTTTAAATGCTATACTGTTTTGTATAATAGTATTGGAAAAAGTGAAAATATCGTCATATTTGATTTTATTATTTAATTGGAAAATTCTATACAACACTTGAGGTCGATATATATAATATTTTTTCAATTTTTTGAAATCTTTTCTATGTATACTCATTTTTTTATGTTTTAAAATCAAATATTTTTCCAAAGGATGTCCATTGACCAAATAATACAATCGTAACTTTCGTTCCATACATTTTTCTAACAAATAGGCAAAGAATTTGATACAATCACCAATTCCTCCATCTCCTAATTTAAAATCATATATAGCCGCTTCTTTGTAACTATCAAAATGCAGCAAATAATTTTCCATATATGTTACTATGATACATTAGATAATTCCAAAAATTTACTTATATATAAATATATAAAAGAAAAGAAATTAGAAATATGTCTTGTATAATCAATATAAAAGAATCATATACATAATTATGTTATCAAATGATTGTATTGAAAAAAATGATGAGCAAACACCTAATGAAAATAAAAAAATAACGCATATAAATAAAATCAATCAACCTACTATTGATTCTATATGTAATAATAAATTGAATAGTCTTTTAGAGAAAGAAAAACAGAGAGTGAAAAATGAAGTATGGAGTAAAATAGACAAAACAACAAAAATACAAATATTACATGGATTTGCTGAAAAATATGGTGTAGACAATAGTTTACCAATAAAAGAAATAAAAAGTTTGAAAACGTTTTTTATTGATTGTTTAAACAACGACAAATTGCAAAAAAACAAGGATGTAAATTATAATAAAGAAACACAGCAAATTTTATCTATTCCTGCGTTACATTTCAATAGTGATAAACATAATTTCACTTTAAAAATTGTAGACAGTAAAAGAGTATCAACATTAAAATCATTAACACCAAAAAGAGGTGATAGTAACAAAAAAAGAGAGAAGCCATAAAATATGTAAGAAAAATATAAAATTGAATAAAACAATACAAATATATTTCTATGATATATAAATAACAATGAAAAATTGGAATATTATAGAAGAATTATATGAAGATGAGATAATGGAGTTAACAGTCACTATTTACGAATTAGTAGACGAACACATTCAATATTATATACTGGAAATGCACGATCCTTTATTTAAGGATAAATTTTGTTATGATATATGCGAATTCTTTTTGGATCAATGGTGTGATGCAGAATTATACGAAGACAATGAAGATAATTTTCATTATTTATATAAATTTGTATTATCCATTATAGATGATTACTTTGGTTTAACATATCATTGGAGGAGAATACCGTTACGTTCGAGACAGCATTTTGTAGAAGAAATAAATAAAAAAGAAATAACCCAAAAGATTAGTAATATACGTTCCATACCACAACCTGAACAACGAACATCAGAATGGTATAAATTCAGACATAATTTAATAACGGCATCAAACTTGGGAAAAATTTTTGGTACAGAATCATCATTAAACAGTTTAATATATGAAAAATGTTGTCCATTAAAAGAGGAACAAGATAGTAGTTATGTAAATACACAGAGTCCATTGCATTGGGGTCAAAAATATGAACCAGTATCAGTAATGCTTTATGAAAAATTATACAACACAAAAGTGGAAGACTTTGGTTGCATTCAACACAAAGATTATACTTTTATAGGTGCATCACCTGATGGTATAAATGTAGATTCAAATTCGGATCGTTATGGAAGGATGTTAGAAATTAAAAACATTGTAAATAGAGAAATTGACGGAATTCCATCTAAAAACTATTGGATTCAGATGCAAGTGCAAATGGAAACATGTGAATTAGAAAAGTGTGACTTTTTAGAAACACGATTTAAAGAATATGAAGAAAATGAGTTTTATGACGATGAACACAACGAAAAGGGGGTCATTTTATACTTTGTTGAAAAAATAAGTATAGGAGAAAGTAATGATAGTCAAACAGGATATCCATTAGCACAACAATATTCAGGAAAGCCACATTATGAATATATGCCTTTACATTTATCAAAAGCAAAAGAAGACGTTGAAAAATGGATTGAAGAAACACGTGCAAAATTAAGACGAAGTTGGTCATTATATTCAACATTATATTATTATTTAGATGAGTTATCGTGTGTATTGGTTGAGCGAAATCGAGTATGGTTCGAAGCTGCTATTGTTGAAATTCAGAAAACGTGGGAAACAATCGAAAAGGAAAGAGAAAGTGGATATGAACATAGGGCTGCGAAAAAACGTATTAAATCCCCTTTAGAAGTTGTACAATCTACAGAAAATTCAGACAACAAGATAATCAAAAATTTACCCATTTCAGGTGGAATATGTTTAGTAAAACTAGACCGTGACGATATAAATCCTGAAAATTGAAAAATAAAGAAAAATATAAAATTTAAAATATCTTTTAAATTTTATAATGAAAGTATTATGTCTTCTTTCGTTGTTAAGTTTTGTAACTTCTTTCAGACCTTTTTTTGTAAATCGTTTTTTAGGAAAGAACACACAACTTAACACCATTCCTATTCGAGAACCTTTTAGTAATAGTGATTCATTACGTCGTTATCCATTATCTAGACAACATTATCAACGTTATTTAAAAAAAATGTCTGACCAAAATTCTACAAATACTTTGGATAATGATGAGGGTCATGATATGATACAAAAAATTTTACAAAAAAATGAAACTTCAACACCTGTGTATCCAAATTATCCACAAACTGGTTTGAGAATAATCATCAATAAAGATATGATTGGAGCTTTTGAAAATAATGATGATAATGGTGGTGATGACGATGAAGAACCCAATTATTATCGTTTTGGACGTTTTCAAGCCGGAAAAAGAAATGGTAGAAAGAAATCTGAAAACTTTGAAATATCAACCGATTCACATTTAATGTTTGATGATGTAGGTGGATATGATAATATTAAAGCTGAGCTTGAACAATGTATTGATATTATTTCAAACTATACAAAATATTCAAAATTTAATGTGCGAGTTCCTAAAGGGTTAATTTTTGAAGGGCCACCAGGAAATGGAAAAACTCTTCTTGCTAAAGCATTAGCGGGTGAAGCAAACACTAGTTTTATTCCTGTTTCTGGTGCACAGTTCCAAGAAAAATATGTAGGAGTGGGTGCAAGTCGAATACGTGAACTATTTGACTTAGCATGTGATAATTTACCTTGTATTATTTTCATTGACGAAATAGATGCTCTTGGACGTACACGTTCTTCAGATGGAGAAGCATCAAATAGTGAGCGAGACAGTACATTGAATGAACTGTTGGTAGCATTGGATGGATTTAAAAACGTTACAGGTGTTTTTTTAATTGGAGCTACAAATAGAGCGGATTTATTAGATAGTGCACTTTTACGACCTGGACGTATTGATAAAAGAATTTATATTAATAATCCAGATAAAGAAACACGTAAACATATTTTGAACATTCATCTTAGAGGGAAATTTTTCGAACAAGATATTAATATTGATGATATTGTAGAAAATACTGCTGGATTTTCTGGGGCCCAGTTGGAAAACTTGGTCAATGAGGCTATGTTATTAGCATTGCGTGAAAATCGTGAAAGTTTTAGTGTTAAAGATTTGGAATTGGTATATAATAAAATGTTGGTTGGATGGCAGCCTAGTGAACATAAATTTACTCAACAAATGATTGACCAAATTGCTATTCATGAACTTGGACATGCTGTAGTTGGTATGTTAAGTAAACATCATGGAAAAATGAAGAAAGTGGTTATTAATTTATCTGCACCAAACACACCTGCTTATACAATTTTCGAACCTCCTACTACAAATATTGTAACACGTGAGGCCCTTTTCGAACATTTGATGATTTTATTAGCTGGACGTATTGCCGAAGAGGTTTTTTATGATGTTTCTGTTACGACGGGAGCAATTAATGATTTTGAAGAAGCTTTAAAATTGGCGGAAAAAATGGTTTGTTATTATGGTATGGGAAAACAAGTGATTTATCCTAATAAAAGTGAGAAATATAAGGAAATGATTGATTCAGAAGTAGTAACGTTAATTAATGATGCTTATGGATATGCAGAATTTATTTTGCGAAATTCCAAAGAATTAATCACAGAAGGTTCTCAAATATTAAAAGACAATCAATTATTAAAAGCCGAAGAAATAACGCAACTAATTGATACGAAATATCCAAATGTGAAATTATTGAAACTATAAAATTGAAATTGTAAAATTGAAACATTTGAATATATTATATATTATAACATATGGAATCTATGCAAAAAGCTAAAAACTATGCTATATTTTCAAAAAAACAATTTGAAAATAAAGTAGATAGAAACGTATTAGTAGCTGGTGTTTCTAATATGCCGTATATTTATTATAAAAAATTGGATGGGTCTATTGTAATGGTAACGGAAATATATCATGACCCAAATAAGAAATCATGTTTTGATGATGCTGTTTATCTTGGTGAAGTGGGAAAATTTTATAAAGCTAGTGCTACCCCACTTACCTAATATAAATATTTCTATAATATATATATGAAAAATATATTATTTGATGGAATAATGGGTGGATGTTTATTTGGACTTATTTCTTATTTGTCCAATATGTATGGGAAAACTTATCCGGATTTTTACAAGATTTTAGCATTTATATGGGCAGTTCCATTGACGAATTTTTATTTATTATTAATAGCTGCTCGAAAAGATAAAACAGCAATGAAAGATTTTTCAATACATTCAATTATTGGTACAATACTTACATTAGCTTTAGCTATTTTAACATTAATTATTATTGACCTTGATAAAAATATTATTATTATTGTTTCTTTTTTATTTGCTGTTATTACTACACTTATGTATTTCTTGTTTGAGATTTATAAATATTAATTTATTTTAATATTATTTACCAAAAGTAAAATAATAGAATATTCCAGTAAACGCTGCTATAAAACACCATAACGACCCAATTGAACCTTTAATTATATATTTTATAAAAAGTATTGCTACTATGGAAAGTGAAAATAGTTTTAAATCAGGATAACATATTAATGCAGCAAATAAGAAAGCTTGCCATAATGATATTTCTTTATTTCCCCATCTAGGTGACGATATATTATTAGAGCACAATGGTTTTGAATAACCATTAAATGTATAAAACAATCCTAAAATATAAAGAACCATGAAAAACAATATTAATGGATTACGTATTTTATTAAACACATAAATATTAAAAAATACTTGTGATGATAATAAAGCAGGTATTATAAAAGATGTTGTAATGTAATTCAGCATATTTTTTTTCATTTCCGATATCCATAATAAAGAATCTGCAAATTGTACTGTTGAAAATAATAGAAAAAATAATACACAATGATATTCATTTTTTGTTAATTCTCTTTGTAATATTAAATAACCTGATAAATAAGAAAAAATACCAGTCGATAAGGATACCTCTAAATTATAACACATTATATAATATATTATTATTTTTCTATAAAATAGTCCAAGTTTAATATAGGTGCTGAAAAATGCTTATTACGTATTTCGTGATGCTTAATATGCATATTAGGTGATACTAAAAATGGTGACCATGGTAAATCCCGTAATTCTTTGCAATGAATAATATTATTAAAAACAGAAATAAAACCAATCGGAATTATAAATGTAACTTCATTTGGTCTTATTAAATAAGCTCCAGTTATAAAAGGAAGTATATAAGCTAATGTAAATTCTGGAAATGAAACAGCATTTCCTATACTTGGACATAAATGTTTAACAAATTCATGATGATAGTCATGATATTTCCGCAACATCTTTATTTGATGCATGCTTCTATGAACAACATAATAACCAATATGATGAATCAATAACAACATTACAACATGCGTATAATTTACAGAAGACGTTTCATGATTTATCAAATATTGGTCGTTTACCATATAAACCACAGGCGATATTAGTAAAAGATTTTTTTGTATTGTATAATAAGCATCAATAGTTTGTTTTGGTATTTCTTTCATCATAGATAAAAAACTAGATTGACTTATGGTTAAGTCCATAACGAATCCAACAAAATAGGCAGCAAATCCTAAACAGAATCCTTTTCCAAGTGATACAATCCACATGTATACATTATTGAGAAAATATTTACATTTTTTATCCAAAAAATGTTTATTATCTATTTATAATATAAATGGCTAGGTACAGAAATCGTAAAAGCTGTAAAAAACCCAAATCGATTAAATCAAATCGTCGTAAAACTTCGAAAGGTGGAGCTATAGAATATATTTATAAGTATGGTCCAGATGGAAAGCGTATTAAAGTAAGAGTAAAGTCCAATTCAATACAATCCAAAACACTAAAATCCAAAACACCAAAATAAACATTTATGTTTTAAAGAAAAGAACATAAATGTTTTTGTAGATATAATTAAAATGACGTTTTCCGATGATGAAGAAATGTATGTAACAAAAAGAAATGGCGAAAAAGAGATTGTTTCTTTCGATAAAATTTTACAACGTATAAAAAAAACAGGAACAGAAGCAGGAATTCAAATCAATTATACAGCTTTAGCAATGAAAGTAATTGACCAATTATATGATAACATTACTACAACACAAATCGATGAACTAACTGCAGATCAATGTGCTTCGTTATCTTCAACCCATCCAGATTATAATATTTTGGCTGGACGTATTATCATATCGAATCATCAAAAAAACACTTCAGATTCATTTTCAAATGTAATGGAGCAATTATATTTATTCAAAGATAAGCATGGTAAGGAATCACCATTGGTTTCTAATGAATTATATCAAATTGTAAAAGACAATAGTGATGTTTTGGATAGTTTTTGTCTTTATAGCCGTGACTATTTAATTGATTATTTTGGATTTAAAACATTGGAACGTGCATATTTAATGAAAACAAATAAAAAAGTTGTAGAACGTCCACAACATATGTGGTTGCGTGTAGCAATTGGTATACATGGAGATAATATTGAACGTGTAAAAGAGACTTATGATTTTATGTCTCAAAAGTATTTTACTCATGCTACACCAACTTTATTTAATGCTGGTACAAAGCGTCCACAATTATCATCGTGTTTTTTGTTAGCTATGGAAGATGATAGTATTTCGGGTATTTACAATACATTAAGTGATTGTGCGAATATTTCCAAATGGGCAGGTGGAATTGGACTTCATATTCATAATGTTCGTGCTACAGGGAGTCATATACGTGGTACAAATGGAACCTCAAACGGTATTGTACCTATGTTGCGTGTTTTCAACAATACGGCTAAATATGTGGACCAAGGAGGTGGAAAACGTAATGGAAGTTTTGCTATTTATTTGGAACCATGGCATTCAGATATAGAAATCTTTTTACAAATGCGTAAAAATCATGGAGACGAAGAATTAAAAGCGCGTGATTTGTTTTATGGATTATGGATTCCGGATTTATTTATGGAAAGGGTGAAAGCTGATGGTGATTGGACTTTAATGTGTCCAGACGAATGTCCAGGATTAGCGGAAGTTTACGATGAAGAATTCAAAACATTGTATGAGCGTTATGAATCAGAAGGGCAAGGTCGTGTGACTATGAAAGCCCGTAAATTATGGTTTCAAATTTTGGATGCACAAATGGAAACAGGAACACCTTATTTATGTTATAAAGATGCTGCTAATCGCAAATCGAATCAAAAAAATATTGGAATTATCAAATCATCGAATTTATGTACGGAAATCATGGAAGTTTCTACAAAAGAGGAAACAGCGGTGTGTAATTTGGCTAGTATAGCATTGCCTTCTTGCATTGACCATAGTAAAAGCCCTTCAGAATATGATTTTGAAAAATTGCATCAAGTATCACGTATTGTTACCTATAATTTGAACAAAATTATAGACGTAAACTTTTATCCAACATCCAAAACGAATATTAGTAATGAAAAACATCGTCCAATTGGTATTGGTGTGCAAGGATTGGCGGATACATTTATTCAATTGGGTTATAATTTTGATTCAGATGA
>MDTB01081248.1_pt1 | contig 20534 bp, 32 predicted proteins | sample 811161 | NCBI WGS metagenome assembly MDTB01 (sample SAMN05326650, study PRJNA326480) | marine metagenome | isolation source: seawater | place: Mediterranean Sea | collected 2009
AGGACTTCCCCTGCATAGAGTTTCAGAAATAGAGCACGATCATCGCCTGTTGCGTTGACCTGACCTAATCTAGAAACTTGTTGATCCAATGGGAACGCCATAGTAGTACCTTTCTAGTTTAAAAGTTGAGTTAGTCTATTTACTCAGTCTTCCAAACATCCTTTCACTAAGATTGTCTTCCTCAGAAGGTCGTAGGTACTTGTATTGTATTGGTTTGACTTTGTAGTTGAGGTGAAGCTTCACCCTTTTGACAGAGACTTATTTAAAATACGCTAGAGCGAGCCAGTTTATTAGCCACACTCTTGCGATAGGCAGGATCATTCGAGTATCTGGGGTCTCTCATGGCTGCAGTTAATTCTGCTGCACTTTGAAATGATCCACCAGAAGATTGACTAGCACTTCCTTGTGTTAGTTGTGGTTCATTACCACCTACTTCTGAGCGATACCTTGCATGTAATCCTTGCACTGCAAATTTGACTAAGTTTCTATCACCAGTTTCTACACTCGCATTAAATGCTGAGATGTCACTTTCTGGTAAATTTTCTTTTGCCCATTCAAGCATAGAGAGATAGCTATCTTCTCCACCTACACTTTGAAAGACTTCATTATTTAAATCACCTTGTAAGGCTTCTTGACCTTGTATCCAAGTATCTACAAGTGTCTTTGGAAAACCTGCTTTTGATAAAGCATCGTAAGCTTCATTTGTTAGCTCACCATTTTCTTCATATTCTTTTTGGAAGACATTAAAGTCTAACCCTGCTTTATCCATTACTTGTGCGACTTCGTTTTCCTGTTCTTGGATGGTCTCACGTTGTTCTTCTGTAATGGTTTCTTCTGCTTCTTGTTGTGGTTGGCCAAGTTTCTTTTCAAGTTCTTGGTAGGATGCCACAAGTTCTTCAGCAGATTTAAACTTTTCTGGAAGCCACTCTGGACGATTGGAATTGGATTCAAGCTGTTCAGCTTTTTCCAACATTGCTTTATCATGTTCTTGATTTGCATCTGGGTTTTCTTCTTGATGTGTATTTAAAATTTCAGCCATTTATTATGTCTCTGTCTGTTGTTGTTGGGTTGCTTGAGCAATGGCTTTAGTAGCTTCTGGAGTTGCTTTATTAGCCATTTCAGCCATCATCTGTTGTTGCATTTGCTGTTGTTGCATCTGCTGTGCTTGTTCAGCTTCTGCTTGCTTTTGTTCATCTGACTTAATCAGACCATTGGTATCAATTCCTAAAGATGCTCCAAGCCTGTCGATATAGTCACTAATGTTCATCTCAGATTGTAGAACCTCAATGCCAAGTGGTTGAAGATATTGTAAGAACTGAGCTAGTTTATTTAAATCTTGTCCTCTACCTAAAGCTTCCATTCCTGTCACAATGGTTGGCTTCACAGTATCTTTTGGCATCTTTGGCATCTTGCCTTGAGATTGTAGATTGTTGAGGATGAGTTTTACCAAAGGCATTTGAAATTCTTGGCTTAAGATAGAATAGACACCACCTAATGCAGTCTCTAATTCTTGAGCCATATATCTTACTTCTTCTGCTGTTACTCGCTCTGCGTTCCTCTGCACACTAGAGTTAAGCAAGAAAGCAAACGATAGACGATCACTAATGATCCTCATAGTTTCCATAGATACTCTAAAGTCCATAGCCTTTTGAACTTGTAGTGTACCTACATCATTTACATCACCTGTAATGATTGCACCATTAGGAGCTTGAGCTATATTCTTTGCTTTGGTTGTTCCATTAGGTCTAACCATAAATAGAACTTTTGCTGAAGCTGCAGAACCTTCTACGATAGATTTGGTCAAAGCTTCTAGTGATTTAAGATCACCTATGTATTCTTCTACAAATCCCCTGCCATAATCTTCACCATCAATGCGAGTAAATCTTAATGGGATAAAAGGATTAGTTTCGTCTTTATACTTGCCTACAGATTTAGGAATGAGAATATCTTGAACCTCTTGATAGACTTCCCATCCTTTGTCCTTACGACAGACTTTAGTGTATAAATCGTAATTCTTAATATTTTTATCTTCTGGATCAGTAAGAAGTTCTCTTACATCTGCATCTAGCATTAAAGGTGAGATACTTTCTTTCGTAATAATCTCTAAGACATTACCCATTGCATCTCGTTTGATAACATATCTATCTAAACGAAAGACTTTCATACCTTCATTTTTGGGCATATAGACTAAAGCATTACCAGATATAATAAGTTGCTTGAGTGCTTCAAATACTGGAACTCTTACTGCTGAACCTTCAATAACTTGAAGTCCTGCTCGTTCTATTCTTCCTAATGCTTCTTCTACTGCACCTCTTGCATCAGTTCCTGCCACTTGAGCTAGATCATAGTCATCAATCATTAAACGAAAGAAAGGACTATTGGGTGGTAAAAGAGTAAGTAAAAGTTTAGATGCTAGATTATTTACACCTCTTGAACCTACAGATTGATAAGGAGTTTCATAGTTTGTTGAATAGTTATGTCCTTCTGGTGGCATGAGCATTGGAAGTGTAAGAACTGCAGCATCTCTTGCTCTTTCTAAAAAGGTATTTCTTTCTGTCTCCAACATAGCATATCGTTTAGCTAGGGTTTCAGATTTATCATCGACCTCATACTTCATTATTTAATCCTTATGTTGGGATACCTAGACCAGAATTACCTGCAGGAATATTTAATCCAGTTTGAGAGCTTGTATTTCTAAGACCTCTTTTGCCTAACTTCCTAGTTCTTCTTCGTCTAATTGCTGACCTTAGTTTATTTGGTAAGTCTGGTATCTCTTCAATATCAGTCGCTTGTCCACCACCAGTTCCACTAACTGGACTTGATGCACTACTTGAATATCTAGCTTCCTCATCTCCACCACTACTCATGTCTACAGGATCAACTGTAGGAGTAACTGTTGGAGTAACTGTAGGTGTTGTAGTTACTGTTGGTGTGACAGTAGGTGTGGAAGAACTATCACTTGTTGATACAGGTATTCCAGAACCACCTTGACCTGTTCCTGTACCTTCTGGATTTTTGTAATACTTATCACCTGCAGTACCAGAATAATTAGTTAAATAGCTTTCTTCTTTTTCTCTAAAAAGTTCTTTTTCTTTAGCAGTTGGTTTATCGTCATCACCCCCACTACTCATATCTACAGCCTCATTAAAGCCATAGTTCTTAGTTTCTTTAGGAGCAGTCTTTTTCTTACCTTTATATCCATATTTCTTTTTAGATTTAGGGGTAGAACTTGCTCCAGTATTTGTACCAAATTTACCAGATATACTATAGCCATCATTAAAATATACCATTGTTCCCCCTAGTTGTTCATCTGCATACCAGAACCACCACTTGGTATCTGGAGACCACTATTTCTTCTTATCCTTAAAGCTTTCTTACCCATCATATTTTTAGCTTGAGCTTCAGAACTAGTTTCATCTTCATAAGCTCCTGCTATGAAAGTGGGTGTTTCTGTTTGCATCACTGCTGATCTAGCAGGTGCAGGTTTTGGTGCAGGGGGTTTGGTGTTAAAGCACATTATTCTTCCTCTAGGGTTTCCTCAAATAAGGATTCTAATTTCTGGATGATACTTTGCTGTCCTTGCAAGTATCTTAATTCTTCTAGGGTTGTTTCTTGAGAAGGTAATCTATCTGGATAAGAAGCTTTAAGTTCATCCAATAGAGCCTTTGATATACTCAAGTTCTTACTAAAGATTGCCATTATATTCTCGTTGATAAATTCTTACAGTAGCCTCGAGAAGCATGGGGTATCAGTACGTAAAAATTTAATCTCTGTTGAAAATCTTTGATCTGTTTCTCACAGCTTTCTATACTTTTAGTTGCTCCTTCTTTTGGAGTAAAAGTTTTACAACTGTGTAAATTCCCAAAACCATCCATCATGCACACTGTCATAAAGGCTTGGAAGGTTGATAATATAGTCATGTGAAAGTCCTCTGTTTACTATAGGGTAACTTTAGAGGACACTTTCACATTTAAATTACTGATTAATCACAGTTTTTTTGTCCTGTTTGTGGGTCAATATAACAAGCTTCAGCATCTGGTTTTTCTTTCACTTCATTAAGAATACCATACCTTTTTCCTGCAGCTCTAAAGGTTGTTATGCCTTTAGCTCCACCTTTCCATGCCTTGTAATACAAGTCTTTAAACTGCTCGTAAGTTACATCATCACCTACATTACAAGTCTTAGAAACAGCAGAGTCGATAAACTTTTGACATTGTATAAGAACATCAACATGGTCATTAGCTGTAATCTCATTGGCAGTTCTTCCTTCTACACCATGACGATAAGCATAATCCTCTACTCTTTCTACATAATGACCATCAAATTCATTAATGGTTCTATCATAATACAGACTAAATGGTGGCTCTATTCCAGAACTTACATTGTCAGCAGTCAGTGAAATAGTTCCAGTTGGAGCTATAGAAGTTAAATGAGAGTTTCTAATTCCATGAGTTGCTATCAACTCTCTAATATCTTTAGGTAATGTCTTTATAAATTTACCTTCTAAATATTTATCTTTGATGAAGAGAGGAAAGCTACCTTTTTCATTCGCTAGTTTTACTGATGTATAATAAGAGTTATCTCTTAACATTGTTAAAACTTTTTCAGTAAATCTTAAAAAGTCTTTAGCACCATAACGATAACCAAGAAGTTCTCCTGCATTAGCTAATCCTGTAACACCTATACCCATTCTTCTTTTAGCTTGAGCTTCTTTCTTCTGAGCTTCTAATGGGTAGATAGTACGATCTATTACATTATCTAAGGCTCTTACTGCATGGGTAATATCATGGATAAATAAATCTTCATTTAATGAAGCACTATCACGATCTACATACTTAACCATATTGAAGCTTGATAATAGACAAGCACCATGTGCAGGAAGAGGTTGTTCTCCACAAGGATTGGTTGCAGCAATTTGTTCACAATACCAAAGGTTATTATTCTTATTGATAGTATCTAAGAATAAAATTCCAGGTTCTGCCCAATCAAATGTTGAACGCATTATTATATCCCATAGAGCGACTGGATCAACTTCCTTATAGGTTTGCCCTTCAAACTTTAATGGAAATGGAGTCTTGTTTTCTAAGGCTCTCATAAACTCATCAGTACACCCAATGCTTACATTAAATCCTGTAAGGGATGTTGAGTTATTTTTGGCTGTAATAAACTGCTCAATGTCTGGATGATCTACTCTAAGAACCCCCATTTGAGCACCTCTTCGATGACCACTTGATGCTATGGTCTGGCAGATTGAGTCAAAGATACCCATAAAAGAAACAACACCACTGCTCTTACTATCAAGTGATTTGATACGATCTCCTCTTGGTCTTAGGTTACTAAAGTCATAACCTATGCCACCACCCTTCCTCATCGTTTCTGCAGCTTCTGTAGCTCTGTGCATAATAGACTCCATTGAGTCGTCTATTGTTCCACTTACAAAACAATTAAAGGCTGTTGTTTGCCTACTAGCCCCCATAGCATTTTGTACTCTACCTGCAGGAAGAAAGCGTTGGTTTAATAGCATATCTTTAAAGTATTCAAAGTGTAGTTGATTATCTTTTAAGGCATCTGCAATTCTTACACATTTGGTATAGAAGTCTTCCCCTTCTTGCCTGTACTTTTGCGTATCTATTTCCTCTGCTAGTTTTGTTTCCATACCAAACCAGTTCCTCATTCCATCTCCTTTACAAATTTACCATTAACCATCATGCCTTTTCGTTGGGATATTTCTTTGTAGACTTCTGTTAAGCAGTCAGTCGCAGATAACCCCCACATGTTTGCTTGGATAATTAGAGTGACCATTACATCTCCAATCGCATCAGCAATCTCATCGACATCTCCTTCTTGGATGCCATCGTAAAGCTCGTTCACTTCCTCTAGTGTTTTGGAAAACTGTAAGCTTGCTGTGCTTTGCTCAAAGATTTTTCTATCATCTGCCCAAGCAACTATTTCTTTCTCAAGTGTTCTTTGCATTTCTATCCATTTCCTCCATAGTCTCTATAAGTTTGTTCAAGTAATATTGTGCTTTTCTTAGGTCAGAAATTCTTGAACCTTTATACTGGTATCTGTGTAGATACTTCTTTGCATTACCTTCAAGAAAGCCAACGTAAGCTAAAGTATTCATGCTATCTTTGAGGTAATCTATGCACTCTATCGTGCCCTGTGTGTAATGAGGTGGCTCATTAATTAAGTCGGTGTCCATAAATTCACATCTCCTTCTTTATCGTAACCTTCGAGGTATTCACCTTTTCTCAAAATTCTTGCTAGTCTTGCGTTTTCTAAAGCTACTTCCTCAGACAATCCTGCCTTGTTGTAAGCAGCTACAACCTTGTTCCAGTATGGTGGTTCATCTAGGATTTTTTCTGCAGTTTTAATCCCAACTCTTGGGCAACCAGAATATCCATCAACCAAATCTCCTGCTAAGGCTTGTATATAAAAATTACGATCAGCTTCTTCTTCTGTGATCTCTACAATCTCGCCATCAATAAGATGTTTGGCAGGTATTGTTCTTAGGTCTTTGTCTTCAGACCAGATAATATTATCTTTAAAGCTAGTCGCATAAATTCCTAAGACATCATCAGCTTCTAACTGACGCATACTTTCACCATTGTGATATTGTCTTATGTAATCTTTAGCATAATTAAGAAGCATTGGTCTTCTCATGCCAGAACGATTAGCTTTATAGGTTGGAGTTACTTGTTCCTTCCTGAAGTTTCTATAATCAGATAAGGCTGTCAAAATTGTATCAGCCTTAGCCTGTGATTTTAATTGAGATATGAAGTTATCTATTCCTTCGTTTATCTCAACCTCATAAGAGTGCATAGTCCACAAGCCATCACCCCAATCGATAGGGTGCTCGCAAGCTGATGCGACTTTGTAAGCTACGATGTCACCATCGATAAGCAGTTGCATACGATTCTCCTTTAAATGAGTTTGATAATTGTACACAATTCAAAGAACATAACAAGAACATCTATAAGTTTTTTAAATTATGTTGTTAATTTTAATGATTTAATAAGTGAAATGGCTTGTAGTTTACCTATTTTAAACCACTCACCTAATTGAACACCTAACTTCGCAGCTTCTTTATGTGCGATCTCTTCCAACTTTTTCTTATCAGTTGTGTATTGTTTAGCTTCAATATGATAATCTCTGAAGGGTGACGATGTTTGATAATTTGCCAACCTATCATCAGCATCTACAGCCATTCCAATTTTAATCCACCCTGCCCAAGCAGGATTTGAAATAGCATAGATATATCCTTCTTTAATTCTATTGAATGCTTTGATTGTATTTGAGTTAAGTGTCTTAGCTTTTCTTCTTAAGTAATATTGACGAGCAACTATACTGGCACACTTGTTACATTTGTAATTCTTTTCTCTTTGATTAGAAATACACCAGTTCTCTTTACTCAGTCCTACACCACAAAACCTACAGTCTCTATTAGTGGGTGTCTGCCCAGTTGTTTCCTGACTTCCATTCTGTATCGAGTCGTATATTAAAGTTGTAGTAGTCTTTGGTGGATTGCATTGCTTGTTGAATAATTTCTCCAACTTTCTGCTCCAATCCTTTGCGTACTTGAAGCTGAACTTCATCATGGATAAAAGCGACTACACTTGCATCCTTCTCAGAAAGTCCATTTTCTCGTAAGCCTGTATGAATATTTATGTACCAACGCTTGCAGATCAAAGCTCCTGCACTTTGCAACAATGTATTTAGAGCTGCATGAGCATGACGAATAGGTAGTTGCCTACCATCCAATCCTATGATCCAACCTTTTTTGGCTGCGTTATTAACTGCATCTTTTAATTTTTTTAAAGCAGGTGTTTTATCTAAGAACCTTTTCTTTACAGTCCTTCCTTCCTTAGAACCTCTAGATATGATCTGTCCAATTTTTTCGTCACCTGCCCCATAGAGGAATCCATAGATGAAGGTCTTTGCTTGTTCTCTTGTTTCAAGTCCTGCTGCTTTCTGGTTAGAACTGTGAATGTCACCTTCAAGAAGTTCTTTCGCATACTTGCCATCATCATAACGAGCAAGAAAATGGGAAAGACAACGCAGTTCCAAGCCACTCGCATCAGCCCCAAGCAAAGTGTACCCATTAGGAACTCCAAACAATTCTCTACATTCTTTTCCATATTCTGCAGAAACTCTTGGTACTTGTGCCAGATTGGGGTTTGCGTGAGTGCATCGACTTGTGACTGCACCCATATGGTTAACCCTACCATGTAGTTTTCCTTTCTTTACGAGCTTTAACCAACCCTGTTTTCCAGTTGCTATCTGCCCTAATCTTTTATTGAGCATTAAATATTCTCTTAACAACTCTGCTTCTGGCATATCTATTGTTTCCAAAATTTTTTCATCAATTTTTGGTTCGCCAGTAGGAGTAAACTCAGCAGGTTTCCAACCTCTCTTCTTTAATCTCCCTGCAATTTGTTGTCTGCTTGCAGGATTGAAGGGTGTTGTCTTTGTCTTGGTCTTCATCACAATGATGTTAGGCTCAAAGACTTTTTGTAGTTCGTCTTCTATTTTCTGCTTACGAGAAGCTAATTGACTATAAAGTTTTTGAGCTTTGGTTTCATCAAAATGAATACCACGTTCTTGTTGCTTAATAAGAAGAGTATGAATGTCGTGCTCCATCTTCAGAGCATCTTCACTAAACTGTTTCTTAAGTATCTTATGGTAAAGAAGTGAAGTAACTTTCACATCCTGTATACAATAAGACAGCATTTCTTTACTGAACTTTTCAAAGGATTCAGTACCTTGATTAAAGTTACCTTTCAGTTCACCTAAACGATAACCCCAAGCTTTTAAAGAATGAGAACCATAGAGGTTTGTATTAATCCTTTTTATTTCAGTATCAACTTGATAGAGGTGAGACCATATTGTTCTGGAAGCTACCAGTGTATCAAACACTTCACCTTTAAACTTCCAACCATATACTTTCTCAAGAACTCTTAAGTCGTAATCTATTATATTATGACCTATCAGCTTATCAGCTTTGCTCATCATCTTCAGTCCATCTTGAATCTTTTCTGGGGTGAAAGAGATTACCTTGTCTCCTTGCATTAGGACAATACAGTGGACTGTGGTTACATCATCGAGCAAATTGTCAGCTTCTAAGTCAAAGACATACTCAATGGACTGCAAGGCTAGACATCTGTTCTTGTTTTTTGATGACTAGAAATTCTTCATAGGTTGGATATTCTCCAATCTCCATTCCTTCATCCATTTCAAGTTCATACAGAAACATTAAATACTGTATGTATTGTTTTTTTAAACTAATATTTTTCATTAAAAATCAACCTCTTCTAGTTGTTCCTTCATCCTGCCAGTCTCTTTTGAATATACGAGTTGGCAGCAAATACCTGTCTCACCTGTCCACCTATTCTTAAGGATTCTAACAGTGCTAAGATCAGACGTTTCTTTGGCTTGTTGATTGCGTTCTAGACCAATCACAATATCACTGAGTTGACCTATCCCTGCTGACCCTCTTAATTGGGCTAAGCTAGTTTTCAGTCCATCTTCGTGACCTTTATCTGAGTTAGGTCTTTTGAGATGTGAGACTAAGATCATTCCAATGCCAAGTTCTTCAACAAGCGTTCTAATCTTGGTCATGGTGTTATCTATAATACGTCTTTCATCTCCACCTTCTAATCCAGATACAACAATGGATAGGTGATCTAAGATGATGTATTTGCATCCTAGAGCCACACCAAAGTATCTTATTCTGGATAGTAGATTGTCCTCATCAGAACTTCCAAAGTGGTCATAGAAATAAACTCTTCCATTACCAACAGAATTATTGAAAGCTTCCCACAAGTCATTGTCAGAGACTTCATGGTTTCCCAAGTGTACAGGTTTATTAAGTTCTAAAGATATTAGACCAAGTGCAGTTCTTCTAACACTTTCTTCTAATGCTATATAACCAATGGTTTGTTCTTGCTTGAGAAGATGATGTGCAATTTCTCTTACGAGTTGGCTCTTTCCAATACCAGAACCTGCACAGATGGTTACAATCTCACCCTTTCTAATACCATGAGTTTTGTCATTGATACCATCATATGGATAAGGCGCACTCTCTACATTTTCATTAGATGTAATCGTTTCCCAAAGTTCTGCTCCAGAAATAATGCCATCTGGACGATGAACTTTAGCATCCCAAACTGCATCAATGAGTTCTTTGCTTCTACCTTCTTGAAGCATTTCAGAAGCATCTTTCAATGGTAAGTGAGCTATCTTAGCTTTGCTTGGTGATAGTAAGCTTGAACATTCTCTAGCTGCTCTTTGTCCAACCTCATCTTGATCAAACATAAAGACAACTGTTTCAAACTGTTCAAGCCAATCAATAGCTCTCTTGATGTCTTTCTTTGCTCCTGCTGCTCCTGACCTAACAGAAACAACTGCCCACTTATTTTGAAAGCATTGAGACACAGAAAGAGCATCAAGTTCACCTTCAACTACAGTGACCATCTTTCCACCATCTCTCCACAAGTGCATTCCATACAAAGGAGATTGCTTAAAATCACCTATGGCTAAGAACTCTTTGTTAGGGAAACGTATCTTCTGAGCTACGACTTGTCTGTGACGATTAAAGTAGTTTGCTATATGAACTGGTTTACCATTCATTTCACCACACTGGTATCCCCAATGCTTTACTGTAGCTTCATTAATCTTTCGTTTAGGAAGAGCGACTACTTCGCCAGAGACAGGATTGAAGTTAGTGTTCTGTGTCTTCACTATTTCTTTCATCTCCACATCCTGTTCTGGGGGAGTATAGGTCTCACAAGAAAAACAATATGTGTGACCATCGCTATAGAGAGCATTCGCATCAGAAGAACCACATTTCTCACATTCACCTTTGCAGACGTATTCGCCTACTTGCTCAATGGATGTCATGTATTTCTTCCAAATCTAAATATTCACCTAAAGATTTAAACATGTTTGAGAGTTGCTGAATTTCTTCATCAGTAAATCGACTATTATCCTCCATTAGTACATCAGCTAATCTAAATAATAAGGGTGCTAGTTTATCCATTGTTCTGGTATCTCCTCACCTTCATAATATTGAAAACCATATCTTTCAGCCCACTCTCGACAGGTCATCTTTGTTCCATCTTTTCGCTTCTTTGCACCTTGTATGGTTGCTTCTGCTCGTTGGAATAAAAACCTAATATCTTTTTCTGGGTGTTGTTTTTTGACTGCTCTCATTTTACGTTGAGCATCCTGTCGAAAATAACCTTTGATCTCGATGTATACTTCACCAATCAAAAGGTCTGGGATGTAATTTCTAGTTACATTGTAGCTAAGAGAGTGAGGTTCAAATTCAAACTCCACTCCCTTTGCTTCTAGGTTAGACATGACCTTTTGTTCAAAAGTCTGCTTCAACTGCCACCTCACCTATATTATCTTGAGCTGCTTTGGCTATGAAACCATCTTCATCATCAAATAAATCACCTTGGTATTCTACGAGGTTAAGTACCTGCACACCTTTCAATCGCAGAGAGACTGAGCAAGTCTTTGAGGACATCATTGAATAAGGAACAATGTCAAAAGCTACTTTTACTATTGAACCATTCCCAATCAAAGTATCCTTAGTCATGGGTGTTCGCTTACTATCTACTACTAAAGGTTTTTGAGAAAACCATTTACCATCTCTAGATTGAAATTTGGCATTGGCCTTAACCTTAAATTCTATCTCACCTGTTTCATTTCCATCTTTATCTGTGGCAGGTGTATAGGGTGTCCTTAAAGTTAAATCTTTTCTTTTTGGATTATTCTTAATCTCTTCAGCTAATTTTTTCTTAGCTAGACCATCCAAGTGTTCACACAGTTCTTGAGCTTCTTCTTCTGGAACTAGGACAGAGACTGAGTAGATACCATTTGGACTAAATTTAGTATCTGGATCATAGACTTTTGCCCACATGGCTTTACCCTGTATTACGTTCTTCATTTACTACTCCTACTTTTGATATTTAGTTTTCTTTGCAGTCTTAGCTGCAGCTTTGAATTGAGCAGAAGTTGGTGCTCCTTTGCTTCCAACCTTTCTCATTTTCTCGCCAGAACCTGCTTTAATTCTGGCTCTCTTCTTGTGTATGTTTTCGTATAAAGACATCTGTTCTCCTTATATTTGACTTCTAAATCTATCTAGCCATCAACATAGTTGTTGATCTGATGACAGATAGCTATAGGGTAACTTTAGAAATTAAGCGAAAAAGTAATCACTTTTGAGAACCTGCTTTAGATCAAGAGAACCTCTACTAGGACATTCTGGTAAATCGTCATGTCCAAGTGTCCTAATGGCATGGTCTCTTAAGTCATCTAAAACATCATGCTCTTCATACATGGCATAGAACTCATGCCTAAGTATTTCCTGCATTCTTGGAAGTTCTGGACTATGTGCTCCATAACTATCGTGAACCATAGCAAACTGACTAATGCCATAATCCAAACAAGTATTAACAGTTTTCATTAAAGCAGAAGCATCTAGAGAGTGTATAAAGTTTGGAGCTGCTGCTTTTACAGTATCCTTTTTTGAAACTGTATCGTCTATAGGGTCTCTATAAACTAAGCTAACAATACTTCCATCAATCCAAGTTTTAATTCTGCGCTTCTCTAGATTAGGATAGTTCTGTACAACAAGAAAATTAAGAGGAGTAACCCACTCCATTGGTATTTTCTTATCAGCATAGGCTTTTCCAATGTCTCCTATAAAATCCATCACTTGTCTAGCTGATGATATAACTAGACTAATGGAATCCCAAACATGATTAGCTAGATGTCTTGATGCTTCAAAGTTATCAAAAGAAGCATGAGCACCTTTTTCAATCTTCTCTTGAATAGCTTGTTGAATATATTTACGACAAGCAAAACGAGTTCCATTGTATGGTACGATCATTACTGGTCTCTTTGTAATCTTACGATCAATACCAAATTGAAGGATTTGTTGTGCTAATTCATTACCTTCCTTAGCTTCTACTTCTACCCTTCTCTGCACTTCTAAGGCTACATCATTGTATATGTCATTTGGTAAGTTAGAAGGTATTAAGTTTGTAGCTCTACCACCTTGTTCATCTCTAAGGATTGCTGATAGATGTTGCAATCCATTACAGCTACCATCTGCTGAGACAGGAAGTTGTGTAATAAAACTATCCCCTTTCTCAAAGGCTTTTATGTATTCAGACCACTCATAACAAAAAGCTAGAAACTGAAATGGTTTATCTGCTGCCATCCAAAAAGAGTAATCATAGGGATTTTCTACAGTTTTTATTATTTCTTCTGAGTTATCATATGCCCACTGCTCTCTTTCATTTAGACTTATCTTGTCTTCTCCATAGGTATTTGCACCATGTATTGCTAACCACTTAGCATCTTCTTCCTGTTTAATCTCAATACCATAAGCAAACTCTAGTAGTGCTTTTCCATAATCAGCAGATTGGGGGGTCATAAAATCACTCACATAGTACATTCGTGATCTAAAATCTAATTGAGTTGGATAATAGAATTTATCTCTTTTGGTATAATCCATAGCTATTTGAAGTGTTCTCTCTATCTGTAATCGTTTACTCATTTGCTTTGCATTCTGTTGGAGAATATCATTCGCTCTACATCTCCAAGCTTTGAGTTCATCCTTCATAGCTTTGTCCATTTCGTGAGGTTCTACATTAAATGGATAAGGTTCTCGTTCTATTTGCTCTCTAGAAACCAAACCATTTATAGGAATATCTCTTTGCCATACGTTGTATAAGACTTCCAAAACATTATTGTTTACTCTAAATGGTGTTTCTTGAAGAGCATTCACACATTTTAAAACTTGGGTTAAATCGTTTTCTGCTATTCTTTTTAAAATTTTTCTGCCAGATTTTCTCATATAGTATTCTCCTGTAACAATGCTTCCCACGAGATAGGAAATTCTCTGCTCATATGTTTGCTGATTTTTTCTGCAATTATTCTTGTGTAGTGTTGGCTATGACTATCCAGACGCAACTTGCACATCTTAGCAAATGCCCCCAATGATCCAGACCAATACCACTCAGTCATGGTAGATTGAGGTAAGACCATTCGTGCATCTTCTTTTGAGACACCAAATGCCAGTAAAGATTTGTAGCAAGTGTAGGACGTATAAACGAGGTTCTGATAAGCTACAGTGCATAGCCTTTGATCTCTATCACTAAGAGGTTCAGCAGTTCCTTGCTTGTTATTGTTATCCTGCTTACCCCAACCTTGAACATTGAAGAACTTCAAATCTTTTTCTGTGTATCTTCTGCTTATCTCATTCCAGACTAGGTATTCATGTTTAACGAGTTGTCTTGCTACAAAGATAGGAGCTTCAACTTTAAAGCTTGCAAAAGCATGATTGAAAGGTGATGTGTGTTTGTGTTTAGCTAAATAAAAAATTAGCTTTCTATCTCTTTCATCAAGTTCTTTTTTGGTCAGCTCATCTTTTGCATAAGATACTCTTGCACTATTAACAACACTACGATCACTCCCCATACATTCTATTAAATGTACTGAAGAGCGTGTGGAGTTCTCTAACATCCACTCTCTGCAATCTATCATTTAGTGTACTCTGACTAATGGTAGATCATTAATGATGTTTGCATAATATCCACCACCCCAAACTTTAGTCCATTTTTTTGGTGGTACGATTGTTGGAGCATATCTTGGTCTTGCAATTTCAGCTACTGAATTGAAGCTCTGTATCCAATCTAATGTTTTTGGTATTGGAATGATGTAGTTGGTGAATTTGTTTTTACTACTTTTAAAACTCTTCATTTCAACAAGACCAGTTCTAACTATTACAATGTCTATGATTTTAGTACCAACTTGAATACGTTCTGGATTAGTCCATTCTTGAAACTGAAAACCATCTTTATTCATTTTATGGTTAAGACCATGCCTTTTTTGAACTCTGCCAGTTCTTGTCTTCTCGTTTGCTTTTCTAATTATATTACGAGCAACCTGTCCTTCTTGTTCAACCCAAAGCTGTAATCTTATTTGATCTTCTATTCTTGAAGCAATCTTTGTAGCTAGTTTTAAAACTGAGCACCTACTTGTAAGAGAATCAACTAGTGAGATCATTGCTAGGTATGCTGCTTCATCAGCATCAATATCCTGTAATTTTTTCTTAGCAATGTTACGATTGTTTGAGGATGTATTTTGTATTTCCCTGATACCCTCAGCTACAGGTTCTAAGTGGGTTGTTATAATAACTCTGCCATGCTTTGTTGCTGACTCTAACCCCTTTTCTTTCATCTTATTTAAAGTGTGCCTAAATCTGCTCACACCTGCTTCTGCCATATTTGTTTCTAGAAGCTTTTGATCTTGTATAGTCACCATATATGTATTGACCCTTCTATTGTCACTTTCCCAGAAATTCTGAGAGTTGTTGAATTGATGGTAGCAACACAATTTTTTATGATGAATCTATAAAAAAGCCCTTTATTTATAGGCTTTGAGGTATTTATATAATCTAGGTAAACTCGAGGTAGGTCGTTGCTGAGGATTTTGAATCCGCTGCGTCTACCATTCCGCCACTCGGGCATACCTTCATAAAGTACTGTAATTGCTACCTTATTTGTATGTTGAGTAAATAAATTACTCATAGTATTTGTCCCAGACATTTGCAATATTTGTTATCATTTGTCCCAGACATTGTCCCACCTAATCTTCCAGTGGATTAACGTATTCTTCTTCATCAATCGGTGCAAGATGAGCATAAATCATTGTCGTCGAAATATTGGAATGACCCATTATTTGTTGTACTCTGACCAAGCTAACTCCTCTTTGCACTAACCATGAACAAGTAGTATGACGTAAAGTGTGCCAACAAACGTCACTAAGGTCAAGATGCTGCAATCTATTTGCATCTTTAAGTTTATTAAATGCAGTCTTATACCAACCATCATTAAAAGGAAAAAGTCTATCACCTTCTACAGTCTTACTACGTACATCAAGGATTGCTCTTGATTTAGTTGTAAGTGGTATCATGGTTGGTAGTTTTTTGGATTTTCTTACAGGAACGATCAGACCTTGCTTAGTAATATCATCACGTTTGATCCTTAAAAGCTCAGAACTTCTAATTCCAGTATCAAGACTTACTTTAATTGCATGATACAGGTCGATGTTACCCATCCATTCAGCAGTAGCTAAGATAGCTTTTGCTTCTTCAACAGTAAGCCATCTTTGTCTACCACCCTTTTCTTTCTGCTTTTCAATGTGTGGCATCTTAGAGATTTTACCTTCCCTATGAGCCTGTCTTAATATTACAGAAATAGTAGATAGTTTACGATTGGCTGTACCACCAGAATTTCCAAGACCACCATTTGTTTTTTCTCTTATACAATAAAGAACAAAGTCAGTAATCTTATCGTAGGTAATATCTTCAATCAGAGTTCTGTCTCCAAAGTAATCAACAATACCTTCAATCTGCTTTTGTTTCTTAACTGGGTAGGTCTTATCCTTCCACTTAAGTGCAAAAACACGATCAGCAAATGATTTAAAAGTATACTTGGTAGTTGTTAACCCACTATAATTTTGTGGTACAGACTTTCCACTCATCAGAGCGTGCCTTGTAACTTCTAACCAAACTTTAGCATCATTTTGATTGTCGAATGTTTTTCGCATCCTTTTACCATCGTGGTAAACGTCAGCTCTAAAGTTTCCATTTCTTAAAGTTATTCCCATGTTGTCTCCTATATAGTTTCAGTTTGGGGTTTATCTTCCACCTAATTAGGCGAGAAGGTCTATGTAGTTTGTGGTTCATCATCATCTAATGGTACTTTGAACTTATCAGTATCAGAATAATGCAAACCCATAATTTGCTGTTGCTCATAGATACTAGCTCCTTGTGCTCTAGCTTGTTGTGCTCTTGCCATTCTTTCTTTAATTCTTCTCTTTTGCTTTTCATCCTCTCGCATAGGATTACCATCCTTATCTACTTCTGTTCTTGCATCAGTGACCATAGATGGAACAATTCTTCTATCTTCTAAAGCTTCTGCATTGTTAATCTTCATAATCTGCTCTAGCTTTTTAACAAACTTAACACCTTCATCAGTAAGCTTAAGAATTGTTTGGTTATGATAACCTGCAACATCATTTCTTTCATTAGAGACTAATCCAAGACCATTAGGTTTTTCTTTAGAACCCCATATTGGTTTTCCATCAGAATCTCTTTGAACCACCCCCTTAATTGTAACAGGTCTTCCACCTTTCCAAGTAAGGGATGCAATATTCCTAGATGCAGAAGCAGAGGAAAGCCTTAACTGATCTTGTATCTCAGTAACAGTGACATAACACTGATTTTTGGCTCTCTCATCTCTGGCTTCTTCAGCTTGGAAATGTCCTCTCGCTATCATTAATAATGCACACATAGCTTGAGGTTGTAGTTCAGTAGCGTACTTTCCTGCGATTTGGAGTTTTCTATACTCCTCTATCGCATTCTCCAGTTTCAATAACTCTATCGACATAAAGTTTCCTTCCAAATATTAGAAAGGTTCTGATGTGATAATCATAGGTAACTTGATCTGCGTACCTTTTATATCCCCAGAAATTTAGTCGCTCGTCTTCTTCAGCTTCTGTTAAATACAATTTCCAATTATTATACTCTAGTGTCCTATCACCATAAATCTTACATTTTTTGCTAAATAGCAAAATCATAAGTGTTGTTAGAACTACTATAATATAAGTATGGTTTATTCTTAGGTTTAAATTCATCTAATTTTTTCCTCATATAGGTAAATGTTTCTGGATTCCTCATGATTTTCTCCGTTTCATTCGTTGGTTCATTTGTTATTTGTTTATACCAACAGCCACTATTGGTTGTGTTTGAATTAGAAGAAAAAACGCTTCTCCATAAATTACGAACTGAGTGAAAAGCACTTACTAAACCACCATAAGGATGATTGGTGGCTACACCAGAACAATCCCAAAGGCAGTGATCAGTAAAGATAATGTCTATTGAAACATACCAGTAATAGCGTAGCCAAAAAGCTAATTCTTTTAGGTCTTGCTCTGTGTGATCATTAATGTCTTCATCGTACATTTTTAAACAATCTATCACATCCTGATTTTCATAAACACTTTTCATTTATTCTTAACTCACATTTTTCCTCAATGAGCCTTATTATCTGTAACGGCTCGTTATTATTATTAATACAGATAATCTATTAATCTGATTCTTAGATTAACGATCATAGCCTGTACTATTGGATGTACTTAATCAATATTAAATATCTACATATAGTAGATTTGGTAATTATTTGGTAATATTGACAGGATAAATCATTAATCTCTAATCCTAAGAAGCTTTCTGTAACTTAGAAAACGACTAAATCTTAATACCTTTCTTTTTTGTTTCCTTTTTATATTAATCTTCATTATGAAAATCCCTTATTAAGCAGGGATAATCCTTAGTTATAAGAATCCACTCCCTGCAATTGCAGTTAATAAGATGTGTTTTCTTTGGATAGCTCTCGTTTTGGAGCGTCTCAGGAATGCCCAACACCAAGCTTTATAGCTCCCTTTAGGGTCATCCTTAAAGTTAAAGGTCATCACTCTTCTCCCTGTTAAAGTTAAAATTAACCAGAGAAAAATAAATGATTCCTGTAATGCGAACTCTAGTATTAAAATTAGTACATTTCAAGAACATTTATTGATTCTCCAGAAAAATATCAATATATGAATAGTACCACAGGTCATTATTTAAAGTCAAACAATATTATTGATCTGATGGTAGATAGTAAAACATCTTTAAATCTTCCCAAGTTTCAGCAAACTCATAGAGCAGCTCACCTAATAGTTCACTGTCCTTCTCTATTACGTTCTCTATTAAATCACTATCTATATCATCTGCTAAAATTGATGTCATGCTTCTACCTCATTTGTTGTATATTCTATAATTTGCCAAGCTAGGCTATTGGTTGTCTTAAGAGCATCTTTGGTGCTCTGATCTACATCTGGACTTAACTCTCCAAGTAGGAAAGCAATCTCAGCCAATACATCATTCACCTTATCAATAGAGTTAGATGTCATTAGCAATCCTCAATCAGAGTTATTTCTCCTGTACATTCATTGTACTGCTCTTCCCACTCAGGTAAGTAATGCTTCTTTCTTTTTCTAGCCTTTGCCACAGCTATCTTTCGTAGTTCGACAAGATCGAAAAGGATTGTTAAATGTTCCTCAAATAAAGACCAATATTTACAACCATCCTTATCTAATTTATTAAATCTTGCCTCATAGCTTTTCTCCCACGTGTATAAGTGGCATTCTTTTTCTACCATCCAATCTGTTATGGTATCGATTAGTAAGGTATTAATTTGGTTTGGGGTAAGTGTTTTCATTATGCCACCTCTTTCTTATTTGATTCCCACTTCCAACCAGTTTCTTCATCTATCTTTTCCAAGTGAAGAAACTTTCCTGTTTGTTTGTAAAAACCATGCTCACTACAATAATTAGAACCATTAAATTTGATGGTTGCATTATCTGAGTGACAGCTAGGCTGCTCACAATAGATTCCTGTAGGTTTACTTATCATTCATCGACCCTTTCTAAATAAACCACACTATTTTCATCTTTGACTTGAATAAGCCTTACTTTTTTAAACTGAGACCCATGACCAAAATGTAATTGATCTCTTGTAAAATAAATGCCCATTCCATTCTTTAATGGTTTTCCACTACATCCTGCCTGTTTGTAACAAAACAAAACCTCTTTAGTGTTTTTTTTACCATAGCTATTCTTAAAACCATGACCTGTGAAAGCATACATTCCACCCCCATCCATTTCGTGGATGGAAGTGTTAGCTCTTTTAATTAATTTAGCAGGTATCAACTCTGTCATTATTCTACACCTTTCTCATTAGTGATTTTGGAGCATCGCCCATTGGAGTATCAAGCCAGTTCAATTCTTCCTGTGTTAAGCTATCTAAAAAAGCATTAAGATACTTCTTTGCTCCTATTGAAAAATTGATTTTGACTTCATTCTGGCTATTTTTGTATCGTATTGGTTTGAGTTTAGGATTTTCATCTTTAAACTGTGGTGAAAGCACTTTGAAACAATTAACTGCTTTGTCTAAACCAGACCTTTCTACAGCTTCATTAAACTGAAAAAGTGTTGTGTTTTGACCTGTCCAAGCATCCTTTAATTGTATTCTATAATTAAAATTGCCTTCTATATTTGTAATGGTCAGCCAACCTTTATCATAACTAGCTTCCCAATTATCGTTTGCATGTATTATGCTCATTATTTCCAACCTTTCTGCTCAGCTTCAGCTCTATCCTTCCAGTACATTTCCTGTACTTCATCACACTGTTTAATTAGCATTTGCAGCTTTTTGATTATCGATTGTTTAACTTGTTCTTTAGTCTCTCTCATGGTGTATCTCCTTAAAATACCACAGCATTGTTATAGTGCTGCTGACAGATAGTTATGTATGCCTACAGAGTGATTTAATTAATACTAGAATCAATATTTAATTTCACACTCTGCAGCCTTACTATACTCAAGGTAGTTACTTATAATTTTAATTACAAGTG
>MDTB01044574.1_pt1 | contig 20530 bp, 17 predicted proteins | sample 811161 | NCBI WGS metagenome assembly MDTB01 (sample SAMN05326650, study PRJNA326480) | marine metagenome | isolation source: seawater | place: Mediterranean Sea | collected 2009
CGAAAAGATAAATGGCGTGGAAGTGACTCAAATCAATCTGATTATTCTAGACATATTTTTGCAATGGAGTACGAAAGTTTTAATAAGCAAAATTCTCAAATTAGCCAGCAGACCTCTAATAGAGATACCCCTTTAAAAAACGATACAGGTGATTATATCCCACAAGCATACAAGACGCAGTTTAGTTTAGATATTGCCCAGGGTCAGTATGGATATAATAATGTATTTGGGCATCAAGGATTATTAATATTTTATTTTAGCGATTTAATGGGGGACCATCAAATATCACTAGCTCTTGAATCCCAAATCTCGCTATCAAATAGTGACTATTATTTAAATTATGCTTATCTGAAAAATAGAACTGATTATTATTTTACATTATTTCACCAAGCTGATTTCTTTTTAACCGGAGGGTATTATAATCAGTATGGTTATCCTGTTGACCTTACCGCACGCATGAGGCATTATGGAATTTCCGCAATAGCATCTAGACCATTAAATAAATTTAATAGAATTGATTTTGGAGTCATAACACATAACCTCGACTATAAGCTTTTCGCTATTGATCCCTACGAAACCAGTAATACAGTAGTGAGCAGTGACGGTTTTGTAGCTCTTAACCCTACGATGAGCTATGTCTTTGATAATACCGTTTTTGGATTTCTTGGTCCAATAGATGGATTTAGACAAAACACGACTTTGGAATTAAGTCCTGCTATGGGTGATAAAGGTATTTCATTTCAAAAGTTAAAAATAGACCTTCGAAAATATTTAATGGTAAATAGAAGTTATTCTTTTGCAGGGCGATTATTTTTTGGAAATAGTACTGGAAAAAATCCTCAAAAATACTTCCTTGGTGGAATGCAGAATTGGCTGTGGGGCACTGGTACAACTAACGGGGTTGATGATGGGTTAACCCAAGAGTGGCGCTGGAGAAATGTTATTTTAGATAGTCAAAATGAATCCCTCTTGCAGGATATTTACTTTTCTGAATTTGCCTATCCATTGAGAGGGGCTCGTTTTTCTGAAAGGGTTGGGAAAAACGTGCTACTCACTAATCTTGAATTTAGGTTCCCATTGATTCAGTATTTACAAATTGGCTTTCCATTCCCAATAGCGCTGGGTAATATATTTGGCCATGTTTTTATGGATGTTGGTGCAGCATGGGACGACTCGCGTGAATTTACTAATTCCGCATTACTTCAAGCTAAATATGGGAATAATCTTTCAAGCGATTTTTCACCATGGGTTCGTACGGTAGGATACGGAATAAAGCTGCCAATTTTTCTACCTTGGAGAATTGAAGCAGCGTATGATTGGACCGACAAAGGCTTTTCAAAGCCGCAGTGGTACGTTTCTTTAGGATTAGATTGGTAGTTTTTTTGATTTTATTCACGTTACTTTCTTTGTGAATAAAATAATTATCAAACATAACTTTGGCTAAAAGCAAATCTAAAACAGTTTATCTTTGTTCATCATGTGGACAGGACTTTCCAAAATGGAATGGTCAATGTCCAGCATGTAATGAATGGGGGACTTTGAGCGAATATAAAGTCTCAAATAAGAAAAGCTCTAGATTGAATGGAGAAAAAAAAGAAACACATACTCTTGAAGATATTCTACATAAAGAAGAAGTTAAGCGTGTTTCAATAGGTATAAAGGAAGTTGATAGAGTTTTAGGCGGAGGCGTTCTGAGCGGTTCAATGATTTTACTTGGAGGTAGTCCGGGTATTGGAAAGTCAACATTAGCTCTGCAAGCTTTGTCGTCTTTTAAACAAAATGTATTGTATGCATCTGCAGAAGAAAGCGAAGAGCAAATAGCTTTACGCGCCAAAAGATTAAATGTTCTTTCTTCAAATATCCACTTATCATCAGAAAACAGAATCGATGAAATTTTAGATCAAGTATTTTTACTCAAGCCACAACTTTTAATTATTGATTCAATTCAAACAATTTTTAGCGAAAACTCAGATTCTCTTCCTGGTTCAGTTTCCCAGATAAGAGAGTGTGGACAAAAATTACTGCAATTAGCAAAAGAAGAAAAAATTGCAATTCTTGTTATCGGTCATGTTACAAAAGAGGGGGTTATTGCAGGACCAAAAATGTTAGAGCATATGGTAGATACCGTGCTATATCTTGAGGGAGATGAGAGAAACGATCACCGCATCTTGAGATCTGTTAAGAATCGATTTGGAACTACGAATGAGGTTGGAATATTTCAAATGACAACTTTTGGTTTAGAAGAGGTTACAAATCCATCAGAACTGTTCTTAGCTGAGAGACGAAACGATATTACGGGATCAACTATCTTTCCATCCCTTGAGGGAACCAGGCCGATTCTTGTAGAAATTCAATCTTTAGTTTCAAATGCAAATTTTAGTGCACCTCAACGCAATGTAAACGGATTTGATTTCAAAAGACTTTCTATGCTTTTGGCTGTACTGGAAAAAAGAATGGGCTATAAAATGGGCATGAAAGACGTATTTGTAAATTTAGTAGGTGGATTAAAAATTAATGATCCCGCTGCAGATTTATCTGTTATTACAGCTCTTGCATCTAGTGAAAAAGATCAGCTTATAAAGGATTCGTATGTTCTGATAGGCGAAGTTGGCCTTGGAGGTGAAATTAGATCGGTAACGCGCCTAGAAGAGCGGATAAATGAATCTGCGGCTTTAGGGTTTACTGATATTATTGCACCTAAATCTAGTATAAATCGATTAAAAAAGAATTCAAGCAAAGTCAATCTGCATCCTATTTCGCATGTAGTAGAAGCATTCAACATAATTTTTTAAATGAAATTTTCTGTATTAGCAAACGATACCAATAGTTCTGCTAGATATGGACAAGTCACTACTGAGCATAGTACTTTCAAATCACCAGTTTTTATGCCTATCGGCACTTCCGCTGCAGTTAAAACAATTGATCCAAAATTTTTACAAGATTTAGATATTGGGATAATTTTATCAAATACTTATCATTTGTATATAAGACCAGGACATGAAATCATTCATTTAGCTGGAGGCCTTCATAAATTCATGAATTGGGATAATAGCATTCTTACTGATAGCGGAGGTTTTCAGGTGTTTTCACTTGCTAAATTAAATAAAATTTCGGATGAGGGTGTCAAATTCCAATCGCATCTTGATGGAAGTACACACTTCTTTACTCCTGAGCTGTCAATGGACATTCAGCGCTCTTTTGGCACTGATATAATAATGGCATTTGATGAATGTCCACCTGCAAATGTCGAAAAAGCGAAGGTAGCAAGTGCGGTTGAACGAACTTACGATTGGATGCAAAAATGCAAGGAGCACTTAAAGAAAAGCAAGCCCCTTTATGAATGGCAGCAAACACTTTTCCCAATAATTCAAGGGGGGGTATATCCAGATCTAAGAAAAAGAAGCATAGAACAACTAGCCCCTCTTTCAGATTGCGGCATAGCTATAGGAGGTCTTGCGGTTGGTGAGGACAAATCAGCTATGTTTGATATTATTGAATTTATAGATGAATTATTGCCTAAAAATCAACCTAGATACCTAATGGGGGTTGGTAGGCCAACTGACCTAGTAAAAGCTATCCGGTTAGGCGTAGATATGTTTGATTGTGTATTGCCAACTAGAAATGCAAGAAATGGCCAGCTTTTTACAAGCGAGGGTATAGTAAATATTAGTAATGGCGAATATAAAAAATCCTTTGATAAGATTGACAAGGAATGTGAATGTTATACATGTACTAATTTTTCAAAAGCCTACTTAAGGCATTTATTTAATATAGGTGAAGTGCTTGGATTACGACTAGCAACTATTCATAACTTGTATTATTATAATAATCTGATGTTAACAGTACAAAACGAAATCCAATCAGGTAATTTTCATGATTGGTCAAAATCGTACCTAAAAAAAATGGAGCATCACCGTGGAATGTAGAGCTGCCATATTACTTCTTTTTATACTACAAGCTTTAAATGCTCAATTGGATATTAGTTTTATGCGTTTTTATAAAAATGACAAAGACTTTATATCGGATTTGCGGCTATTGGCAACAGGAAGATTTCAACGCTCACATTTACAAGTTTTTTATAACTCAAATAAATATCCATTAATAAAAGAATGGGTAAACCCTAGTGGGGATATTGTCAAAAGAGAGATTTTAGAGTACGATACTAACAAAAAGTTAATTAGAAAGTATTTTCTGAGAATTGATCAGCAAGTTGACAGTGTAAAATATTTTGGCAAGAACGAGCCCTGGTCAATAGAGTTTAGAAAAGTAGTTTCAAAGAATAACTATGATTATTTTGATAATCAAGAAACCATGTTTGTATTAAACGCCTCAAATCAGTTTCAATCCATAAGGTTTAGCAGTGTTCAGGGAAATGTATATGGAAAGATTGAGTTTGTTTACAATCATCTTGGATTTTTAATAGGAGAAATATGGAGAGAATTTCCAGAAAACAAAATTGTACGAAAATATTCTTATTCCGTCGATATTTTAACTGGTAAAAAAGAGATACGAGAATTCAATCAAAACTCAGAACAGATAAGTTACGTTGTTTTGTCTCAACCTCCAGCAGAAACGCTATACAAAACATTGCCACCAAGACTCGGAAATAATCTTGATGAAATATCAATTCTTCTAGAGGATATAGAAAGTAAAAATTTGAGGATACCTTTTAATGTTTTTATACCTAAAACAGATTATGATTTAATGATCCTTTCAAATGGTGATAGCTTAATGATTGAAAGCATTCAATTGCGCCAACAGCACGTTATCTTTAATATTGCTGGAGAAAAACCACAACTAACAATGCCCAAAGCGCGCGTTAAAACTATAATTTCTAAATATGGTGAGCTAATTTACCCCTAAGGTTGCATTCAGTAGATTGTAAAGAGTAAATTAGTATTAACTTTATATGATTCTAAATAAACTATACCAATTCGCCCCTGCATTTTTTTTAATTTTACAATTAAATGCCCAATCATATCCTCCGCCAACTAATTTGATTTCTGTTCCGTCAGCTGCCACCCTTCAAAGAGGTAGCTATTCATTACAAATGCATGTTCAGAAAGATGGAGGGTTAACTAGCTCCATCAGTGTTGGTCTTACAGATAGATTTCAACTAGGACTTTCTTACGGATCGGCAAATTTAATTGGGGATGACAGCTTGGTAATGCACCCTAAGCCTGAAGCAAATTTAAAGTATCTGCTTATTGATGAAACAGAATCAATTCCCGGAATATCAATAGGTGTAAATACACAAGGACAAGGTAAGTTTAATTCTCAAGATTCATTAATGAGATACGATATAAAAGCAATGGGTCTTTATGCTGCCAGTAGTAAGAATTGGGTTACGCCGCTTGGTAACCTTGGATTGCACTTTGGTACAAACTACAATTTTGTTGAAATAAATGATGGAGATGATGATTTAAATTATTTTATAGGAATGGATATTGAATTCAATCCGGAACTATCACTTTTAATGGAATACAATGCTGCACTCAATGAAAATGACATGACCGCCCAAAACATTGCAATCAATAAAGGTGGATATTTAAATGCTGCAATCCGCTGGACCTTTGTCGAAAGGCTACATATTGAACTTGACTTTAATAACCTTCTTTTTGACAAAGATAGAGTTGATTATTTTAACCGTGAATTAAAGATTACATATATTGAATATTTTTAATGAAAAAATTTCTCTTCCCTTTTTTCTTTTCTACAAGCCTCCTTTTTGCTCAATCTGATCTAGAAAAAGCTAATTCAGCTTATTCCTTAAGAAGCGCTGGAAGTATAAAAAATAAAGCCGACAATATTCAAATTGATCTGGCCATAAAACATTATGAATCCGCCATAAAAAGAAATAATTCGCTCGAAGCAACTGAGGGAATACTTAAGAGCTATTATTTTTCTGGACAATACGTATCCAGTAATATTGATGAAAAAAAGAAAATATTTAATAAGGCTGTAAAGTTAGGCGAAAAATTTATTTTGGAATATCCTGAAAGCCCTGGAATTAGATATTGGTATTTAGTTAATCTAGGGAGTTGGGCAGAAGCTTATGGTGTAATTGCAGCAGCAAGATCAGGATTTGCAGATACTATGAGAGTCCATTCTGAAAAAATAATAGATATGGATTCTATGTATAATAATGGTGGAGGATATTTTATGTTAGGAGTGGTACATCTAAGAGCACCATACATTCCTTTTTTTCTCCCATGGCCTGATAAAGTCAAAGCTGAGAAATTATTAGAATCTGCCACCAAGACCGGGGAGAATACTTTGCCTCAAAAATTTAATTATGCTAAAGCGCTTTATAAAAATAACCAAAAAATAAAAGCATTAAAATTTTTAAATGAAGTAATTAAATCAAATCCTTCAAGGGAGAATAAGGTAGAAGAATGGGATCAGATTTTAGAAGCAAAGAAATTTCTAATGAGCATAGAAGAATAAGGCTTATGTCTAATCTTGAAGAAAAAAAATTATCCTCAACCAAAATATTTCAAGGAAAATTAATCAATCTTTTTTTGGATGATGTAAAGCTCCCCAATGGGGAAAAAAGTACTCGTGAATGGGTTGAGCATCCAGGGGCTGTTTGTGTTGTTCCTGTACTACCAACTGGTGAAATTTGTCTTATTAGACAATATCGATATGCCCCTAAGCAAGAATTTATTGAGATTCCAGCAGGAAAGCTTGATAAAGGTGAAATGCCTTTGGACTGCGCAAATAGAGAACTTGCTGAGGAAATTGGATATGTAGCGAACAATCTTACGTTTTTAACTAAAATTTATCCAGCTATAGGCTTTTCAAACGAAGTAATGTGGATGTATCTTGGTGAGGATCTAGTTAAAACTAAAAGGCAATTAGATTCTGATGAGTTTTTAGAACTAGCCCCATTTTCAGTTGAGGAGGCATTTCGTATGGTTAAATCTGGAAAAATAATGGACGTTAAAACAGTGATTGGAATTATGTGGTACCACGAATTTGTTAATGGTATAAAATGAGTGATTTAACTTCTGAAATAAAAGAAAAAGCTAGTGAGATTGGTTTTGAAAAAGTAGGTATAGCGGAAGTTGGATTAACAAATAAAGCACAATCGGATCTTGAATCATGGATTTCAAAAGGGTATCATGCTTCTATGAATTGGGTTGATAAAAGAAAAGAAGAACGTGGGAATATATATAATTATTTCCCTGAAGCAGTTTCATTAATATCTGTTGGAATGAACTATTATTCCGGATTCGGCCAAAAAGATTTAAATTCAAAATTTAAGTTTAGTAATTATGCTTGGGGGGACGATTACCATAGCGTTTTAAAGTCCCGACTTAAAATTCTTCTAGAATGGATTAGAAGCACATCTGCAGATGTCAAAGGAGTAGCTTGCGTTGATACTTCTCCGGTGATGGAAAAGGTGTGGGCTCAAAAGGCGGGACTTGGGTGGCAAGGGAAGCATACAAATTTAATTTCACGAGATTATGGAAGCTGGTTATTTCTTGGTGAGATTATCTTAAATATACCCTTGAAATATGATAAACCCTTCACGGAGGATTTATGCGGTACTTGTACAGCTTGTATTGATGAATGCCCTCCAGGAGCATTATCAGAATATAAAATTGATGCTAATAAATGTATATCATACCAAACAATTGAACATAGAGGAGAATTTGACAATAATACAATCGACTTAGATAGTTGGATATATGGATGTGATATTTGCCAAGAGGTATGCCCTTGGAATAAAAAGTTTGGTAAAATAACTCAAGAAAAATCTTTTTATCCAAGAGATGAAATAATTGAGCGCTCAGAAAAAGAATGGATAAATTTAAACGGAGAAGAATTTAAAAAAACATTTAAAGGGTCTTCGGTTAAGAGAACAAAGCATTCAGGGTTAAAAAGAAACATAAATGAAAATTTATAAAATAAGGAGTTTTTAATGAAAGTAGGGGTTTTGTTATCTGGTAGTGGAGTAAATGATGGATCAGAAATCCACGAATCTGTTATAACAATGCTATTCTTAGATAGATCTGATGCAGAAATAGTCTTGATGGCACCAAATATTGATCAAATGCATGTAATTAATCATTATACGGGACAAGAGATGGATGAGTTTAGAAATGTTTTAGTTGAGTCAGCACGAATAGCAAGAGGAAATATAAAAGACATGGCAGAAATACGCGGTGATGATTTAGATGCATTGATTATACCAGGAGGTTTAGGTGTATCTAAAAATTTATCAGATTACGCAATGTCTGGTTCAGAATGTTCCGTAAACCCCGATGTTTATAGGTTGGTTGCCGAGATGCTACTTGCAAAAAAACCAATCGGCGCTATTTGTATTGCACCTGTTTTAATAGCAAAAATATTGAACGAACAGAATTTGTCAGCAAAATTAACAATTGGCTCTGATACTGTTGCAGCGAAAGATATCAAAAATATGGGAAGTGAAAATCAGAACTGTTCAACAAAAGAAATAGTTGTTGATAGTGAAAATAAAATTGTTACGACACCAGCCTATATGGAAGCAAAATCTATTTCAGAGTTTGCTGAGGGAATTGAAAAATTAGTAAATCAAATTATTTCAATGGTATAATGAAAAAATTAGCACGTGTCGATGAAATACCTAATTTAGGCAGTAAGCTGGTATTTTTAGACGAAACCCCTATTGCACTTTTTAACATTAACGGAGAAATACATGCATGGGACAATAGGTGTCCACATCGTGGAGCATCTTTATCAGACGGTTATATCTCTGAAAGCACTATTCAATGCAAGTATCACTTATGGGAGTTTGATATCAACAGAAGATGCTCTATTGATAATTCAAAAATAAAAGTTGCAACCTTTAAATTGAAAATAGTAGACAATACAATCTACCTTATATAAATAAAATTAGAGCTTTGTTTCTTCTACGGTTTTTTTGACAGCACCAAGAGTACTCTCTAATGCAGATCTTTCGCTATCGCTTAAATCAAACTCAAGAATTTTCTCAACACCGTCTTTGCCAATTAAAGATGGAACTCCAATAAAGTATCCATCAATACCAAATTCACCCTCACAAAGAGAAGCACATGGAATAACGCGCTTTTTATCTCTTAAAAAAGATTCTGCCATTTCAATTGCAGATTGTGCGGGAGCATAAAATGCAGATCCGTTGCCAAAGAGTTTTACAATTTCACCGCCTGCAAATCGCGTTCTATTAACAATTTCCTCTAATTTATTAGGTGATACTAGTGATTCTATTGGAACCCCTCCAACCGTTCCTAGTCTAGTAATAGGGACCATAGTGTCTCCATGACCACCTAGAACCATACATGTAACGTCTTGAACAGAGCATCCAATTTCCATCGCAATGAATGCTCTAAACCTCGCACTGTCAAGCGCACCAGCCATACCAACAACCATATTTTTTTTGAATCCTGAGGCTTTATAAAAAGCGTAAACCATTGCATCTAAGGGGTTAGAAACAATTATTACAAAAGAATTTGGTGCAACCTCTTTAATGTTTGATGCTACATCTTTCATTATGCCTAGGTTTATATCGAGTAAATCTTCTCTATTCATTCCAGGTTTTCTTGGAATTCCAGCAGTAACAATAAATACATCTGAATCTTTTAAGTCATTCCAATTAGAAGTACCTGAAATATCTGCATCAAATCCATCATGGGGTCGTAATTGCATAAGATCTAATGCCTTTCCTTTTACCATACCTTCAGCATTAGGAATATCAAAAATTTTAATGTCGCCTAGTTCTTTTTGGGCAGCAAGTAGTGCTAGATTGCCTCCAATTTGCCCACCGCCAATTAATGAAATTTTTGCACGTGACATCATTTATCCTTTTTATTGGTTAATGCGAAATTACTAAATATTTTTTATTTAATAATAAAAAACCCCAATAATATTTTAATACTACTGGGGTTTTTTTAAAGTGTTTTTAATTATTTGCTAATTTTCTAGAACACTAACTTTTTTTCTGTCTTTTCCTTTGCGTTCAAACTTAACAATACCATTGCTAGTTGCAAAAAGCGTATCATCTCCGGCTCTTTTAACATTCACACCAGGATGAACCTTAGTCCCTCTTTGTTTTAGGATGATTCCTCCAGCTAAAATACTTTGACCATCCGACACTTTCACACCCAGCCTCTTGGCATTTGAATCTCTGCCATTTTTAGAACTACCCATTCCTTTTTTATGTGCCATAAGATTAACTCTCCTCCTTGCTTACTTCTTTATCAGCAGACTTAACTTTACCAGAAGTTATAGTGCCGATTTTTATTAGCGAATAGTTTTGGCGGTGACCGTTATTTCTTCGATAACCTTTTCGCCTTTTTTTCTTGAAAATTCTTATTTTTCTTCCTCTGCCATGATTAATGACTGTTGCGGAAACTGAAGCGCCATCCAATAAAGGCGACCCTAAGTTAACTTTTTTACCATCATTTGTTAGTAACACCTTATCAAATTTTAAGGTTTTACCCTCGGCAGTATCAAGATGTGGAACTTTTAATTCGTCATCTTTTTCTACTCTAAATTGTTTTCCAGCTATATTTATTATTGCAAACATTATTTCTCCAAAAAAGCCGATGAATCTAAGCAATAATTCATTTGTGTTCAATGCTTACATGTTCAATGACTTTACCATTATTATTTGTGTCTAAAAATTTAAACTCATCCCTGTGAACTTTTGGGTTTCCTTCAACGGTAATATATGTGAAGTTCTGCCACATCAGCCCCCTTAATGCTTTTTTATTATTTTTCATAAAATCAGCAATTTCAGGGTGGAGTTCGAGTTTTAGTTTTAATTTTCTATTTTTAGATTTATATCTTCTGAGCCAATGGTCAATTCTTGTGATAAGCGTTTCTCGAGACATTATTCTTCCAGCGCCTTTACAGGTAGGGCATTCATCGCTCATAGAATCAAGTAGGCTTAAGCGAATCCTTTGTCTGGTCATTTCAAGTAGACCAAATTCTGAAATTGGAGAGACAGCAACTTTTGCTCTATCTTTTTTTAATTCTTTTCGAAGTTCATAATAAATCTTTTTTCTGTTAGATTCATTTTTCATATCTATAAAGTCTATTACTACGAGCCCAGATAGATCTCTTAAGCGAAGTTGCCTGGCAACTTCTTTACATGCTTCTAAATTAATTTTTAAAGAATTATCTTCGTGGTTTTTCTTGCCAACAAAGCGTCCACTATTTACATCAACAACGACCATAGCTTCTGTCTTTTCAATAATTAAGTATGCGCCACTTTTTAGCCATACTTTTGGGCGAAGAAGTTTATCTATTTCATTTTCGATCCCCTTATTCTCAAACAAAGGCTTTTTTGATTTATAGTATTCTAGTCTGTTTGCCATATTAGGAGATACATCCTCCAAATAGGCGTTTATTTTCTTGAATAGTTTTTTTGAATCAATAACAATCTTAGTGATATCAGGAGTAAACAAATCCCGTATAACACTTGAGGCTGTTTCAAGGTCTTCATAGACCAAAGCAACATCTTTCTTCTGATCGCTTGTTTTTAATAGATTTCGCCAGCTACTCTCAAGGTTTTGTAAATCATTTTTAATTAGATCCTCACTTTTTCCTTCAGCTACTGTACGTACAATAATTCCAGCTTCTTTGTCTTTCAATGATGAAACAAGTTTTTTTAACCGTCGTCTTTCATATTTATCCCATATTTTTTTTGAAATACCAATATATTTTGCATTTGGCACAAGAACCAAAAGTCTACCTGGTATAGCAACCTCTGTGGTAACGCGAGGACCTTTTCCGGCAAAGGCCTCTTTTATAACTTGAACAAAAATACTTTGCCCTGTCTTAAGGTCAACATTGACATTATCGCTTGACTTGCGGCTAGCTCTTTTTTTCGATTTATTTTTTACGTGTTCATCATCTGAATCATCAGAATCCATTAAATAAGCAGGATTCTCAATTTCAGAGAAAGGTAAAAAGGCGTTTATATCGTAACCTATATCAACAAACGCTGCCTGCATACCTGGGAGAACATTTTCAACTTTACCTTTATATATATTACCCACCATGCGCTGTTGATCTTGTTTTTCAACATACACTTCAACAAGGGTTCCACCTTCAATAATTGCAATACGGGATTCCCCCATACTTTCATTAATAAAAATCTCTTTTTCCATTATGACTCCTTTAGCTATTGGATATACCAATAGTAAGTTGTAGTTAGCATGGACTGTAGGATGAATTAAGGTGTGGTTGGCTCTTCAGCCAAGGTAAAATCTCGAAAATTGATTAACAACCTCAAGAATGAAATTTTAAAAATACTTTAATGATACTGTCTACAAAAAAAAGACAAAAAAACTTTTAGTTACACCTAGAGTTTCAATCACAATCCATTAAAAGAATTTATGCAATAATAGTCCTCAAGCCAACAAATTAGATTTGACACTATATCTTTGAAAGATTCATTGAAACTTCATAAATTCCAATGTCGAGTATTGAGCCATATTGCCTCGACATTAAATAATCGCTAAAAAGGATTTAAGCCCTTTGTTTAGCATGAAGGGCTTTTTTTATTATGATTAAAGAATTGTTAAAAAATAAAATTCTAACTATTGATGGCGCTATGGGGACCATGGTTCAGTCTTTCGAGCTGGATGAGAATGATTTTCGAGGTGAGAAATTTGCCGATCATAAATCCGATCTAAAGGGCAATAATGATATTCTGGTATTAACACAGCCTGACGTAGTATCAAAAATACATAGCTCCTACTTAGATGCAGGTGCTGATATAATTGAGACTAATACCTTTAACGCAAATGCAATTTCGCAATCTGACTATGATATGGAAAAGGAAGTTTATAATTTGAACTATGAAGCCGCTAAAATCGCTTCTAAAGTTGCTAAATCCTACAAAGACAAACCTAGGTTTGTTGCTGGTGCCCTAGGTCCTACAAGTAGAACGGCTTCGTTGAGCCCTGACGTAAATGACCCCTCTTATAGAAATACATCATTTGATGAGCTAGTAAGTGTATACTCTGAACAAATTCAAGGACTACTGGCAGGCGGAATTGATCTATTTTTAGTAGAAACAGTTTTTGACACGTTGAATTGTAAAGCTGCCTTATTTGCAATAAATCAAATACTCAAAGAAAAAACTCTTGATTTGCCAGTATTTATTTCTGGAACAATTACTGATGCTAGCGGTCGAACTTTATCTGGCCAGACAGTTGAGGCATTTTGGAATTCAATCAAGCATATTCAGCCAATGGCTGTAGGTTTAAATTGCGCGCTTGGAGCCGAACAAATAAGGCCATGGCTCAACGACCTTTCAAATATCGCTGAAACTTTTGTATTTGTTTATCCAAACGCTGGTCTTCCGAATGAATTAGGTGAATATGATCAAGCTCCGGAGGAGATGTCAGCAATTATAAGAGATTTTGCTCGTGATGGCTTAGTGAATATTGTGGGTGGATGCTGCGGAACTACACCTGAGCATATTCAGGCTATATCTAATGTTGTTGAGAATCAAAAACCTAGAAAAATACCGCTAGTTGATCCATACACTCGTCTTAGCGGCTTGGAACCTTTCGTGATTCGACCTGATATCAACTTTATCAATGTTGGTGAACGTACCAATGTTACAGGATCTGCAAGATTTAAAAGATTAATAAAAGAGGGAGATTTCGAGGCAGCCTTATCAGTTGCTAGACAGCAAATACAGAATGGCGCACAGATTATTGATATAAATATGGATGAAGGTCTTTTGGATTCCGAGCATGCTATGGAGAAATTTTTAAAACTAATTGCATCTGAGCCTGATATTGCGAGAGTACCCATAATGATTGATTCCTCAAAATGGTCAGTAATTGAGATTGGACTTAAGAATCTACAAGGAAAAGGTATAGTTAATTCAATATCGCTTAAAGAAGGTGAAGAAGTATTTTTAAAGCAGGCTCAAAAAATAAAAAATTATGGCGCAGCTACAGTAATTATGGCATTTGACGAAGACGGTCAAGCTGATTCATTCGAACGCAAAGTAGAAATATGCTCTAGGGCGTATAAATTGCTAGTAGAAGAAATTGATTTTGCTCCTGAAGATATTATTTTTGATCCAAATATTTTTGCTGTTGCAACGGGAATTGATGAGCATAATTCTTACGCAAAACACTATTTAGATGCCGCCAAAGAGTTGAAAAATCGATTTCCTAAAGTTCATATTAGTGGAGGTGTTTCCAATCTATCGTTTTCATTTAGAGGGAATGATATCTTACGAGAGGCTATGCATTCAGTATTTTTATTTCATGCGGTTAAATCTGGAATGGATATGGGTATCGTCAATGCTGGACAACTAACCTTATATGATGAAATTGATCCAAAGCTTAAAGATTGTATTGAGGATGTAATCTTTGATAGAAGACCTGATTCTACTGAGCGGTTAATTGATATGGCTCAATTACATAAAGGTAAAAAGAAAAGTCAGGTTGCTGATTTAAAGTGGAGAAAGCTAAGTATTGAAGATAGGCTTAGCCATTCACTTAAGGAAGGAATTACAGATTTCATCGAAGATGATGCCGAAGAGGCAAGGCAAAAGTATGATCGCCCAATCAGCGTAATTGAAGGACCGCTAATGGATGGTATGAATATTGTAGGGGATCTTTTTGGAGCAGGTAAGATGTTCTTACCTCAGGTTGTTAAATCTGCACGAGTCATGAAAAAAGCAGTGGCATATCTTATTCCTTATATTGATGAGGAGAAGAAAGAGATGGGCCTTGAAAATGTTTCAAATGGAAAAATTCTTCTAGCTACTGTTAAAGGAGATGTTCACGATATTGGTAAAAATATAGTAGGTGTTGTGCTTGGTTGTAATGGTTACGATATTATTGATCTAGGCGTAATGGTCCCATCAGATAAGATTCTCTCTGAAGCCAAAGGAAAAGGTGCTGACATCATTGGCCTCTCAGGATTAATAACTCCAAGCCTGGATGAAATGGTTCACGTGGCTAAAGAGATGGAAAGGATGAACTTTGATATACCGCTTCTAATTGGCGGAGCTACCACAAGCAAAAAACACACAGCAATTAAAATTGAAGAAAACTATTCAGGTCCCACAATTCATATTACTGACGCATCTCGATCGGTAGGTGCTGTAAGCAAGTTGTTTAACAAAGATGAAAAAAATGAGTATAAGCAATCTATCAAAAATGAATTTGAACAAATTCGAAACACTGTTAAAAAGAAAAATATAAAGAAATTATCGATAAACGAATCTAGAGAGAGGAAATTTTTAATCGATTGGAGCAAACATTCTGTTTTGAAACCAAATTTTACAGGTACAAAAGTATTTGATAATTACTCCTTAGAAGAGTTGGTTGATTATATAGATTGGTCGCCTTTTTTTCACGCCTGGGAATTAAGGGGTAAATACCCTTCAATTTTAGAAGATGAGAAATATGGAATTGAGGCAAACAAAATTTTTTCTGATGGACAAAATATTCTTGATCGCATTGTTAGTGATAAAATTTTGAAACCAAAAGCTGTGATAGGTATTTATGATGCTTACGCTAAAGATGAAGTTGTGTTTACTGAAAATATGAAATTCAATTTTCCTCGACAACTAGTTGATAAGGGTAAAGGTAACCCTAATTTTTCATTAGCTGATTTCATTGCACCAAAGAATGACTATTTAGGGTTATTTGCATTAACAACAGGCCATGGGCTTGAAGAGCTAGTTAAAGAATTTGAAAAACAAAATGATGATTATAATGTTATCATGGCAAAAGTTATTGCCGATAGATTGGTTGAAGCTTTTGCTGAAAGAATGCATGAAAGAGTCAGAACGGAGTTTTGGGGGTATGAAAAAAATGGGCACACTAAAAAAGAAGATTTAATTCAAGAAAAATTTCAAGGAATTCGCCCTGCGCCTGGCTACCCTTCATGTCCCGGACATGAGGAAAAAGATGCACTTTGGAGCATTCTTGAAGTTGAGCGTCATACAGGAATTACTCTAACTGAAACAAGGGCTATGTATCCTGCGGCATCAATATGCGGTTGGTATTTTTCACATCCTCAGTCACAATATTTTTTCATTCGAGAGTCTTAATTGCCTTTGATTGATAATAGTTTATTATTTGCAAAAAAAGCGGCTTATGAAGCTGGAATTGTGGTCATGAAATATTTTCAAAGCTCATCCTATGAAATAGAAGACAAAAGCTTTGATAACCCTGTTACTACAGCTGACCATGAAGCTAATCAAGTTATTAAGGATATATTGCTCAAAAATGATTCTAGTTATGGTTGGCTATCTGAAGAGACTGTTGATTCAAAAGAAAGATTGTCAAGCGATTATGTTTGGGTCGTAGATCCAATAGACGGAACCAAAGAATTTATTGAAGGAGTTCCTCATTTTTCTATAAGTATAGCGCTTGTTCATAAAGGTGAGCCAATTATTGGAGTTATCTATAATCCTGCTAAAGATGAATTATTTAGCGCTTGTAAAGGTGGAGGATCATTTCTTAATGAAAAACCAACAATTTGCTTAAAAAACAATATAGATCTAACAGTTGTAGTAAGTAGATCTGAAGTAAAAAGAGGGATGTGGGATGATTATACCGATAAGTTTAAAAAAATAAAGCCTATTGGTTCTGTTGCATATAAGCTTGGGTTGATTGCTGCTGCTAAAGCTGATGTTTTTGTTACATTATATCCAAAGAACGAATGGGACATATGTGCTGGTCATTGTATAGTCAATCAGTCTGGTGGAATTTTAGTTGATCTGTTAGGTAATCCAATTAAATACAACCAAGAGACTACGCTTATTAGTCCGGGTTTAATTTCTGGCAGCAAAAATAATGTAGATTCAGTTTTAAAAATAATAAATACCTAATCCATTTGTTTTGACAGTTTTATTATGATAATCTTTATGTGTTTAATTATAAAATAATTGAGAATATTTATGAGTGATTTACCAAACGATGCCATCCAATGTCTAGATAAAGGGTTTGTAAGATTAGTTGATTCTATGGGTGGTGATGATGCAATTGTTCAGTCTGCTAGAGTTAGTTATGGAAAAGGAACCAGTAAAGTATCTCAAGACCGTGGATTGATTAGATATTTGATGCGCCATAGACACACGACGCCATTTGAAATGGTTGAGTTTAAATTTCATTGTAAGATGCCTATTTTTGTTGCTAGACAATGGGTTAGGCATCGTACAGCAAATATTAACGAGTACTCATTGCGATATTCTGAAGCTCGTGATGAATTTTATTTTCCAGATCCTAATAATATAGAATTTCAAAGCTCCGTTAATAAGCAGGGTAGAATGGGTGAGGTTGATGAGCAGCTGAAAAAGAAGGTTCAAGCCTATTTTAAAGAAATTTCTGATCGAAGTTTTGAAATTTATTGCGAATTAAATGAAGCAGGGGTTGCTCGCGAACTTGCTCGAGCTATTTTACCAGTAAATCTTTATACGGAATGGTATTGGAAAAATGACCTTCATAATTTACTGCATTTTATTGGACTAAGATCTGATGGTCATGCCCAGTATGAAATTCGTGTTTTCTCGGACGCTATGGCTTCTTTTGTTAAGGAGGTTGCCCCTTTTGCTTGGGAAGCTTATCAGGACTATGTAGTTAAGGGGATGAGATTTTCTAAGATTGAGCAGTCAATTCTTGAGCGAAAACTTCCAGAGAGAGTTCTTAGCGACATTCAAGAAGATATTGCATACCAGCTAACAGCTTCTATCCACGCAAATAAACCTCGAAGCGAAAAAGATCTTTACCCGCTTTATAATGATCAGGGAGGGTCTGATAGCCTTGAGGATTTTAATTTAAAATGGTCATCAGGTGAGATAGAAGTTGGGAATGTTCGCGAGCTTCGTGAATTCAACCTAAAAATAGAGAGTCTAAAGTAACTCATTTTTTAAGTTAAACATTCTATTTCAAAAAATTTGAATACATTTCTTTATGTTTGATAGGGCAGATATTATTGATAAAAATTTTATCGATTTTCTTCAAAATGATAAACTTCCTATTCCAAGCAACACAACTCTAATTAGTAACACTACCTTAAAATCTTCTGATTTAATTTCTCTTTTTGAGTCTCAAGTTCTGAGTAGACATATGGATTTAAAGGCGCGTTCTTTAAAAGATGAGGGAAAGTGTTTTTATACTATAGGTAGTTCTGGCCATGAAGGAAATGCGGTTTTTGGAAATATTTTTAATATAAATGATATTGCATTTCTTCATTACAGAAGCACACCTTTTTTTATTGAAAGGTCAAAACAATTGCCTGGAACTACACCGCTATACGATCTCGCCCTTTCATTTGTTGCTTCATCTGAAGACCCCATTAGTGGGGGGCGTCATAAAGTTATAGGAAGCAAAGAATTAAATATACCACCTCAGACGAGTACGATTGCGAGCCATCTCCCAAAAGCTGTTGGAACGGCTTTTTCTATAGACAGAGCAAAAGATCTTAATTTCAAAGAAAAATATTTAAAAAATGACAGCTTGGTCCTATGTAGTTTTGGAGATGCTAGCGCAAACCATGCTACAGCTCTTAGTGCCTTTAATACTGCTTCATTAATAAAATATAGCGGAGGACATGTACCAATTATTTTTATTTGTGAGGACAATGGTTTAGGAATTTCTGTTCCAACGCACCCAAATTGGATTGAAAATCAATTTTCCAACAAAGCTGGAATAAAGTACATACAGGCTAATGGACTTGACCTTGTAGATCTTCATGTAAAAACATCTCAGGCAGCAATATACTGCAGAAGTAATAGGTCCCCAGTTTTTTTGCATATGAAGACAGTTAGATTAATGGGTCATGCGGGTTCTGATATTGAAACGGGATATATGTCGCAGGATGAATTAAGAAGCCTTGAAAAGCAAGACCCCCTTCTTTTTTCTGCAAAAATTTTAATAGATAATAAATGTTTGAGACCGGATGAAATTATTAATCTTTATGAGAATAGTAGAAAAAGAGTAGGTAAAGTATTTGAATATGCCTCAACACGGCCAAAACTAATTGATACCAAAGAAATTATGTTTCAAATAGCTCCTGATATCACCAAAAGATTAAAGCCAAAAGCCCCAAATGAAAGTATCCGAAAAAAAATATTTGGCAGAGAACATAAAAGGTTAAATATAAAATACCATATGGCTAAGTTAATTAACTATGCTCTTCATGATATTCTATTACAATATTCTAATACAATTGTTTTTGGTGAGGATGTAGGGAAGAAAGGGGGAGTATATCATGTGACGGCAGATTTACAAAAAAAATTTGGTGCTCGCAGAGTATTTGATAGCCCATTAGACGAAACTTCAATTCTTGGATTTTCCTCTGGTTTTGGCCAAAACGGATTTGTCCCTATTCCAGAAATTCAGTTTTTAGCATATTTTCACAATGCTGAAGATCAAATTCGAGGAGAAGCTGCCACACTTTCATTTTTCTCAAGTGGTCAATTTTCTAACCCTATGGTAATTAGGATACCTGGGTTAGCATACCAAAAAGGGTTTGGAGGTCACTTTCATAATGATAACTCTCTTTCTATTTTTAGAGATATTCCTGGGATAATAGTAGCAGTTCCATCAAATGGACTTGATGCCGTAAAAATGCTAAGATCCGCAGTTAGAGAAGCCTATGAAAAAAATAGAATCATAATATTTATTGAACCTATCGCTCTTTATATGACTAAAGATTTACTAAAAAAAGGCGATGAAGAGTGGAGCTTTAAATACCCTGAATTGAATGAAGAAATAGCCATAGGAGAAATTAAGAAATATGGAAATGGCGAAGCCTTGACAATTTTAAGTTATGGAAACGGGTTATATTTATCACTTCATGCACAGAAAGAAATTGAGAAAGAAATTAAGAAAAAAATTCAGATTATAGATATTCGCTGGTTGTCTGAAGTTACCGGAAGAAAATTACTCAACGTAATTGGTGATTCTGAAAAAATATTAATTGTTGATGAATGTCGAAAGTCAGGCTCTTACGGCGAAGGAATTGTGACCGATCTTCATAATGTTGCTAAAGTTCCATTAAAAATTAAATTGCATGCGGCAAAAAACAGCTTTATTCCAATTGGAGAAGGTGCTACATCTACTCTTCCAAGTAAAGCATCTATTTTCAAAGCTGCGGTTGAGTTGGTTAATGGATAAACAAAGAGTAGTTGTCGTTTGCCCGGGCCGCGGGTCTTATACTAGAGATACCTCTGGATATATTAAAAATCATCCAAAAAAAAGTACCACTGATTTATCGTTTTTTGAAAAAAGGAGGGTTCAAGATAATCAATTAGGCATTCTTAAACTAGATTCAATGAGTTTCAAATCAAAAATTCATATGACTGGAGAAAATGCTTCACCGTTAATATATGCTTGTAGTTTGATAGATTTTCTTTCAATAGACAAGAGTAGGTATGAAATAGTTGCTGTAACTGGAAACTCGATGGGATGGTACAGTACTTTAGCGCTTGGGGGAGCTCTTTCTTATGAAAACGGCTATGAGTTGATCAATACAATGGGTTCAATGATGAAAAATAAAATAATTGGAGGGC
>MDTB01196244.1_pt1 | contig 20530 bp, 21 predicted proteins | sample 811161 | NCBI WGS metagenome assembly MDTB01 (sample SAMN05326650, study PRJNA326480) | marine metagenome | isolation source: seawater | place: Mediterranean Sea | collected 2009
AATCCAAGCATCAAAATATGTTATATCGCACAATGGCACCAGACTATACTATCGGAAAATACCTTTTAGAAGACATTGTGAATAATTTTGAAATATATAAGGATGATCCAATAAATGGGAAGAGAGAAAAAGATAAGATTTTTAATAATTTCTCAGAATTTTCTGTTAATGATCCTATTGATAGAATAACACCTAAAACAAAGATGCTGATTGAAGTTGTTAATGAGAATATACAACGTCAATACTATGTAGATGAAGCATATGATTTTATTGAAATTCCTATATTATCGTCTGCATTTCGGTTGAATACTAAGTTGGATGAATCGATATACAACCGTATTAATCCGGTTGAAGAAAGAGTTGTAGAGGATACACATCCACTATTAGAGTTGATAGATGGGGATGATCTTCAAACTATTAACAATAAATTGAAAAGGATAGGTAGAAATATTCAAAATATTACAAAGGATGATGTAAATATTATTAATAATCTTAAACCTTCTAAAAATACCTTAGGTATCTCTAAAAAAGTTGTTGATCATAATGAACTTTGTAATCACAATCATCATAACAGTCATAATCAAAATCCACTCGCATTATATGATCACATTGATAGTTCCATTGCTTTGTTTGAAACAAACACAGAGGCACTTGTTGAACAAATCAGCAATGAAATAGAAGAATTACAGAAAAGACTAATTATTCCTTCTTCTAATGGGATTATGTTAAGTCCTGATCAGATAGCTACTACTATTGAGACATCAGGTATGAATATAGAAGAGATAAAATATCACCTAAGAGAACATTTAGCATATCACGCAAATATGAAATCAATTGAATGTCTTAAAGATACGATGATTACTCTCAAAAGTATTGAAAACATCAAGAAAAAGGTAAGTAAAAAAAGATCAATTCAAGAAACTCACCAGAATATCTACCAAGAATATATCAATAGTTATAAAGTAAATACTGGTATCATATATTTGTCGGAGCTGAAAGAAATCATTGAAGCAGATACTTCTGATTATAGAGATAATGAGAAACTATTAGATGAAGAGATTTTTACTGGGAATGATTCTAAGAAAGTCTTTGAAGAAACAGAAAAAATAGACGAACCTATTGTTGATTTAATATATAAAACTACCGGATTGCCTATTGAATGGGAGGGGGTTGTCAATATATTCAAAGAGCTGAGTGATGAAAAGATAGATACTGTAAAAGATTTTTACTATTATCTAACCATCTGGTATCTACAACTTGCTGAAAAGATAGTAGATAATAACAATACTTTGCCTGATTATAAACCATTTGATAAATTTACAAGTATGTGGAGATTGAACGATACATATTTATTAGTTGTAGTGAATGAAAATGAGAATATGATCAAGAAATCTGGAACATTATTGGATTATATTGTTTATTGTGTTGTCCATATATTGAATGATAATATCAGTAATATGAATGCGAAAGAAATTAAAGAGATCAATAAAAAACTGGGGGGTGCTAATGCTTTATCAACAAGTAAAATGATCACTAATATCACAAAAGTTTTATTCAATCATAGTTATTTAAAAGAATGGCTTTCGAATATACAAAAAAAAAGAGGTATTGTGGAAAAAGAAAAAGAAGATCTGCAACTCAAAAAAGCTATTTTAAAATTACAGAAGGATCCTACATATGAGAGATATATCAAAGCGTTGCTATATATGCCAAGTCATAAAACTCAAAAATCTAAGATAATGAATAAATATATTCAAAGTTGCTGCAAGCAGATTTTAGGGAATGACTTCAAGGCGTTTAATGATATTAATGAGGACGACAATGATCTTAAACATATCAAGGAGTATATGAATAAATTTGATACTATCAACAATATTCCAGTATGGAATCCTTGTCAGATTGAATATCCTAGTAAAGATATAGTAGAAAATTATGAAAATTACAAGTTGGAACCTGATGATATTAAACCATTGATAGTAAATGATTTTACACTAGATATACATTTTGAATTTATTGATGATCTTAAAGATCTTTTTGGGATTGTTGAGAATGACAATGACAATGACAATGTTATAGGAACAATGAATCCCTTTGATAAAGTAGGAATTCAAAAAGGTATGAATGATTATGTAAATGCGGCAATCAACACATTTAGAAATGAGCAAGATATCATTTTTTTTATAGAGAATGGATTAGTGAAACCTCTTATAAAGATAGCAATAATATCTTGTGATATTAATCGTATTAAATCGTTGCTACACAAAGATCTAATGTTTATTAACAATATGTTAAGTCAACTTGATCATATTTGTTCATCTAGCAAGGATATCAATAATAAGAAAATGATAATTATGCGTGTATTAACAGCATATTTATTGAAACACAATGTACTAAGAGAAACTTATGATTTAACCAATGATCTAGTGAATGAAGAAGGTTTACCAATACAAATATCAATCTTCAAGTATTTAAAAGATAATGTTTATTGCCCATTTGATTATATTCGTGATGCTATCAAAGATTACAAGAAATATCATCAACAACTCACAAAAGAACAATATAAAGAATATGTTGAAAAACGACGTGAAGAATATAAAAAGAATGCAATTGATATATTAGATCAACTTGATCCTGAAATGAAAAGAATACTCATCCAGCAGAAAGGTATGGGTGTATCTAATTACATGGTAGATTACAATTATATTACGATGCAGAACAGAATGAAGGATAATGAAGGTGAAATTGAAAATGTTTATCGTGGAGAAGATGAAAATGACACATGAATTATAGATCGCTTTCAGAAACATTCCCTATCAATGTTATGTCTTTAATAACAATTTTTTCGTTTTTTTCCACTAACGCATTTAAAGAAATGTGTTTCGCGAAAGGTTTCCCTTCCGTGTGTAAGAGAAATTCCACATCAAATAGTATCCCATCTTCTAAGAACATAAAGCGACGGATACGATCACGCACAACACGTTGATGATCAACACGTATAACACTATCCACTACGTTTTGATAAAGTTGAATATACAATCCTTTTACATAGGCAGGATCATTATCAGTATTGTATAACCATTCTCCATCTGGAAAATCTGTTGATTGACATACACCTCCTAGAACTCTTTTAAGACTATCAATATAATCTTTATTGTCCGGTTGAAAGTAATAGGCATTTTGGTATCTAGGGATAAAAGATATATCTGCTGGAATAGAGTTGATCTTCTTTGTAGATTCAAACTTTTCTATATTGTCAAAGGTAATTAAGCTAAATGTTAAAAAAATGACTAATATTGTCAATACTACATTAAACAGTGGGATTTCGTTATTCATCCTTTACTTATTTATTTACTTATTTACTTATTTACTTACTTCTATCAAAAAAATGAATGATATTATTAAAGATGTGTTATGTGTAAATAAGTTATTTAATTGTATAAATATTTATAGAGATGAATTTTGTCTATACAGATGGAGCAAGTTCTAACAACGGACTACCGAATTGTAGAGCTGGATATGGTATATACTTTGGTAAAGATGATCCTAGGAATGTATCTAAACAAGTTAGTGAGTTTTGTTTAGGTGGTAAATATCGTGAAGGTAATGAACAATTACACACAAACAACGTTGCTGAATTAATGGCGGTAATTGAGTGTATCCATATATTAGGAGATAATGTTAGTGAATATATTATATATACTGATTCAAATTATGTTATATTATGTGGCACTACATTTGGTCGCAAAGAAGAGATGAAAAACTGGAAGAAAACTAAGAATAGATGGTTAGTTAGAGAGTTGTATGAACTCGTGTCACAAAAAAGAGTAAGTCTAAGACATATTGAAGCACACTCCGGGAAAACAGATCAACACTCCTTAGGAAACAAAGAAGCAGATAGACTTGCTGTTATGTCTATCAAAGGCGACGTAGGTGAAGAAGGTTGTGATAATCAAATAATGTCTAAGATATGGCTAAATGTTCCTTATTGTGATAAGGATATGGCGAAATCATTAGGAGCTAAGTGGGATAATAATAAGAAGAAATGGTGGTGTAATGATAACATAGTAGAACGCTTCCAAAAATGGATAAATTAAGTAATTTAACCACTATCGTGCATCATATACATCTCGCCATTTTCATATATAACATAATCTTGAAGTTCCCCGACTGCTACATACCTATCTAGTATATTCCATCCCATCTTGATAATAAAATCCGCAAAGAATGCTATTATCTGTGAATGGTTGTATAGATTTAGGTCTGATATGAAGGGATATTCTTGTGTGTATGTGGTATTATTTTCCGATTTCAATAGAACAAATGTTTGAGACATTCTATTCAATTATCTATCTTTGCTACAATATTTCTTTTATTTCTTATACGTTCTTGTGTGTCATTAGGAAAAACATAATCTCCATTCGGATATTTAAAAGGTTTATATCTGCCTTTATCGTAATACTTAGTAAATCCTAGTTTTTTTACACCTACCGGCATTTCGCATATTCCAGTATTTTTCATACACTCTCCGCGTTCATCACCATTTACACGATAAAATGGACAATCTGTATTATTTCTACACTTTTTGTCCCAAGTACTAAAATATGGTTTAGGATTTCCTATGTGATCATAAGGGCTATTACAAAGATGTTTGTTAAGAATATCTGGCATACCATAACAAGCATATCCAGGTTGATCATTGATATCTTTAAAGTCTTCCTTATCTTCATCTCTTTTAGTTTTTTTTTCTATAATGAAAGGTTGTATTTCAAGTATTAATGTAGATGAATTGTTTTCAACCTTCGCAATGGGATCATTTGTAGATATACTACGTATGTCTCGCAATGATCCTTTAATGAAAGGATAGAACGCCTTTATTCGGTGAATATCCATATCACCAAAACCGAATATATGTAAGAAAGGATCATTCAATAGATCATTTATGCGTGATTTAGGGTATGTTATAATCGCAATATCTATTGATCCTAAATTGACAAGTTTTATCTTTTTGTATGTAATTTTGCTGTCATCCATTCGGTGTCCTTTTACAATCGCGCGAGCAATGTTATACCCAGAACGTGTTGTGTAGCCTACTGTTAAACCTTCCAAGTTATAAATGCAACCTATTAATGGTTTAATGTTTTTCCTAGAAACACTGAGAACGTAATGATCTTCTCTATACACTACATTATAATTACGATCAACCCTATATTTATTGTAATAATCTAGTGGATCAACGCGAATTTTTGTTTTGTTTGTTTTGTTTGTTTTGTTTGTTTTGTTTGTTTTGTTTTCAAAATGTTCAGTGAGAAGTGTTCGATAGTGATAATACTGAACAAGTATATAGAGTATAATAGTGATTATTAGAAATACTGAAAAGGAAAATACATAATGTGAATACATTATCTTTATATATTTTCCTCTCCTAAAAAATATATCAAGGTCTTGTAGAATAGAAAATATGTCTGTTCTTAGAGTTTTCTTTGTCTTGTTGTTGTTTATACTCGTGTTGTTAGGTTTATACTATACTCAACCAACCCCACTGTTCAATAATGGTGATCTAAAAAATCCTGGTTTTGTTGCGGATGATCCGGATAGCTCATTATTGTCTCTTTATATAATCACCCCTATAATTACACTAGTGCTCTATATTGTTTTCCTATCTTTAACATCAAACTAACGCTAGAAAGTGTGGTATATCTTTATAATTTAGGACAATATTGATTGGTATTTGTTTATAATTATTTTTTATTTTTAGATATCCTGTAAGTTGATTTTTCTGGATCTCTTGAATATAAAATACCTTGTTTCCTCTAACTGTCTGGTATTCTTTACATACCATTAGTGTATGTTTATTTTTACTGTTCTCTAATACACATATTCGTTTGTCATAGCTTATTTTGTAAGCCCATAAAACCTTATTTTGTGATGTAAAAGTTGTGTAGTGATACAATGGCTCTAATATTCTCTCCCATTTCTGTTTTACATAAGTGATATTTGTATGATGAACATTTTCTTCAAGGACATCTACAAAGGTGTTCTGCTTACCCACAATATCTATTTTCTGTTGATAGGCGTTTGACAGACGTTCTATGATCTCTTCCATAGTGATATTCTTAGGAAGAACTATAATGATTGCGTCATTGTCTATACTGTTTGAGATATAACAAATAGATGACATATTTAACAAAGAACAACTATAATGTCAGTATGACAAACACTTTATATCAAACAGTGTTTGAATGGTTAGACAGTTATGATAGGAAACAACCTCTTTCACTAAGTAGTATTCTGGTGATCATAGGTGATGTATGGATCTCTAAAGAATTGCGGAATAGATATAATATGGTTTTAGAAATTGATTTTGATATTAAGAACACCTATGATATTCTACTCAAATCACACAATCATACTTTACAATTATTTGATACACGTTCAACTGTGATCTATATAGATAATGTAGCAATGTTAGAGAGTAAATGTGAAAATGACCTGTTAAGATTGTTGCGCTCTGGTAAGGTAAATAATAGAAGTATCCCTATTGTGATCAACATTCTTTATCCAGAGAATATTGGACATATTTTAAGAAATGAATGCTATACACTTCTTGTGGATAATTTCTCTATTTGTAAAAAGATGGAAGGATTAAATATTGAAGATGGGAGAAATATTGATTATGAGGATGAAGCGAGGTGTGGAGATAATAATCTGACACTAGAAGAGTATAAAACGAGATTAGAAGATATTATTTTCTCTTAGTTGAAATAAAGTAAATACTTGTCTTAGAAAATGGATGTTGCTAAACAAGCTAGTGAAGTAGGAGAAGCTGCTACCGCAGCAACTAAACAAGTTGGTGATGCGATGAATACAGCTATCACCGCAAGCAGTGATGGTATTAAGACTGCTGTGTCAAACATTACCACAAATAGTGGGGCACTAATGGGTCTATTAGTGGTTATTGTTGTGGCTGCGATTTGTTCCATCATTGTCTATTACCTTGTAATTGATAATGTATTCAAGAAGAAGAGTATTACCATCGCTAAAACTAAAACACCTGTGAAGGGTAATGTTCTTAGCACTATTCCTATTGATAGTATGCCTAGCAGCGGGAATGGTTTTAGAAGAACCTATGGTTTCTGGATCTATCTTGACAATATGAATAATAATAAAGGTAGGTTCAAGCATGTCTGGCACATTGGATCACAGAATGATAGTGTAGGAGTTGCGTCTCCTATGGTTTTCTTAGATAAGGAGAAGAATAAGATGTATGTTAGGTTTGCTAAGAAGAATGGTTCAGGAGGTTTTGATCAAAATAGACTTAATGATCTTTCTGACAAGTTTGATGAATATATTAAAAATGCCGTAGAAATTGATTATATCCCTATGCAACGCTGGGTACATGTAGGTATTGTTGTTACTGATAGTATTGATGGTGGTGTTGTTCAGGTGTATCTTGATGCGGAGTTGGCTTCTTCTTCTAGTTCTGGAAATGACAACAAAGATTTTGATAATATGGATCTTGATAAGGGTGGTTCTCTTGTGATCGGTGGGAACAATGGATCAGGAGAAGACCCAGGTTTTGAGGGGTTGATCAGCAAGGTATCTATCTGGAACTATGACCTTAATTCCAGAGATATCTACAACGCATATGCTGACGGACCTATTGACGGTATGCTGGCTAGCCTAGGATACGGTCTAAGGACACCTATCTATAAGTTGAACAGCGACGAGTAGAGAAAAAGAGAAAAATGAAATAGTTCTGACGAGGGTTTTACACTGTCTATAATATGCCTTTTCCTGTTAAAGTAACTGAGAAGAAAGAAGAAAAGAAAGAAGAGAAGAAAGAAGAAAAGAAAGAAATCCGTGATTGGATTATTCGTATTGGAGATGGAAGACATTTTTGGATTACGGCTGAAATAAATACTTGGGGATTAAAATCTAAGAGATATGCTTATTTTTTTGACTATGTTCGTGAAGGAGATAGATTATGGTTTATGCCACGTGCTACAAAAGGAACACTCGTCGCAGTAGCAACATATGTTTCACATAAAAAACGCACAAAAAACACACCCACTAATGATGACTATGGATGGATCTTACATAAACCAGAGTTTGGTGGAGTATGGGATACTGAACTACATTACAAGGATCTTTATGATCTTAGAAAAAAGAATGACTATGATTTCTGCACACATATTGTAAGTCCTTGCCCTAATGCTATTCTACCTGATAGTGTTCAGGCGTTGTCACGGATAGATCTACCATCTACTTATACATATGTTAGTGATTATTATGAGAAAAAATAAAAATAAACAACTAGTTAGAAGAAAAAAATAATAGTGGTAATTTTTTTACCATTATTAAGATAATATGTTGAACGATATTATCCAGTTTATTATTGCGATAGTGATTATAACCCTCCTTGGGGTTGTATCATATTCGATATATAATGCGGAAACTAGGAGATATGCTTATTCTCTCACTCAGAGTGTGGTTGTAAAGAAAGAAGTTCCCGTTTTTCAAGGTATTGTAGGTAGCAAAACCACCTTTTCATACAACACTCAGAACAAGAAGTTAGGTAATTACAGGGAACTAATTCCATCTATCAATCAAGATGGTGGCGCAGAATATACCTATAACTTCTGGTTATTCATCCCTGAGAATAACGATAAAATAACTCAAACGTCATTGCCTCTATTCCTTAGAGGAAGTAATATGAAACCTAAGTATAATACTTCTCATAATTGTGATGCGGTTAGTACAGAAGGGTGGTATATGGTGAAAAATCCTCTTGTAAAGCTTATTTTGAAAGATAATAAAGTGAATGGGATTGTTACAGAATATAATAGTATCACCGCACCTGATGCTTTCCACGCTAACCCAGAACCTACTAACTGCTCACAAGAAACACGATATGATAATATGTTAGGCATCTATGGATTGAGTGATAGAAGTGATATCTCCGGGAAGTGGAATATGGTTACATTGGTAGTTCAAGAAACAAATCCTTCAAGTGATATTTTGTTTAGGAACAAAGCGAATATAAAAATGTATTTCAATGGTTATCAGTATCTTGATAAACACGCTGAGATAAGCTACAATGGAGACAATATGAGCACAGCAATGAAACACAACAAAGGTAAGCTATATGTATTCCCTACAGCACCAAATACAAGTTTCCAGATGGCAGATTTAACATATTTTAACTATGCTATTGAAAAAGATAAAGTTCTCTCTCTTTTCAATCAAGGTTTCACTAAGATAGGTGCTACGATCCCCAATGAGAATGAGATCCAATTTAACAGTGAAACAAGTGGTGTTGAATATGAGAAGTCAAAAAATATGAATGAGTATTAGATATTATACCATTTATTGTATTTTATCATTCTTTCTTTTTTCTCCATACCTACAACACAATTGAAGTGTATTAGGTATGGATCCTTTTTCTGTTTATTGTTTTGTTTATTATGGTTGTAAAAATACTTACCATTCGGGAAGAGTTCTGGTGGTAATTTCATATACTTCATCTTTTTAAGATTGTTATTGATTATATTTTGATCACCTGAGCCTCTGTTGATCTTAACATTCTTAGGATTTACAATGTTTAATATGTTGTCAGTGGAACGGAACATCATAAAACCACTACAACAACAACTGAAACCCCATTCTTCTTGGATAATCAATTCATATTGATCTTTGATATCATTAAGAAACTCAAATACTTTATTATTTTTTTCAAAGACTATATCACCATCTGTAATAAGAACATATTTATACTTCAAAAGGTTTTCGTATATGATCTTAAACTTGTTGATTACTACTTCGTGCCAATTTCCCTGACGATATTTATGGAATGCTTTGTATTTTTCCTGTCCATCTATGAGATATGCACATACACTTTTATTTGTTTTAGATATATCAGTGATTTTATCATAGCATTCTTTATCTAAACAATAGCATTGTAGAAGTTGTTTAGTATTGCTAAGCTCTAACGATTGAATTAGGTTTTTTGTAAAATCAAAATACCCATTATTTGTAAGTGTAATAAAAGCTATTTCATCGTATATGACGTTATGCCTATGTGTATTTAGAGAGGATAATAGGTTGTTTAAATCATTATTGAGGGTTTCTATTGTGTTTTTTAGGTTCATAATATCAATAATGGGTAGCTTATATGTTACTTATATGTTGATTATATGTTGCTCTATATAACTATTATATTTTCTTGTAGTTTTTCACAAACTCAGAATACGGATCATCTATCATATTATCTATGATTTCTTTCTCTCTTTCAATTTCTTGAATATCTTTTGAAGTTGGTAAAATATTTCCACTCTCTTTTGCATTCTTTTTTAGTTCAATATAATCTCCTTTGTCTTCTTCTTTTACAACTTTGCTAGTTAAACCAAGTATCCACCTATTAAGCACATATTCTAAGAATATATAACCTAGAATAATTGTTATGATCCAACTTAATACCATCCATAAAATTTTCACAATAAATGAAATTGCCGGATGTAGTTGTATATTTAACATCGTTGATATTGATAAAACAGTAGGTAATATGATATCTGCTAAAATATTCTTAAGCAATTCATTAGTAGCAAAACCGACAGCAAATCCTGCGCCTGAAACGACAACTTTATTTGTAAATGTGAATTCCACAAAATCCTTGTAGATTTTTTCAAATACAATAGACATTTTGCAGTGTGTGATGATTTATTTCTTATAGATTATAAAAAATGATATCATACACTATAAAAGAGTTAGAATATGAAAGAAGAAAAAATCAATAAAATCCTAGAAATCATCAACGATGATAATACTATGTTTATAGAAATAGTATCACCGTATATTGTGTATAATAAAAAGAAAGTCTTAGCAAATTTATCAGCGGAAAATATCAATAAGATTTACAGTTCTTTATCAACTTCTCAAAAACCACCAAAATCATCACCACAACCACATCAAACTAAACCAGAAGTTAAAAAGACAAAGACTACAAGAAAAAAACATATTGATAAAGTGAAGGATAAAGTTCGGTTTAATGATGGTGATCAGTTTATTCTGAATAGAAAGACATTCAAGATAAAGAAATATCTTACTGAACGTGAAGATAGTATTATGTATATTGGTGAATGGTTGGAAGCACCGAATGCAGATAATCGTGATGTATTTATTAAGATACAACCGAGAGATAAAAAAACAGTCTTTCAAATAACAACTGAAAGTCATACAATGACACAGCTATCCAAAGCTGGATGTGATACACTTTCTCAAAGATCAATCGCATATGGTTCGTATAATGATGATAGGTATATTCTTGTATCTACACTGCATGGAAATGATCTTAAAATGCTTAAAGATACAAAAAACATTCAAGAGATCAAAAGAGTATCTCTATTAGCAATTGATGCTATTGAAAGTATCCATAAATGCGGTTATATTCATCGTGATATCAAACATGAGAATATGGTTTATGAAAAACAAGGATCTACAAGTGGGAACATAATAATTATTGATCATGGACTGACTGAAAGTATATATGATAGAAATGGAATAAGAAAAATTAAGAAAATTGCTCCTGATGGCTCACCATTCTTTATGTCTATAAATCAACATAAAGGAATGGCTCCAGATTATAGCCACGATCTAGAGGCAATTGCGTATATGGTTCTAGATCTGCTTGGTAAGCTACCGTGGAATAGTGAATCAGGAGATATTTGTAAAGCAAAGGAGGCTTTCTTGAAAGATTATATAGATGGTAAATTATCAGGGAATATGAAACATATGGGTGAATTGGTGCGATATACCCACAAAGATAATATCAATGATTATATGGAATATGATCCAAATCATTACAAAGACGTGAAGAAGATCCTGAACAAATTGTCTTGATTGTGTAATTATATACGGTAAAAATATCCATATGAATATCAAAAAGATGGAAGACACTAAGGCGGAGTATGTAAAACATCTGTGCGATATTATTTCAATCCCTTTGTCTAAAAGGTTTTTATTAATGAAAAATGAGTGTGGGTTAGGAAGATTGAAAGAGTTCCAGAAAAAACTAACAACAATCCAAAAATGGACCACACTAGAATTAAAAAGCGAGGTTGATAATATTCTTAGAGTTATAAAATGCGATTATATACATCAACTAGTTAGAGAGATCATTACTATAAACATTAAGATCAAGATAGCTGATTACAAAGATAGTATCACTAAGATTAAGGTGAAAATCCCAACAATAGAGGATTTTTTTCATATGTGCTTTGTTAAATGTGCTGAAAACTTCTGGAAAAATCCACATCTTTTTTATGAAAACATTAAAGATGTTGAGAAACAACAATGTTTGAATATGATAGAAAAATTAACAAGAAGTTCTATTACAAATGCTCTCCGTTCTTTTACACCTGTTCAAGAGATTATGAAAAGAATTGCCGAAGTATCGCAGAATGGTTTAGTAGAACACTCAAATACTGAGGAAGATAACGGAGAAGAAGATGATGATGAGGATGATACTGAGAGTATAGTTGAGGATGATGAGGATGACGAGGATGATGCTGATGCGGATGTTCAAGAGGATGATGAGGATGACGAGGATAGAGATGATAGAGAGGATGATGAGGATGGAGAGGATGGAGAGGATGAATTGGAAGAAGTAGAAGATACTGAGAAAACAGTAAAGAATAAAGTGAAGGATGTTGTGAGCGCTACTGTTGATGAAAAGAATAATGAACAAAATGTAAATAAGGATGAGAATTATACTGACAATGAAGTTATTGATGATGATTATCTAGATAATAGTGATGATTTGATAGATATTCCAAATAATAGTTATGAAAATAGTGAGATGAATGAGGATAATGAGGATAATGAGGATAATGAGGATAATGAGGATAATGATGATGAGGATGACGAGGATAATGAGGATGACGAGGATGAAGAGGATGTAAAAGAGGTGATCATTAGTGATAGGTTCTTTTAGGTTATTTGTGAATACGTAATTTTGATGTAAAATTAGACCGAGAACAATAAATAAAAGATGTATTACATCTATTCATTTGTGATTTCCTTCATACTTTTTATTGTTTTAACACAGATTGATAAGAAATCAAAAAAACAAGATGATACTTTCGGAAATATAGTAACATTTATGGTTTTATACATTGTTGTTACATTTGTTACATTCTTTCTGTACAATGCTTTTCAAGATGGAACAAACGTAATTGAAAAGTCTCTTCCGGCATTCGATAATAATATACTCAAAAGCATTCCGGATACTGAACAGATTGAGACTGGTTTTGGATGGAACTTTTAGGTATCGTAGATAACATTCACTTTTTTTTGTATATGTGTATGTATATAACAGGAAAGTAGTTAAGAGGAGGGTTTAGATTACAAAAAGCTGATCATTATGAAGTTGGAATTAAGGAAGTTTGATCCTTCTAAGATTACTAGTGATAGTGTGGTTGTGATGTCAGGGAGGCGTGGTAGTGGTAAAAGTTCAGCACTAAGGGATCTTTTGTCCCATCATAGAGGTATTCCCATAGGTTGTGCGATTAGTCCAACAGAGGTAGCAAATAAAAGTTTTGGGAACTTTATACCTAGTATGTTAATACACGATGAGTATAGTCCAGAACTTTTACAGAAGTTTATGGATAGGCAAACAAAGATTATAACAAAGTTGAATGACGAGAAAACTAAAAGTGGTTTTTCTAATATTGATCCAAGAGCGTTTATGATACTTGACGACTGTATGTATGATTCAAAAGCGTGGGTGAATGACAAGAACATAAGGAGTTTGTTTTTTAATGGAAGACATTACAAAATATTCTTTATCTTAACAACACAATATCCACTGGGATTACCACCTGCTTTCCGTTGTAATGTTGATTATACATTTATATTCAAAGAAACCATTCTCAAAAACCAACAGAGGATATACGAACAATACGCAGGAATGTTTCCTTCGTTTGATGCTTTTCGTCAGGTCTTGACAGAGGTATGTCAGGATTATGCTTGTTTAGTTATAGACAACAAGACACAGAGTAGCAATTTACAAGACCAGATCTTCTGGTATAAAGCAGATATTAACAAAAACTTTAAGATGTGTGATCCTTCTCTATGGTCTTTACAAGCATTGAACGATGAAAGGAAGATGAAACAGAACAGAACGGATGAAGATGATGAAGAGGATTTTGATCCTAATGTGATCAATAAGAGTAAATTGAAGATTAATGTGAAAAAACGCAATTAATCTCTAAAAAAATGATGAAGTTTCATTTAAGTATTAAAGGCTAAAAGCTCTGAATATGCCTAAGAGAAGAGGTATTGTCTATTTTCACTTAACCTACAATAATCGTGATTATAATAACGGTTGTGATGGTGATGGTGATGGTGATAAATCAATTGATGCAATTGAGTTTATTACGGAAACTGAGGTTATATATTCTAAATACAGTGATCCTGATGAGTTAGGATCACATCTGCTTTCTTTTTTGAGTTCTCCAATGAGAAAAAACATTGAAGAGTTTGAAATATTCCTTTATCAACGGAGAATATCGCGAGATAATTGTTGTGTGTATGGATCTAAGTTATTCAATACAACATCAATGAATATTCACTATATCTATCACGTTTCCATTGATGTTGAAACAAACAAAGTGATAAAAGTATCATTAGATAGTTTGATCAATACGTCTAAATTGAAAATGGTATTTCCTGACTTCTTTCAAGCGATTGATCAATATTTGTAGAAGTGTAGAGTGTTGAAATGTAGGATATCTGGAAAAGCGATATTTTACTTATTTGCTTCGTCTAGGGACAATTTTTCCATAACTTCAGTAGGGGTCTGTTGTGACCCATCAGGTGGTGTTGTTTCATCTGGGAAAACTGGTTGATAGCTTTCATCATCATCTGCCACTTCAAGAGAAGCTGTTACCACATTTTTATCTTCTCCTGTCTTGTTGTTGTTCTTGATAGCATCTTTTGTTCTTTCATCAAACAGAGCATCCTTGTTTTCATTATTCTGTTTATACTTTGACATAAGTGTATTCAATTGTGTTTCAGCATACTCTTGATTTTGGATACTATTAGGATCAGGACAGAAAGGGATCCAGCATCCTACTTGACCGAGATAGATATCAAAATTAGGATCTTTCTTTTTCAACTTCTGACACTGATTTTTAGCCTCTTCAACAGTGTCATATGTCCCTCTAATCTTTAATCCACGGATATTTGTGCGGAAGTTCTGGATCTTATCAAACTCTTTCTGGATATCATCATTGTTAGAACTTTTGAAGAACTTATACTGTGCGTCCAAATCTTTATAATCACCAATATATTTATGTGTATCCTTAATTGCTTCAATAACCCCTTTTTCATCAGGGAACTTTAAAGATAGATTTTTGAACAACTCATTCATATCATTTGAAAAATTATCAAGAAACTTAGAGAAAAAGAAACTTTCTTTTTCTAAAAGCACGTCTTCGGGCGAGATAAATGATAGACACACATAGTTTTGATTACGGATAGGTGGATCCTCTTCAAGAAAGTCTTGTTCTTTTACAGGGATAGGTTCCATTGTGGGTGGTTTAAAATGATTATGTTTGTTAAATCTTTATGTTATATATTAGATAAAGCAAACGAATGTATTTTGACACAGAAGAGTTCTTCACGCGCCTCGCAAAATACCTTGTTGAAGGTATTGTTCTTGCGATGGTAGCCTATCTTCTTGGTATGGTTTCTAATAAGAAGTTAAACCAGATTGAGATCCTCACACTCGCACTTGTATCTGCCACTATATTCGCTCTACTTGACACATTCTTACCAGCATATGGCAGTGGAGCAAGGGGTGGTGCTGCTCTGGGAGCAGGCCTTCGACTGTTCTTCTAAACAGTAGGGATAAATTTGAGATTACAGTCTTTACATATTTTTTTCCATAATTGATCTTGATGATACATTTTAGTTCGTGATTTAAGTAATTGAAGATGTGGTAAAAATTCATTTAACTCCAACAACTGACAAAACTTATACAAAGTGTAAGAATAAGAAAGAAAGTTTTTTCGCTGTGTGCTAGAATGTTTAGCAAACGGTGCTTGGATCTCTTTAAACATATTACATAATTTCTCTTCTATTTCAGGTGTAAACTGTGGCGTTGATACACCATTTATTCGGTTAATAATATAGTTGCTATGTTCATAATAGCGATGTATCTTTAACTTTTTGAGTATAGCTCTCATTGTTTTATAATTGAGTGATTTAAGATCGGTTATCTTTTCCTTCTTAATCTCATTAAGGATCTTTTCAAATATATGAGCAGGTATATCAGTGCTCTCTTTCCCTTGTAGCTGATTACACCATTCACGGAAGTGATTAATTCTTTTATAACTATAATGTGAGTTTTCTTTATTACTCTGGGATATAGTGGGTTTGTTCTGTTCTACTAAAATAGCATCCTGATAACCACACTCCATACATATATTTATAGCATCGTGATAAACATTTGTTAATTTCGTTTTTTCACAAGCAGGACACCAATCATCAATACACTCACCATCGGGATTTTCAACATATTTATTGTCCATTTTTGCGAGATATTGATTTACCAAACTACACTTTTCTCCATCTGTGTCAAGAACCATATTACTGGTATCAATACACAACGCTTCAAGAATGTTTTTCTTGTCCGGCTCACATTTCTTTCTTTTCTGTGATCCAACTGATATCTTGTTCTTTTCAACAATATCGTAGTATTTAAAAAGTAATTTACTGTTCTTGTCATAATATGAGATGGCATCTTCTTTCTTCAAATTTTTTATATTATCTTCTAGCGAAATCAATTTTTCTTTAATAGTTATGTTACTGTTCCACATATCAACTGCATAATGTGATGCAGTATCTTCTACTTTTTTCATATTATTTATAAGTGTTTGTTGTGTCTTTTTTAGAAAATCAATGTTTGATTGACATTCATTTATCTTATTAAATATTCCATTGAACTCTTTGATTTTGTTATTGTGTATCTGGTCAAGTGTAGATACCTCTTTTGATTTATCATTAACAGTTATCCTTCTTTTACTACTATTTCGTTCTTTAAGCATTACTTTTTCTAGTATAATAGATCAAATTATTTATGTCATAGATGAATATTCACTATTCGTAAAAAAAATTTATATCTCTATATGTAAAAAGAGTAAATATATAAAAATGGGTGGAGGACTACTTCAGCTTGTAGCGTATGGCGCTCAGGATGTATATCTTACATCTAATCCACAGATCACTTTCTTCAAGGTGGTTTATCGTCGCCACACTAATTTCTCTATGGAGAGCATCCAACAGACCTTCAATGGTGAGTTTAATTTCGGTAGGAGAGTAACCGCACAGATATCACGTAATGGCGATCTTATCAGCAATATGTGGCTTGAAGTAGATTTACCATTTATCAAGTATAATATGGGAGTTAATTTCGATGGAAACACTAATAATGATAATACAAATAATCTTGATCTTGTTGGAACTGATTATGAGCGTTATGTAAATTACGTGGGTCTCCGTATGATTGATAATGTGGAACTTGAGATCGGTGGTCAACGTATTGATAAACAATATGGAGAGTGGATGTATATCTGGAATGAGCTCGCACTTGATCACGGTAAGAAAGAAGGATATCAAAAGATGGTTGGTGCTGATACTGATATGACATCTTTTAAGAACAACAAGTTGTACATTCCTTTGGAGTTCTGGTTCTGTAAGAACCCAGGTCTCGCACTCCCTCTCATTGCTCTTCAATATCACGAGGTTAAGGTCAATATTACTATCCGTGATGTAAAGGATTGCGTGTATAAAGGAACTTCATTTAAAGAAGGGAGTGGTGCTTTTTCTGCTAGTGAATACCCTAGCATCACCAGCGGATCTCTTTGGGTGGATTATATCTTCCTTGATACTGACGAGAGGCGTAGGTTTGCTCAGTTGTCTCACGAATACCTTATTGAGCAGGTTCAATATACCGGAAGCGAGAACTTACAAAAAGGAAACTCTTCAATTCCTATCAGGCTCAACTTCAACCACCCAGTGAAAGAGCTTATCTGGACTCTAAGGCTTTACGATCAACCTAAGAATCAGTGGTATAACTATTCTTACAATAGGTCAGATGGAACAAATAACGAGTTCCTCCTTGACGGTACTACTAATCAAGATGACGAATACTATTATAATAACCTGAATGGTGTTAATCCTAGCGGAAAGAACACTATTCAAACTGCCCTACTTCAATTTAACGGTAATGATCGTTTTGCTGCTCGTGAAGGCAACTACTTTTCTATGGTCCAGCCATACCAGCATCACAATAACATCCCTACCAATCAGGGTATTAATGTATATTCTTTCGCACTTAAACCGGAGGAACATCAGTGCAGTGGATCTGCTAACTTTTCTAGGTTAGATACTACTATTCTGTGGGTAAATGGTGTAGATAAAGGTGAAGTGAATGTGTATGCTAAGAACTATAATGTTCTTAGGATCCTGAGTGGTATGGGAGGTTTAGCTTATAGCAACTAATCATCGTATGTTATTTTTGAAAATCTACTTCTTCCACGATATTCAAGATAAAACATACATATTCTACAAAAGACATTGTTGACTTGACAATCATCACAAACCCATAGTAATACCAAACAAGACATACAGTAATATAGTTCTTCTGTTTTCTTTTTACATTTACAACATTGAATGTTTGTATTCAGCATTGTTGAAACATCTTTTACTATTATGATTGAAAATCAATTATTTTTCTGACATCATCTTTCAAATTTTCAAGAATACCAATGGTGTTGTAAGTGTCGTCGTTTTATGGAAAAAGGACTAAGGGTAGGTCCGGTGGGTCTATAGAATGCATCAATCGTTTCCTCATCAGCAGAAACAGTGAGAGCATATCACTACATTCTCTATGAAACTTATAGATGTGTTTATTCGCGAATAAAATGAAGAAATGTCTGAATGTGTTAGGGATAGGATTCCGAGTCTAATCACTGTCAATATCCACCCTACGCTCAAAGATGATGTCATCATCACTGTTGTAGGGATACATACCAGCTTCCTTGTCACTGTCAGAAGGATCAGGAAGGGTCGCCTGCTTCTTGTCAGTCTTCGTAGTCTTCTTCTTATCGGTCTTACCAGTGGTCTTCTTATTTTTCTTCTCCTTGTCGGCCTTGTCGGCCTTCTTGGAGGTCTTGGCAACCGGAGAGGTGTCCTCGTCCTCATCTTCTTCGTGAGCATCAAGCGCAATGTCGGGAGAGGTAGGAGTCTTGTTGTTTAGCTTGGAAGCGAGGGTCTCAGTATGCCACTTAGATCCCTTCTTGTACTTGGGATCCTTCTTCGCCTCCTTCCACGCCGTGGAGAGCTCGCGAGTGATAGCCCCGAAGAGCCCCTTGTTGTTGTCGTCGTAATCACCAGTATCAACCAGACGCTCGGTGATGATAGGACGCTGCTCGTAGCAGAAGAGCTGGTAGATGGTGGGTGCCGGCTTGGCGATCTCCTTCTCTTCCTTCTTAGTGGCGAAGACCTTGGCGACATACGCATCAATAGCTTTCTTGCTCCCGCTGGGGCACTCCATGATGGTTTTGAGGAGCTCAGCCTTGGTCATCTCCACAGTCTGACGCTTACGCTGGTGGGTGGTGGCAGCCATATCTGATGCGTGCCAGCTGAATCAGGTGGAATGGAAAGGGATTGAAGATAATCAGGGGGTCTCTAAGTGCGCTCTACTCACCTTTCCGATATCCCTCCCCTCCCACAAAAGCATTAATAATAATTATTGATAAACTACCTAATTATAACACTTATATTTAAGGATTACAACCGAACTTAGTAGGATGAAGATGGAGATGGAGATACAATTATGAAAATAATAGTTCTAGGGGGTCGTTATGGAAGCTGTGAAGCGTCATATTCTCTTCAATTTCAAGGAATTACAAAAGATCATGATATCTTGATGCTAGTAAGAGCAAAACGACAGAGGACAAAATAAAAATGATATAATTTTATAGTATGAATAAGACATCAAAGATCATCTATGTTCCTACTAGGAACATATTCACACCATATACTTGGATTTTCACCCTCATCAAGTTCATTGATATCACACCTGATCTTTGATAAAGCAATACCATTACTTGTAAAAAACCACGCACAGCATTACCAAGATTAATTGTATATAATACAAAGATTATCAAGAACTTTGATCCTGCCTATTTAGTGGAATATGCTGATGATATTTTTGATGATATGCTTGAAGTCATTTCAAATTTCCATTTATGTCAATACAATATTTGTGTAGCTGTGTATTTTATTCTAATTGCTTGCATTATTATTCATAACATACGATACAAAAACATTACTAAATCGTAGATTATCTTGTAGATTACTTGTAGATTACTTGTAGATTATCTTGTAGATTATCTTGTAGATTATCTTGTAGATTACTTGTAGATTACTTGTAGATTACTTGTAGATTACTTGTAGATTACCTGTA
>MDTB01159699.1_pt1 | contig 20527 bp, 20 predicted proteins | sample 811161 | NCBI WGS metagenome assembly MDTB01 (sample SAMN05326650, study PRJNA326480) | marine metagenome | isolation source: seawater | place: Mediterranean Sea | collected 2009
AGAATCTATTTGTAATACAAATTCGAGTTATTTTGTTTCAATTTATAATGCTATTCATACATGTTCTTTAATAAAAAATGATAAACAAGTAATAAAATTTTTTAAATATTATTTTTATATTGAATCAATATATTGTTTTATTAATGGAGTAAAGTTATTAAATTATTTTAATTTTAACAGTTTTGATTCATTTTTTAATACTACTAATCAAAAAACATTTTATCAAAATTCATTAGTATTTGAATATATAATTTTAAGGATGATACTAATCGATAATTATTATAGTATGTTATTAAAACCAATGATAAATTTAAAGTTCAATGAATTAACAACAAATGAAATAAATTATAATTTTCAAAAAAATTTAAACATGAAGATGTTAAATAAAGTAAAAAAAAAATCTATAAAATACTTATTTGATAATATTTCTAATAATATAAATAAAACTGAAGGATTATTTATTGAATATTTTCCATTAGACTTACTGAAATTTTTATAAAAATCATATTAAAAAAAAAAATATAATATAATTTATATTTATGTCTTTAATAATTTCAAACTATAACTTATTAAAGGATTCAGTTGAATCAGAATTTACCATATCATTTAATATGATAGAAAATCAAAATATAAAGTATATTTTAAAATATCCTAGTAATCCAATTCTGGATTGTCAAATTATAAATTTACATGAAAAATCAATAGAATTAGCTATTCAAAAAATAATTTTGTTAATTGAAGAAGATGAATTTGGATTACAATCTAGAATTGAGCTAATTCAATTTAAGAATTGGATTTCAAAAATAATAGCTTTATTCTTAAGTAAAAACTTAGGGTATTAGGTTGTAAATATTTTCATTTACAATTTGAAATTGACTTTTGCTAATAATATTCGATGTTAAATATCTTTTATTGTTAAATCCATTATTTACAAAATTATTTTTCGAAAAGTATATTAATTTACTTTTATTAATATGATTTTCTATATCAAATTTAAAATTTTGAGTACCAAAATTTATATCAATTCCTGTTGACATTCTCATTGATAATATTACTTTTAAATCATATTTAATTATTAATGGTTTAATATCAATATCAATAAGTTTTCCATTTACTGTTAAAAAAGGAGTCTTACTATAAATACCATTATAAATTAATCCAATTCCAATTGTATCACCTTTAGAAATTATTTGTGGTATAATACTTTTTTGTGAGTTAGAAATAAATTGGTTATCAATTATATCAAAACCAAAAGAATTTTTTTTTCCAAAATTTATGTTTTTAGAATCAGATAAAACATTTGCAAAACCAATTTTTAATGTTTCGAATAAAGGAAAAGGTGTTCTAAAGTCAAATTGATCTAAATAAATTTCAAAGTAATAAACATTTGACATAATTAATTTAAAATTATTATTTTTAGTAATTCCGAATGTAAATGGAATAGAACTGTTTTTGTAACTAGGTAAAATTATGTTACTATGTATAAATTTGTTAAAATCAATAAATTTAAATGGAGATGGTTTAATACCATTATAAATGTATCTAGACAATCTTAAATTTTTATTATTACTAATTATTTTATAAATAGAATCTCTTTCATCAAGAAGTTCAGTATCAAAATTATCAATTCTAGGGTAGATATTTATAAATTCTAAAAAAATATTATTAAATATAATTTTTTTATTTAGAACATTATAATATTTTTTGATATATTGGGTAACAATTTTTTTAAATAATTCATTATCTTTATAAAAAAGTTTTAATAAAAAATCTACATCAATAAAAGAAAAAATTAAATATTTCCATTCCATATTATCTAACTTATATTATAATATGAAGTATTTTATTTTAGCTGTTTTATCTATCGTAATTATTTGCGTTTGCTATTATAAAAAACCAAGTGAAAAATTTTCTAATCAATCATACTTAAATCCTGCATCTTTAAGCTATAAGATTGAAAAACCTAAATATCAACCCAAAAAATGCAGTGGATATACTAGATTAATATATGGAAGACCTAACAAATGTTTCTCTTGTGAAGCTGATGTCTTAAAGAATGCAGGACCAAGATATATTAATTACGCATTTCCAACTAAATGCTTTTCATGTGAAAAAGAATCAAAACAACCATATTTTGAAGGTCCAACTAAATGCTTTAGTTGTGATAGAAGATAATATATATTAAATAGTATATATTAAATTGTTAATGCTAATGATTATTATTTATTAAAAATTTTATTTGGATATTAATAATAATAATTTAGTATTATCATTTACTTTGCAAAAAAAAATAAATCAACTAATGCTTTTTGCAAAGAAAATGAATTTTTATTATTTTTTCTTTAGAAATATTATCTATAACTTTATATTATGTGGATTTTATTAGGTGCTGGAAAACCTCAATGGACTGTTTTTAGACATAATGGACCTTTTTTTCCTCCTGAATATGAACCTCACAAAACTCCAATAGTTTATCAAGGAAGAGATATTGTTTTACCACAATTAGCAGAGGAATATGTTACTTTATATTCAAAATATATTGGAACTGAATATACTGAAAATCCTAAATTTAACAAAAATTTTTTTTATGACCTAAAAAAAGTTCTTCCATCAGAACTCAAAAATGCATCTTTAGAAGATATCGATATGTCTAAAATTCAAAATTATATTAAAATTGAATCAGAAAAAAGAAAAAATATGACAAAAGAAGAAAAAGAACTAATAAAAAAGAGAAATCAAGAAATAGAAGAGCCTTATAAATATTGCGTCATTGATGGTGCTAAACAAAAAGTTGGTAATTATAAAATAGAACCTCCTGGAATATTTTTAGGAAGAGGGGAACATCCAAAATCTGGAATGATTAAAAAAAGAATTCAACCCGAAGATATAACCTTAAATTTAGATAAAGAAGCTCCTATTCCAAAGATTAATATTGACTTAAATAATCAACGAAAATGGGGAAATATTATTAATGACAATAGTGTAATTTGGTTGGCAACTTGGAAAGATAATATAACTGGAAAAAATAAATATATTTTTACATCGATGGAATCATTATTCAAATCAAAATCAGATGAATCAAAATTTGATTTAGCAAAAAAATTAAAAAAAAAAGCAAATAAAATAAGAGATCAATATGAAAATCAATTAAATAGTGATAATACTAAAATTAGACAATTAGCTACTGCTTTATATTTTATTGATCATTTAGCTTTGAGAGTTGGAGGTAAAAAGGATAAAAAAGAACAAGCAGATACTGTGGGAGTAACATCTTTAAGAGTTGAACATATAAGTTTACACCCTCCAAATATTGTTAAGTTAGATTTTTTAGCAAAAGATTCGGTTAGATTTTGTAAAAAGATAAATGTTAGTAAACCAGTATTTGATAATTTAATAATGTTTACTAATAGTAAAAATAGAAAAGATCAATTATTTGATTTAATAGGGGCATCAACAATTAATCAATATTTAGATGATTTTATGGAAGGACTGACAGCAAAAGTTTGGAGAACATATAATGCTTCTACTATTTTTCAAAAAGAATTGGATAAAATTAATGAAGAAAAAGTAATGTCAATTCATGAAAGTGATAGAATAAATTATCTGTTAAATATGTTTAATCAAGCTAATACAACGGTAGCATTGTTATGCAATCACCAAAAAAAGGTTTCAGGTACATTAGATGAACAAATAGAAAAGATTGATAAAAAAATAAAAGATTTAAAAAGTAAAAAAAAGAAATATGAAATTAAGAAAAAAAAAGATTTAGTAGATAAAACCAATAGTAAAATTAAACTATATAAATTAAAAAAAGAAAGTAAATTAAAAATGAAAAATGTCTCATTAGGTACTTCTAAAATGAATTATATAGACCCTAGAATTATTTTTGCTTTTATGAAAAAGTTTAATATACCAGAAGATAAATTGTTTACTTCTGCATTATTAAGTAGATTTGAATGGGCTAGTAGTGTAGATAAAGATTATCGATTCTAAATATTTTGACGACAATTAAATTCAACTAATAATACATATTTTATTTAAAATAAGACCATCTGAAAAACCAAAACATAATCTATAAGATATTAAAGATGAAGATTTAGATATAGAATTTAAATATATTTTCTATAACTAAAAGTTGAAACAAATATATATTCCCTAAGACTCTAGTTATATATGGAACAATTAAATTTGAAGTTAAATAATGAAAATATATTCAAAGAATATTATCCTTTAGGGAAAGAAAATCAAGAAAATAATAGAGAAAAAAATAATGATATATTAAAAGCCAATAATCTTAATATTATAGAAAAATATTTTAATTTGAAAGAATGTAGCAATTGTTTACCATCTGATCCTATGAATAGAAGATCTTATCAAAAAGCTATTGACAAAGGTTATAAAAATAATAAAGAATTAGTTTTAATAATTGGTTCTAGTAACGACCAGAGGTTTGACAATATGGATGGTTTTACATTAACTGATAACTTATTTCAAGATGAAGTTTTTGTTGAAAATGATGATAAAAGTATGTTACCATTAAGATATGATATTTTAGGAGATGAATTTTTTAAAGATTTCAAAGATTTTAGATTTAATAAAATTATTTTTGATTACAATGTAATATATTTTTTAGATGGTAAAATTAAATTTTCAAGTATAAAATATTTTTGGAATATTTTAATAAATATCCTAAATATTAGAGGTGAATTATATATACCTATAAATTTTTCTCCCTATGAAAAAATACCGATTTATGATAAATCAAAAATAAAAAGAAATATAATCTTAGATGAAGATAATAGAAGTTATGTTGTTGATAATTTAAATTTAAATAATAAGATAGTTTCACTTTCTAAAACTAATTATAAAATTAGGATAAATCTTCATTCATACGAAGATAAAACTCCTTATTTGTCTTATTTGAATAATATACAAAATAATTTAAATAATAATTTTAAATCAAAAATAGAACAAAATGAAATTCAATTAAATTTTTATATTGATACAAGATATATCGATTACTATAAAAAATCTAATTATTTAATAAATAAAATACCTGAATATGATCCTTATGAGAAATTATTTAAATTTGAACCTTATCCAATCGAACCAAGAATTATGGAAGAGTATATGGGTGATATTAAAGAATATGCTAAAATTATAAGACTTAAATAAAAAAATGATAATTAAAATTCTAATATACATTTAATTTACATATGGGTTTAACATTAATATGTGATGATATGTATATAAAACTTGGTACTTACTCTTTTGTAGATGAATTTAAAATAGCTTTAATCAAATCTATTTTATCATATTTAAATTCTACAAATTTTAAAGATGAGTATTGTGTTAAAGATATTTTGTTAGAGGATTTAAATAATTTGATACAAGATGACAAAATAAATTTTAACAAATTAAAAAAAGTAAAAGAAGAATTATTTTCTTTGTATGAATTAGATGGATTTTTTAATTTTATAACAAATTGTAGTTGTGATAGTATATATGTATCTTACGAAACTACAAATTTTTTAAAAACATTAAAAATCGTTGAAGAACATGTTGATATTAGATTTGAAAATTATATTGAAAGAGCTAAAACGATTTTTGAATATTCGTCTAATACAGGAAATGACGTATTTTGTAGTTAAAATTTATTGATAAATATATAAATAATATATTAAAATAATATCTACTTTATTTTAATGTATACTATTGATGGTAAATTTATTAAATCATTACCTAAACCTAAAAAATTAGAACCAATTGAAAAGAATAAAAATAAAGAAAAAATAATTGAACATATGGATAATGCAACTGCATCATTTAATACTTTACAATTACATGATAAAGATAAAGATCCAGTTAATATAAGTTATATAAATGATAAAGTTAGTTTAGTCCGAGAAAATAAAGATAAAGGCTTCACAACTATGTTAGATGTTGATTTTGCTAATGATGCTTTAAGTGTTTATTCTAATTTAACTTTACAAAATAATTTAATTTTTTATCCTGAAGATAATGATGAAAAAAATACAGAAATAAACAAAGGTTTAATATTTTATAATAAAGACAAAAAAATAGTTGGAGCAATTCATAAAGATAGCAAAGATAAAAGTGATATGGTTTTTAGGTCTGGATATTCTGATGAATCTGCTTTTGGTTTAACTGAAAGACTAAGAATTAATAATGCAGAAAATAGAGTATCAGTAAAAGGTACTATCGATGCTGATCAATTATGCCTGGGTAGTACCTGCATAAGCAAGGCAGATTTAGATAAAATTAAAAAACTTAATTAATTTTTTTTTATAATTTAATATAATGAAAGATTATTACAATCTTTATTTAAAATACAAAAAAAAATATATTGATTTAAAAAAATCAGAACAGTTAAATCAATTAGGTGGAAGACTAATTTATGGAGATATATTTATAGGAAATGTTAAAATAATTAATAAAGATATTTCAATACTAATTATTTTTAATAAAAAAAATATATTTGATATATTAAATGATAAAAGTAAAGATTATATAAATGAATTTTATAGGGTTCTCAAAGAAAGAAAAATAGTTGCAATTGTGTCAATTGTTGAAAGTTTGCAAAATGATTGTTTAGTTTATGTATCTGCATGGAGCGAAGAATATAGAGGATTAAAAAGATCTTTAAAATACCAACAAAATTTAATTTTTTTTACTGATTTAAATGATAATTTTTACAGTAATAAAGATGGATTAAAATTAATGGATATGGTTAATATTATTAATAAACTAAATGAAAAATACAATTTTAACAAAGTTGCTTGTATTGGTAATTCAATGGGAGGATATGCTGTTTTATATATATCAAAATTTTTTGATAGTGATAAATTTAGATTTATTTCCTTTAATCCAATTACTTTTAAAAATTCGGAACTTGTTAGAGATAAAAAAATTAATTACATAGGTTATGTAAGTAATGATGATAACAAACAAGCATTAAAAGATCACTTTAGACAAGAAAAAATTCCTCTTAGTTATGAAAGATCAGAAGATATAACCGATTTAAAATATCATTTACTAAATGATAAAAGCAAGTCAATTAAAATCTTGGTATCTAGTATTTCTGAAGCCAGACATTCTAGTAAATTTTATCATTCAGATTTACTTGCTGCAGGGTATTTACTAGGAGTTTCAAATATTACAATATCATTTGTTAATGAACATGATCATGCAGTTTTTAAACATTTACCAATATCTTTTGGTCCTGACGATAGATATGATTTTTATGATATATTTTTCAAAGAAAGTTTAGATGATATTCTAATGAGTTTAAATAATATTAAATTTTATGCAAATAAAAATGAAACTTTATGTAAAAGTGTTATTGAAAATTTTAATTGTTCACAAAATGTTGAAGAAAAATTATAAATTAAATAAGGCTTATGCTAAATATTTATAGGTACTAATATTATTTCTTTCCAAGTAATCTCTTTCAATTAATGATTCAATTCTATTCTTAATCATACTTATTTCGGGAATAAAGTTTTTTATATGTAACATTATTTCATTAATCAAATCATTATGAGATAAAACTTTTCTAGATTTCATGATTCGGACTATATTTGATTCAATTATTAATGATCTATCTACATCTACATTTTTATTAGGACTTTCACTTTTTAAGCTTGGACATAATAATTTAATTTTTTTTAAATTATTTGAAAAATTGTTATTTATTTCAAAATAATTATTAGATAAGTTTAGTAATTTATGTTTTGGTAAAGATAATGAATGTAAAATTTTATTAACAATTTCATCATTAATACCTGTTTTAATGATTATTTCTTCTTTCTTTAATTTAATATTATCGTTAAACAGTAATAGGACTAAAGCTTGATAAATATTACATAGAATGTTATATTTATTAGAATTAAATATTGCAGATATTTCTAAAGAGTCATTTTGGTAATGCCATAATATTTTTCTTGAAGAAAACTTTTCTTCATAATAAGAATTAAATATATTTTGATTTTTAATCATATCATTTGGCAATATTAATTTTTCATCTCTAAATTTAGGCCAATTTCCGAAAGTTAAAACTTTCACATTCATTTTTACTGGTAAAAATAAATTTTTAGAATCAATATATTCATTAAATTTCTCAATATTATCGTCAATTAAGATAAAATCCGATATCATTCTTTCTAATTTTCCTACAGCTGAATAACCACATTCCAATTTTAGTTTAGAAATAATTTTTTTTTCCAATTCAATATCATTATAATTTTTATTTAATAATCTATCAGATAGATATATTTGATGATTTTCTATAAAAAGATCTTTATTTACAATTACATTAAAAAGCAAAAGTAATTTTTCTATTTTGGAATTTAATTCTAAGTATGCAATATTTTTATTAATTAAATTTTTATTAATAGCTAGAACTAAATAGTAATCTATAAATTTTGTATCAAATTTTGAAAGCATAATATTTGAAAAACTTTTTATAAATTTAGCTTGAAATATCTGATTAGATTCTAAATGATTATTTATTTTGCTTTGATTATCTGAATATATATTAATTAAATCATTAAATAGATTACAATAATCTTTTTTAATCGATTTGTCATAAATTATAATTTTATCTAATAAAATTTTATCTAAATGCTTCATATAATGTTCAGATAATACTGTTAGTATTTCATTATTGTATTTATACAATAAATATATTTGTTGTATCTTTTTATAATTATTATCTTTTAATAAATTATCAAAATTTAGTTTTTCATTAAACAATATATTTTTAAAATTATTGTATAACAAATTTTGATAGAGAGTATTTAATAAACTAGTTTGAGTAACAGCAAGTAAGTCAAAACTATTATAGTTTTCAAATTCTATAATCTTAGTCAAATTATCTAAATATAAATTATAATCTTCAAAATAATCAGACAATATTTTTTTATAAAAATTTAATGTATGATTAATCAATCTATTATGAAATAAATTATATATTTCTGAATCATTTTTAATTAAATTTATAAAAGTTTTGATATTTGATAAATTTTCTGTATTTTTTTGAATTCTATAAATATCGATATGTTTAAATAATAATTCATTATATTCATTCTTTTCTAATAATTTTAAAAATATTCCTTGATAAAACTTGTTCATACCATTTTGTTCCAAATTTGGTAAATTATTCATAATCACATAATATCTATCTAAATACTGAAAAAATTTACTAAGCCATTTATTAATTACTTTAAACTTTTCTAATTCGTAAATTATATCAATAATTAAATCATTGGATTTCAAAAGTTTATTATATATAAAATCTAAATATTTGATAATTTTTAAATTGTAAAAATCATATATAATTTTTGAAGAATCATTTTCATGAGAATTTGAAGTACAAATGTTATATGATTGAGTGTAAGCGTCGGTAAATTCTATAGGGGTAAATACATTTTTATTAGGCATTCCATCTTTAAAACTATCAAAAAGTTTATAAATATAAAAGTCTAATTTAGTTAATTTATCTTTGATACCTTGTGAAGTTTCCATTATAGAAAGACTATATTAAATAAATATTAAAAATCAATATTTTTAATAATTATAAATCTAATTACTATCATTAGTTACAGAAATAATAATTTCTTTTATTTTGTCAATTAATTTCTTTATTGGTTTAGTATTGTAATTAATCTTTACCTTTCTATCAGAATCTTCTATAGTTATACTTTTAATTTCTTTAACCTTATAACTACCATTTTTTGACTTTTCATCTTCATTATAAAATAAGTTAACATAGCTTTTCTTTTTAGTCTCAGTTTGAATGAAATATGATTTTTTATTATTAATGTATAATTCTAATTTAAATTGTATGTCTTTATTTTTTTTCTTTCCTTCTTTTAATTCAAAAGTACCATTTTTAGTATAAGTAATTTTTTTACCTTTTATAGGTTGTATCTCTATTTTAGTTATTGATTCATCAAATTGTAATTCTTCAGTGTTTTCATCACTTGAAGGTTCATCGTAATCATCTAATAATTCAGAATCATCATCATTTTCAGAATTAACTACAATAGGAGGACTAGCGGTAATTAATGGAGTTTGAATAATAGTAGAAGATAAAGGACCATAATTTGAAGGTGATGAATATGGAGCTATTGGTGCATAAGAATCATTTAAGGCATAAGGATCGGTATTTAAATTTGATATTGGAGGAATAGTTGGATTTAATGGTGAAGATGGATTAGGTATTATAGTTGAACCTTTAACACATTTATTTAAATCTTTAGATGTATATTTTTGTCTATTATGCGGAAGAGTAGAATTATTAACTAACCATTTTTGTAATTCATTAGCATCATAACATTTTTTATCAACTCTAACTACATTGTTAATATTACTTTTATCAATATCGTCTAAAGTAATAACATCTTTATCACCTAAACATTTTGGATCTTGATAAACACATCTACCATCATCTGAATTTTTATTAACAGGGTATTTACATGAACCATCATTATATGTTGCATATCGATTATAATTTATAGCATTCGGATCAGTACATCCACCATGTCCTCTTGTTCCTGATGAGACAGGTGTAGAGGATGAACCAGGCAAATTTACATTATTTATTGTATTTGAACAAATAAAATTGTGTGGATCAATCCCATTTTTGTGAAATAAAGCTAAAATAAATTCTAAATTATTAGCTGGTATATCTGTAATATTCCTAAAATATTTCTTGGATTCATAATTTACAAAATATAAAATTTGTTGTTCAGAAAATTTAGTCTTAGCACAATTTAAAAATATTTCTATTGTATTAATTGCATAACTTAGCATACTCATTTTAGCTGAATATGATGGGTCATTTCGAAAGTATTTATATGCTTCTTGTTTTAATTCATAAATTTTTTGTATACTTAATTCTAAACATCTTTGGTCATTAAAATAAAATGTTGATTGAAACATGCTAGAATTATTAGGTGTAAAAGTTCCTCGCATTATTTGAATTACTTCTAATAATTTTCCTGCTAGAGATTCAGGATTGGTATGACTATTATATCCTCCTTTTTGTTCTAAATTTATAAGTGAATTTTTTTTTTTAAGATCTAAGTACCTATTTTTATATTTAATATATTTTTTATAATAGTAATGATTTTCCATATAAATAGTTTTATAAATTAAATTAAACTAAAATTTTATTTTAATGAATTATTTAATTTATCTAAATATTCACTGCCATAATTATAATTTGTTAAAACATGATGATTTGTATGATGTACACTTCTATTGAAAAAATTGTATCCAGAATGATCTATTACAACCATTATACTAGAAAATATAAACCATATGTTTGCTAAGTACCAATTTAATCCTAATATTAATGGTGGTAATAAGAATGTGGGTAAATTACATAATATAAATTCATAATATGTTGTGTACGAAGCACAAACTGCAACTGGATATTTCCATTGATGATGTAATTTATGAACTTTTTTATATAGGAAATTGCAATGACATAATCTATGTGTCAAAAAAAATATAATATCACCTAACAAGGGACAAAGTAATAATTTTAAAATAGAGACTAGATCATAACTTAAATATATATTAATATTTCTTAGTTTCCATAAAGGAATCATTAAATATAAAACTATTGGTGTAGTTAAAGCTTGCATTTTTAAAACATAAATAGCAGTCAGTTTGTAAAATTCCCAATTAATTTTTTCAGCTCCTTTAATTTTAAATTTTGGAGCAAGATAAATATCTAATAAAAAAAATATAAAAGATGTAAACCAATATGCAATAGCTGATAAAGTTAATGGATATAAGATAAAAATCTTAAAATCATTCATTATATAAATTTATATTTTAATTAAAAAGATATTTAACTATATAATAATTTTTAATTTAATGAGTGAATTTTATAGCGAACCAAAGTCATATGGTATTTCTGAAAATACTAAACTTCCAAATATTATTTTTAAAACAAGAACAAGAATAGAAAATGGAGAAGAAAATCCATTTGTATGGAAAGATTTAACAACAGAAGATTATTTCAAAGGTAAAAAATGCATTTTATTTGCTTTACCTGGAGCATTTACACCAACATGTAGTGCTACACATCTACCTGGTTATGAAAAACATTATAATGAATTTAAAAATTTAGGTATTGATGAAATATATTGTTTATCTGTTAATGATGCATTTGTTATGAGAAAATGGGGAATAGATCAAGGTTTAGAAGAAGATATGACTCCAGGATCATTAGGATTTAAAAAAGTAAAATTAATTCCAGATGGAGCATGTCAATTTACTAGAGGTGTAGGAATGAGTTGTACATGGGGTTCTGAAAGAGGATTTGGTGAGAGAAGTTGGAGATATTCTGCTTTAATTATAGATGGAGTTGTAAAAAAAGTATTTGTCGAGCAACCAATGATACAAAATTCTGAAGCGGATCCTTTTGAAGTTTCTGATGCAGAAACTATGTTATCTTTCTTAAAATCAAATTTATCAGAAAATCAAGTAGCATAATTTTGTGCGTTAAAAACTTAAAAAATTTATATAATCTAAATTAGATGTACATATTTACATCGATGCTCCTATAGCTCAGTTGGTAGAGCGTACGCTTAGTAAGCGTAAGGTCTCAGGTTCGATCCCTGATGGGAGCATTAAAAATTGAATTAATTTAATTATATTATTGAGAGTTCAATAATATATATGAATTCAAATGCTAAAATTTCAGTTTGTCAATTTAAAATAACTGATAAAAAAGAAGAAAATATCCTAAAAGCAAAGGAATATTTAGTAAGAGCTTATGATAAAGAAAGTAAAATAATAGTTCTACCTGAATGTTTTGTATGTCCTTATGATATTAACAGTTTTACTGAATATTCAGAAAAAATATCATTTGATATTAATTCTCCAGCTACATTAATGTTAAGGGATACAAGTTTAGAATTAAAAGATGCATATATTTTTGGTGGATCAATTATAGAAAAAGAAGAAGTAAATAATTCTGTATTTTATTACAATACATGTTTAGTTTTTTATAATGGAAATATTATTTCTAAATATAGAAAAAATAATTTATACAAAATAAATATTAAAGATCATACATTTTGTGAAGCTGATGTTTTAACTCCAGGTAATTTACCAGAAATAGTAAATACCAAGTTCGGAAATATTGGAATTGGTATTTGTTATGATATTAGATTTCCAGAGCTTGCTAAATATTATCAAGAAAGAGATTGTAAAATGATAATTTATCCTGGATCATTTAATAGATATACGGGTCCTAAACATTGGTTAATTTTACAACAAGTTAGAGCATTAGATAATCAGTTGTTTATAGTATCATGTTCTGCAGCATGTAATTTTGGTTCAAAATATGAATCTTGGGGTAAATCATATATTATCTCTCCTTGGGGAAGAATAATTGATGAAAGCTCTCTAGATGTTGAAGAAATAGTTTCAGGTACTATTTTCTTTGATGAAATAAATCAAATAAAAAATTCGTTACCAATATTATTTTAATCAATAAAAATTATACATTACTTGGTTTATACAAATAAAAATTGAAGGTCATATACATTGGTACTTAATATAAGATATATAATGCAAAGCTTACTTAGTATCGTGTTTATAAGTTTCATGTCTTTAGGAGATATTAATTATAATTATCTCTTTCATCATTATCAAAATCAATTTGGTAAAACTTACTCTATTGAAGAATATGACCAAAAATTTAATATTTTTAAGGAAAATGTTGAATTTATGTTTAAAAATAGAGACAAGAATTATACTTTAGATTTTAATCAGTTTACTGATATGTCAATTGATGAATTCAAATCTAAATTTATGTTTAAATATGATTCATTTTTTGGGGAAAATTGTGAAGAAATGTCATATTCAGGTAAATCAACACCTGATTCAATTAATTGGGTAGAGAAAAATGTTGTCACTCCAGTTAAGGATCAAGGACAATGTGGATCATGTTGGAGTTTTTCTGCTACTGGTGCAATGGAGGGAATTAATGCAATTAAAAATGGAAAATTAATAAGTTTATCTGAACAACAATTAGTGGATTGTTCCAGTAGTTATGGTAATGTAGGTTGTAATGGTGGATTGATGGATAATGCTTTTAGTTATGTAATTGACAACGGGATTTGTAGTGAAGAAGATTATCCATATGTTGGAAAGGTTGACTTTTGTGTTTCAACAGATTGTAATTCTGTTTTTGAAATGAATAGTTGTTATGATGTTCCATCAAATAATGAGTTGGCTCTCAAAGAGGCAGTATCTCAACAACCAGTATCAGTTGCTATTGAAGCCGATACAAGGGTTTTCCAATTATATTCATCGGGAGTTATAACATCTGATGGTTGTGGAACAAATCTTGATCATGGTGTATTGATTGTAGGTTATGGGGAAGAAAATGAAACACCTTATTGGTTAGTAAAAAATAGTTGGGGAAGTACATGGGGAGAGGATGGTTTTGTTAAGATTGCGAGATCCAATAGTAGTTCAAGTAAAGGTACATGTGGTATTGCAATGCAACCATCATATCCATCAGTTTAAATATAAAAATTATTTTAATTAAATTTTAAAATTATTTATTTATAATTTCTTTTAATATGAAAATTTTTAATAATTTTAAGGAAGCACACGAATATTATAATTATCCAAGTACACATAGAATAGGCACAATTGGTAATGATAAAGGGGTTATAAGAAGTTATAGTAATGGTAAAAAAGGAGATATTATTAAAGATAATGGTAAAATTATTTATTATAAATTAAAAAATGAAAAAATAAAGAATCTTTTTAAATTATCTTTAATTAATAAAAAGAAACTAAGATTTTTTAAAAAAGATAAAGAAAAAGTTATAGATATGGGTGAGTATATTGTTTCAAAATTTTACAAGGATTATGTAAAATTGATTTTGCTTGGTAAATAAAATTGGTAAAGTAATAAGTTTTATCAAATCTTATAAAGATTATATTTAATTATTAAACTCCAGAACCACAACCATTACCATTTGCTGAATTACCTTTTCTATAAGAATTACCTTTAGTTTTTTTCTAGATTTTATAGATTTTGCATTTTGTATATTAAAAGATTAGTTAAATTATTGTTATTTTGAGTTATTAATTCTCCTGAAACTGTATCTAATGAATATGATATTAATCCGTATTTATTGCTATATCCATCAGTTTGAACTATTGTATCTGGAAAAAAATATATTATACACTCTCTCCCTTTAAAAATTTTTTTGGTGTATAAAATACATTTATTTTGATAATTTTACATATTTTTTTTACAATATTATTTAAAAATAAAATTATATTTATATAGAATATGTCTTCAGAAAAAGAATACATTGTTAGAATTGAAGTAGGAAATATTTATGATGGTCATTGTCGAAGTGATGATACATATATACAATCAAATTTTACATTATCAAAAATTAAAAAAGCTTATAATATGGGAATTAAAGAAGTAGATGTTGATATAACAAAATTTTGTGAGGAATATGAATGTGATACTATACCAAAAAGTGTATATGATAAGTTAGTTAAAGAAGGATACACATTTGGAGAGGAGGGTTATAGTGATGAATTTGATAAACAAATATGTATATATGATTTTGTTAATATTTGGTTGTTTATTGCAAAAAAAGGTGACAACGATTTTAAATATAAATATATTAAAAATGATTTCAGCATAAATATTGGAGGATATGGATTATTTTAAAAATATATAAAGCAGGATATTTATAAAATAATTTACTTATTGTATTTCAAGAGATTAAAGTAAGAATGAATATGACATACTTTTATTAAAAATCTGTACCAAAAGATTATTTTAAAATAAAAAGAATGTGATTGAATTCAATTTAAATCTGTCATTAAACAAAAAGGTTAAAAATACTAGGAAGATAAATATTCATAGTCAAAAAAATCATGAGGATTATTAATAGTATGTTGAATAATTTTTTCTTTAATTTTTTTAGGGACCTGTCCGAATCCCCAGTCTGTACAAATTTTTTTAGTTGCTAAAACTATATTATCATTTGTTTTTATCATAATATGATACTCTTTAATAATCTTATCTAAATCATTAGTTGTTTTAGCTAGGTTAAATTTTTCTTTTATTTCTTCTGGATTAACATAATGTAATTTACTGTTTTTTATTTTTTCTTCACAGATAATATTTAGTACAATATTTTTTTCAATATCATAAGGTGTTAAATTATTATTATTTTTGATAGTTACATCTGCTTTCTTTATCTTTTTAATAGTATTTTCTAATTCTCTAATTTTTTGATATTTATTTTTATAATTTTTACAAAACTTATTCATAGCAATTAAATGTAGTGCTGTATTACCATTTTGATCTTGAGCATTAATATTTAGTTTTTTTTTTGACATTATCCAATTAACAAAAAGATGTAAATAATCAGAGTTGTAAAAATGTTTAATATAGCTACTAACAATCACGTTAATTAATGGTTCTCCTTTTGAATTATAAAAATTAATATATTCATTATATCTTAAAAATATAGTTTCTTGATAATCATTTTCACAAAAGTATCTTTCATTATATTCACAACATCCTAAATAAAGATAGAATTCTGACTCTTTATCTTTAGGAAGTAAATTTTTTTTGTTATTCATTTATATTTTAATTTGTATTTTTTTAAAATAATAATTCTCAATTTTTTTATTTTAAAAAAGAAACTAAAAATTTTTACACCTTAATCATCATTTAAACTTGTATCTGAAAAAAAAATATATCATACACTCTCTCCCTGTAAAATTTTTTTTTGGTGTAAAAAATACATATATTTTGATCATTTTTTACATATTTTTTGCTCTTAAAAATAAAAAATTAAATAAACTTCCCAAAATATATTTTTATGTATAAAAAGGTATTTTTTATTAAATAATTTTTTTTCTATAAGATACACTATATATTTTTATAATAAAATAATAATTTATAATATTTGTAACTGATCAACACAATTACTCAAAAATACACCAAAATTACACCAAATGTTACACCAAAATACTCTAAATTGAGTTGTATAAAATGTAAGAACCAATAAACTTAAATTATAAAAAATTTAAAATTTTATTAATTTTTAAATAAATTTTTATTTTTTGATGTTATTTATTACTCAAATTTTACTTAAAAAACGATTATTTTTTACTCAATAAATATTTAAAAATTATAATATATTTAATTTATAATGGTAAATTATAAATGTCAAAGATGTGGATATGACACTGTTAACAAAACTATGTTAAAAAGACATTTGTTAAGAAAAAATTTATGTAATCCTAAATTAGAAGAGATTGATAGATACGACTTATTAATATCTAATAATTTCGAACTAGAAGCTAATAAGTTCAAAATATCCACCAAAAATCCACCAAATTTACACAATAATCCACCGAAAAAAAGAGAATATATATGCAAATTTTGCGATAAACCTTTTTCAAGAAGTGATGCTTTAAAAAGACATATGGAATCAAGGTGTAAAAATAAACAAAAAATAACAGATCAAATAGAAAATTTAATAGAGATGGTGAATAGTATGAAAGAAGAAATGAAAGAAAAGGATATTCAAATTAGTAATTTAAAAAAGAAGTTATCTTATCAAGATGAAAAATTAAATGTAAATAATGGTACAATAAATACAGCAAGTGGAGATATAAATACTACTAATAATATTCAAATTAACAATTATGGTTCCGAAAATATAGATTATATTACTGATAAAGTTTTTAAAAAATTATTAACAAAACCAATGTCAGCTATAACAAGATTAATTGAATTAAAACATTTTCATCCAAAGCATCCGGAAAATCATAATATAAAAATCACAAATATTCATGATAAATTTGCTAAAATTTATAAAGATAAAAAGTGGTTAATAAAACATAAAAAAGATGTTGTAGAAGACTTAGTTGAAAATGGGTATGCAGATTTTGAAGAATTTAAAGATTTGAATGAAGATGAATTGGCAGAGAAAATTAAAGAAAAATATCTATTAATGCAAAAAAATTATAATGATAATTTTGAAATAATATGTAAGAAAAGTGAATTATCAATAATTAATGAAACAAAGAATATTACAGTATAATTTAGATACTAATAATATTTATTTCAGGATAAAAACCATAATTCATATATTTTTTAGTTTCATAAGAGTTTAATGGTCCTGTTAAATTTGATATACCATTTTTAGAATAATCTGTAAGTCTAAATATAACTGCAGGTAATTTATTATCTTTTTTCCAAGATATTATCTTTTCATTTGTAATATTATATTTTTCTAAATCATTAATTGAAGTATATGGACTAACAATGTAAAATTGATATTGATTAGGTAATTCATAAAATGGAATACCATAATTAGTTTGAGTAGTAGATTCATCTACAGTTATAAAATCCATATAAGGTGTTATTTTAGAAGGTATAAATAAACCAGATATTTTAATAATATCATATCTACCTAAGTTAGAAAACAAGTAATAATGATTGGAGTCAGGAAATAAACCATTTACATTTTGATTAGGTAAATAAAACTTAGAACAATAGTGAGTAGATAAAGGAGAAAATTTAGTTACTATACGTTGTAAAGGATTATCAAGTAATAATGAGTTAATGTCTCGTTTATATTTATCTAACTTTGGTAAATTAATTTTATTTTTCAAATCAATTACTTGACATAAATTATCAATTAAATCATTTTTATCATAATAATTCATATTGACATAAAATCTTTGAAAAACAAATAATAAATTTGTTGAATTATTATCAATGGTAATATTTATACTATTTGTATTATAATTATTTATAGATGGATAATTATTATTCAAACTACCATTACCATTATAAACAGTCAAACTAGACTCAAAAACATTATCTACTAAAAACTGGCCAATAAATAAATAATTTGAATATGGAGGAACAATTGTAACATAATATTGAGCAATAGCTGAAGGATAAGCTAGATTAAGAATTGAATCATTTGGATATTTATAATTGAATCTAGAATTTAATATCCAACTATTTGAATTATTGTATAAATTAGCTATAACATTACTAATAAATAATAATATTAAAATTTTAAATAACATATGTTAGATATGTTAATTAATATTTAAGTATATTTAAAAAAATTGAAAATATAAAATAATACATGTTCTAAGGATTAAGAATTTTGAGGGCGTGGTCCCTTGGTGCAAGATAAAGAAGAATGGATGGAAAACTTGCAAATAGAGTACTAGACCAATCATTGCATTTGTGGATAAAGTTAGGTTAGCAGTGATTGGTCACTCTATTGGTAAATCACCTACTTTATTCGCGTCGAGAGACGTAAAAAATCGAGATAATAGAAAATCGAGAACACTCATCTTTTGGAGATACTGGTATAATTGTCTTACCAACTGAAGGATATATCTATAAGATTATGTCTGGAACGCCGGAGACTAGCAACTAACAACATTGTTGTTTATTTAGGGGCACGCCTAAATTAATTATACTGGACACTTTATGAGTTCACCAAGCTCTAGGGTGTAGTAATGCCATTTGGTTTCTCTTACTGATCGAGTGCGATTTTTGATGTATCGCCGCCATGAGGCTGTGTTATTGAAATAAATATAATAAAATTCCTAATATTATATTTATGCCAATTAGAGGTAGTGTAACTAATTGGTTTGGTGTTGCCGAGTTGTCATTGGCGCTAATAATTTTGACGGTTTGTTATTTTTTGAGTATTCATTAATTAAATATATTCTATTAATTTGAATAGAACTATCCGTAGCTTACAGGGCCAAGATCGGGGTTAATATTATATATTTATTTTTGAAAAAAGATCTGTAATAAATCTGATGTGATGTAAAAGGGAATTACGATATCATGCAAAATTTAAATAAGGGATATTTTGGTATTTAAATTATGCAAATTATTAGGAGTACGGGGCCCGATGGCTATCTGGAGATAGTTGGGAAAATAATTTATTCTGAAATGAATTATTTTTCAACACCTATGTAGGTGTGTTGGGATTAGGATCGGTTTTTTCAAATTTTTCAGTGCTGTTGTCTAGTGTGTAGAAACAGTAAAATTTGAATTAATTGAACTGTACAATAAATAAATAACATTTGTATGAAAGAGGCGGATTTCGAAACTCATGGTGGTTTGCCACATTCGAAAACAGGGAATAAAACTTTAGAGTCTGGAGCAACTCAAAATGCTAGCCGGCGCTCTTCTCCTGCGTCCAAAGGAGAAAACCGAAACCGAAACACTGTTACTGACTCTAGAAATAGAGATTGCGAAAATTCAAACCGAAACCGAAACACTGTTACTGACTCTAGAAATAGAGATTGCGAAAATTCAAACCGAAACCGAAGCCAGAATACTGAAAAAAAATCACGTCATAGCACGCTTCGCAACAATACCATGTCTCGCAACCATAGGCATCAGAACCTTAGGTGCCCGGAAAACAACCTAAATAAT
>MDTB01239955.1_pt1 | contig 20526 bp, 21 predicted proteins | sample 811161 | NCBI WGS metagenome assembly MDTB01 (sample SAMN05326650, study PRJNA326480) | marine metagenome | isolation source: seawater | place: Mediterranean Sea | collected 2009
GGATTAATATAAAAATTGCAATTAATAATTTATTATTTAAAATCATGAATCTAAAATGTATAACATAAATAGACGAAAATTTCTTGGATATTTTGGGTGTAGTTGTTGTTCCCTATTATTACCATCATGTACAACAGTTCCAATCACTGAAAGAAAACAGTTAAGTATAATTTCTGATTCACGTATTAACAGTCAAGCAGCTGCAGCTTATGAAAATTTTAGAAAAAAATCCAAATTAATTACAAAAGGTAAAGAATTAAAAGAGATAAGAGAAATTGGAAAAAAAATTGAAAATTCTGTAAGCGCTTTTTTTGATCAACAAGGAAAGGTGGACCCCACAAAAAATTTTGCTTGGGATTATATTCTTGTTGATAATGATAAATTAGTTAATGCTTGGTGCATGCCTGGAGGTAAAATTGCTGTTTACACTGGACTACTCAAAGTAACAAAAAACACTGATGCATTATCGATTGTAATGGGACATGAGATAGCACATGCAGTTGCGAGACATTCTGTTGAAAGAATGAGTCACGCAATGACTATTAATTTAGGAACAAGTATAGCTGATATTTTTTTAGGTGGAGCAATTAATAGGACGAGAAATACAGTTGGACAAAATACTGGCCTAGATATTTTTCAATTAGGAGTAATGAACCCTTTTGGAAGAAAACAAGAAACAGAAGCAGATTATTTAGGTTTAATTTTCTCATCTTTATCAGGTTACGACATACGAGAGTCCATAAAACTTTGGGAGAGAATGTCTGCAAAAAAAGAAGGTAAAGAACCGCCCGTTTTTTTAAGCACACATCCTAGCAGTAAAAAAAGAATAGAAAATTTAAAAAATTGGATAAGTGAAGTGATGGTAAAATATCCACCAATAAAATTATAGTTATTGGTGAGCCCTGATGGACTCGAACCATCGACACCCTCCTTAAAAGGGAGGTGCTCTACCAACTGAGCTAAGGGCCCTTGAGAATGATCTTTTATATACTAATCAAATAAATTTCAAATAATTAATCGAATAAATTGATGTATTTTTTATAGAAAGTATTAAATGTACCCTTCTCAATATTTTTCCGAATTTCACGCATAAATTGTTGGTAAAAATAAATATTATGTAAAGAAATGAGCATTGAAGCCATCATTTCATTCGATTTTATTAAATGATTTAAATAACTTTTAGAATATTTATTAAGTTCTCTGATATTACAATTTTCATCCAGCGGCATTTTATCATTCTGATATTTTGAGTTTTTTAAATTTATCTTTCCTTTCCAAGTAAATGCTAGACCAGTTCTACCTGATCTTGTGGGCATGACACAATCAAACATATCTATACCTTCTTTTACAGCACCAAGTATATCGGATGGTGTACCTACACCCATTAGATATCTTGGTTTTTCTTTAGGCAAATAATCAGTAGTGTCATTTAAAATTTTAAACATATCAGATTGTTTTTCCCCAACAGCTAATCCACCCATTGCATAACCGTCAAATCCAATATCAGTTAATTTTTCTATACTTTCAATTCTTAAATCTTTGAATAATCCACCTTGAGCAATCCCAAATAAAGCTTTTGCTTTATTATTACCAAATTCAGTTTTACATCTTTTAGCCCAATTAGTAGATACATTTATTGCTTTTGATATAATCTTCTTATCCTTGGTAAGTTTAGGACATTCATCTAATACCATAATTATATCTGAATTAATTGATTTTTGAACTTTTATACTTTTCTCCGGACTCAAAATAATTTTTTTTCCATCTAAATGTGATTTAAATATTGCACCAATTTTCAAATCAATCTTATTAAAATTCGATAATGACATAATTTGATACCCACCAGAGTCTGTTAATATTGGTTTATTCCAATTCATAAAATTATGAAGGCCGTCAAACTGATTAAGAATTTTGATACCAGGTCTTAACAAAAGATGATAAGTATTTCCTAAAATAATTTGGGTGTTTGTCCTCAAAATATCATCTGTAAAAATACCTTTTACTGTCCCTTGAGTTCCTACAGGCATAAATGCTGGTGTATCAATAATACCTCTCTGCGTATATATTTTACCAAGTCTAGCTTTATCGTCTTGAGTTATTAACTCAAAAGAAAAATCTTTTCTTTGCATTTGAAATTATTTAGATCTTATAGATATTATTTTATCTGGATCAGATACAGAGCCGCTGCCTGGTTCACCTTTTTTAATCATATCTACAAATTCCATTCCCTTAATTACTTTTCCAAATGCAGAATATTGTCTATCGAGATGAGGGGCTGCTTCAAAGCATATAAAAAATTGGCTATTTGCACTATCAGGATCGGAGGACCTTGCTGCTGAAAGAACTCCTCTGTTATGAGCTATGTCTGTGAATTCAGCTTTTAAGTTTGGTAAGTCTGAACCACCAGTTCCTGCTAATGAAAGATTGAAATCAGGATTATTTGAATTTCCAAATTTGACATCTCCAGTTTGAGCCATGAAACCTTGTATTACTCTATGAAATACAACTCCATCGTATTTCCCGCTATCGGCTAATTCTTTAAATCTTTTGACATGATTGGGTGCCTTTTCTGGATAAAGTTCAATTTCTACGTCTCCATATGTAAGTTTCAATATCATAAGATTATTTTGTGCAAATATATTATTAGTTACTAAACTAAAAAATAGAATAAATAAATAGATAAGTTTTTTCATTAAAATTTATCTTTTAGAACTTTTACAGTTGATTTAGTGACAAATCTATCAATATTACCACCAAGATTTGCAATTTCTTTTACAAATTTTGATGAAATAATTTGATTTTCAATATCTGACATTAAAAACATTGTTTCAATTTTAGAGTTTAGTTTTTTATTCATACCCGCCAATTGAAATTCATATTCAAAATCTGACACAGCTCTCAAACCCCTTATAATAGTTTTCGCATTATATTTTTTGCATAAATTAATGGTAAGATTGTCAAAGGAAATTACTTTAATCTTATTTTTTTTTAGTTTTAAATCTATGAAAAGTGATTTATTAATAATACTTAACCTCTCCTCAATTGGAAAATGATAGGATTTATTTATGTTGTCTGTCGTAGCGACTATTAACCTGTCAAAAACATTTAATGATTTTTTAATAACATCTATATGACCATAAGTTATGGGGTCAAAAGTACCTGGGTAAATAGCAGTTTTCATCTTATTGAATATTATCCTCAATTTTAATTACGGATACGACTTTCTCATTTCCAGAAAGTTTTTTAACTCTTACACCTTGAGTATTACGACCAGCGACTCTTATCTCTTTTACTGCACATCGCATAATACTACCTTTATCAGTAGACAAGATAATTTCATCATTTTCGCTTACAACTAAAGAAGCTGATATATTTCCATTTCTTGGTGAGTTTATAATACCGATAATACCCTTTCCACCTCTATTAGTAACTCTATAATCTAAGTAGGAAGATCTTTTACCAAAACCATTTTCTGAAACAGATAAGATAAATTTATTTATTCCTGATTTAATTTTTTTATCTTTATTTACCGTCTTTTCATCAATATTTGTTTTATCTAAGATTGATATCGATATCACTTTATCTTTATCATTTAAGTTTATCCCTTTAATTCCTTTTGAAGATCTTCCTTTAAATAGTCTTAATTTTTTTGATTTGAATCTTATACATTTACCAAACTGAGTACTAAGCAAAATATCTTGGTCATCTCTACATATTTTTACTCCAATAATTCTATCATCTTGGTCTAATTTCATCGCGATTTTACCGCTATTATTGATATTCACAAAATCCTCTAAAGTATTTTTTCTGACATTGCCCTTTGCTGTAGCAAATATAACCATTAGATTTTTCCATTCAGTCTCATCCTCTGGCAAGGGCATGATTGAACTAATAGAATGGTGACTTTTCAAAGGCAATATATTAAATATTGATTTTCCTTTCGATGCAGCAGTGCCCTCTGGTATTTTATGAGCTTTAATTTTATAGACTAGGCCTTGTGTTGAAAAAAATAAAACCGGTGTATGAGTATTAGCGGTGAATATTTGAACAACAAAATCTTCCTCTCTTGTAGAAATGCCAGTCTTTCCTTTTCCTCCTCTTTTTTGGGCCTTTAAGGAGCTTAGTGGACTACGTTTAATATAACCCTGATTAGTTATACTAATAACAACCGACTCTTTTTGTATAGTCTCTTCAATATTGTAATTTAAAACTGCATCAATAATTTTAGTTTTTCGTGGAGAAGCGAATTTATCTTTTATAGTTTCTAATTCACTAATTATTAATTTGTTAAGTTCCTTTTTTGAATTAATTATCTTAATATACTCTTTAATTAATTCAGCTAATTTATTTATTTCGTTCTCAATTTCACCTATACCAAAAGCAGTTAATTTTTGTAATCTTAATTCTAAGATTGCTTCTACTTGTTCATTAGAAAGAGTGTAGCTTGAAAAATTCTTTTTCTTTTCAATTAAAGAAATTAATTTAGTACTTTTTTTAATCTTCCATTTTTTTGATAATAAGTTTTTCTTTGCTAATTCTGTGTCTTTTGAATTTTTAATAATTTTAATCACCTCATCTATATTCTCTACAGCGGTAGCTATACCAATTAAAATATGAGCTCTTTCTTCTGCTTTCTTTAAATCATATTTAACTCTTTTCAGAACTGTATCTTCTCTAAATTTTAAAAATTCAGATATAAATTCTTTTAAATTCAGAATCTTTGGTTTGTTATTTACTATAGCTAAAGTATTAAAACCAAAAGAACTCTCTATATTTGTAAGTTTGTACAGTTGTCTTCTTATAGTTTCAGGCTCTATAGATTTTCTTAATTCTATAACTACTCGAATACCTTCTCTATTAGACTCATCTCTAATATCTCTTATGCCCTCAATTTTTTTATCCCTCACTAGCTGGGCTATTTTTTCAATTAAAATTGATTTGTTTACTTGATACGGTATCGACTTAATAATTAAAGTCTCCCTCCCCCCTTTTTTTTCTTCTAATTCCACTTCACCACGAATTTTAAAAGATCCTCTTCCCTTGTTGTAACCTTGTTTAATTATATCTTTTCCAATAATTATGCCGCCTGTCGGAAAATCTGGGCCAGGAACATGCTTCATTAGTTGGGAAATAGTTATGTCTTTATTGTTTATAAAAGCAATTGTTCCATCAATTACTTCACCTAAATTATGAGGAGGAATGCTTGTAGCCATACCAACTGCTATCCCACCAGCGCCATTCACCAAAATATTTGGATATTGAGATGGGAGTACCTCAGGTTCTTTCTCTGTTTCATCATAATTGTTTCTATAATTAACAGTATTTTTTTCTAAATCTTCAGTTAAAAATTGCGCAATCCTACCTAATTTCGTTTCTGTATATCTCATTGCTGCAGGTGGGTCTCCGTCTATTGAGCCAAAATTACCTTGACCAGAAATTAAAGGAACACTCATTGAAAAATCCTGTACCAATCTAACCAATGCATCATAGACAGACTGGTCACCGTGAGGATGGTATTTACCAATCACATCTCCAACAATACGAGCGGATTTTCTAAAAGGTTTCGACCAGTCGTAACCACCTTTATACATTGCGTAAATTATCCTTCTATGAACGGGCTTCAGACCATCTCTAACATCTGGAAGAGCTCTACTTACAATTACGCTCATTGCATAAGATAAATAAGATGAGCTCATTTCATCTTGAACAAAAATAGGTTTAAATGATTTGTTATTCTCTACTGTATTTTTTTCCATGAAATTTTAAAAGGGAATTTCATCATCTAAATCAGAGCTATCTTGATTTAGGTTGTCATTTGGTAAAGAGCTTTTACTCTCTGATACTAAGTTAGAATTACCGTTACCACCCCGACTATCCAGCATTGTTAAACTTGAATTGTAGCCTTGAAGAACTATTTCAGTAGAATATTTATCTTGGCCTGTTGCCTCATCTTTCCATTTTCTGGTACTTAATTGACCTTCCACATACACGTTAGCACCCTTTTTAACATATTGCTGAACAACATTTACTAAACCTTCATTAAATATAACTACCCTATGCCACTCAGTTTTTTCTTTTCTCTCACCACTTGATTTATCTTTCCAGCTTTGACTTGTGGCTAAACTCAATCTGGCAACGTTTTTACCATTAACCATCTGTTTAATCTCAGGATCTGCGCCTAAACGACCTATTAATTGTACTTTATTTAAACTTCCAGCCATAATAATTTTGAATAAATTTTGAATATTTATTTATAAAAGTGATTATTTATATCATAATTAGTAAATAATTATAAGGTGAATGTTATTTTAAAGAAAAAATATGTTGAAAAAAATCGTTGTAAAAGGCGCTAAAGAACACAACTTAAAAAATGTTTCTCTAGAAATCCCAAAAGAGAAATTAGTTGTAATAACGGGTCTGTCTGGATCGGGAAAATCGTCTTTAGCATTTGATACAATTTACGCAGAAGGTCAGAGAAGATACGTTGAGAGCCTTTCTTCATATGCAAGACAATTTCTTGATAAAATGAAAAAACCTAAAGTGGATTTAATTGAGGGATTAAGTCCAGCTATATCAATCGAACAAAAAAATACATCAAAGAATCCTAGATCGACAGTTGCAACTGTAACAGAGATATATGACTATATGAGAGTGTTATTTGCAAGAGTTGGGGTTCCATACTCACCCTTCACAGGAAAACCTATAGTTTCCCAGCCTATTAGCGAAATGGTTGATAAGATAAAAAAGCTTCCAAAAGAAAATACGATTTATCTTCTAGCTCCTATAGTGAGAGGTAGAAAAGGAGAATATAAAAAAGAAATTTTAACCTATAAAAAAAGAGGTTTTACAAAGATTAAAGTAGATGGAAAATATCTAAATATAGATGAGTTTCCTAATCTAAACAAAAAACTTAAACATGAAATTTCTATTATTGTAGATAGGTTAATTCTTAACTCTAGTTTAGGTAATAGATTAGCTGATAGTGTTGAGACTGCTGTGAATTTATCTAATGGATTGCTGGTAGTTGAATACGAAAACGAAACTTTACCTAAAAAATTAAGAAAACGTGAAACAATTACATTTTCTTCAAAATTTTCTTGTCCTGAAAGCGGATTTACCATTGAAGAAGTAGAACCTAGACTTTTTTCATTTAATTCTCCTTATGGTGCGTGTGAGGAATGTGAGGGAATAGGACATAACCTAAATGTAGATCCAAATTTAGTTGTCTCAGATACAAAAAAAAGTCTTCAAGATGGTGCCATCGAGCCATGGGCAAAATCCACATCACTTTACTATGCCCAAACTTTAGCATCAATTGCAAAACATTATAAAATTTCTTTAACCGATCCATGGAGAAAAATACCCAAAAAAATACAAGATGTAATTTTATATGGTTCAGATGAGGAAGAAATTAAATTTTCATATGATGACGGATATGAAGCTTACACGACAAAAAAAACATTTGAAGGTGTGGTTAATAATCTTGAGAGGCGTTATTTAGAAACCGATAGTGAGTGGAAACGAGAAGAAATATCTCAATATCAAAGTGAAACGGCTTGTGAAAAATGCAAAGGAATGAGATTAAAAGATGAAGCACTTTGTGTAAAAATTAATTCGTTAAATATAAGTGAGGTAACGGAAAAATCAATTGACGATGCTCAAAAATGGTTCGAAAATTTACAAAATGTTTTAACCGAACGAGAGAAAAAAATAGCTCATCATATTTTAAAAGAAATAAATGAAAGATTAAATTTTCTTTTAAATGTTGGTTTGAATTATTTAACATTATCTAGAGAGTCTGGAACTTTATCTGGAGGTGAAGCACAGAGAATAAGACTTGCTTCTCAAATTGGTTCGGGGCTTACAGGTGTATTATACGTTTTAGATGAACCTTCTATTGGTTTGCATCAAAGAGATAATAAAAAATTAATAAAAGCTCTTAAAAAATTAAGGGATCTTGGCAATACTGTAATTGTGGTAGAGCATGACATTGAAACAATGGAAAATTCAGATCATATAATCGATATTGGTCCTGAAGCAGGATTAAATGGAGGGCAAATTGTTGCTGATGGAACTGTAAAAGAAATTATTTCTAATCCAAGAAGTATAACAGGAAATTATTTGTCGGGAAAAAAATTTATACCAATTCCTAAAAAAAGAAGATTAGCAAAAAATGGAAGATTTATAGAAATAAATGGTGCAAGTGGTAATAATTTAAAAAAAGTTAACTTAAAAATACCTGTTGGAACATTTACGTGTGTTACAGGAGTTTCAGGAAGCGGTAAGTCGACTTTAATTTTACATACTTTATACAATGCATTTAATTTAATGTTAAATAAAAATAAAAGTCGTAAAGTTCCAAAAGCTTTCACCGGTTTTAAAGGAACAGAACTAATAGATAAAATTATTGACATAGATCAATCCCCTATAGGAAGAACGCCTAGATCAAATCCAGCTACATATACTGGTGCTTTTGGTCCTATAAGAGAATGGTTTGCTGGATTACCAGAGTCAAAAGCACGTGGTTACAAAGTTGGAAGATATTCTTTTAATGTTAAAGGTGGGAGATGTGAAACATGTGAAGGCGATGGTGTTATAACTTATGAAATGCATTTTTTACCTGATGTATTCATTCCTTGTGATACTTGTAAAGGGGCTAGATATAATAGAGAAACACTAGAAATAAGATTCAAAAATAAGAATATTGCAGACGTTTTAGATATGACTGTTGATGAAGGATGTGATTTTTTTGAAAACATTCAATCAATAAGATCTAAATTAATAACACTAAAACATGTTGGTCTTGGATATATGAAAATAGGTCAGCAAGCCACTACATTATCTGGTGGCGAAGCTCAAAGAATAAAACTAGCAAAAGAGCTCTCAAAAAGACCAACTGGAAGAACTTTGTATATCTTGGATGAACCAACAACAGGGCTGCATTCTCACGACATTAAAAAATTATTAGAAATTCTCCAAGCATTTGCCAATACAGGAAATACGGTTGTAGTAATTGAGCATAATTTAGATGTTATAAAAACAGCTGATCATATAATTGATATGGGTCCAGAGGGAGGTATAAATGGAGGTAATATTATCGCTGAAGGCACACCTGAGAAAGTTTCTACAGTAAAAGAAAGCTATACAGGCAAATTTATCAAAGAAATTATGGGTGGAAATACAATGAAAAAAACTGCCTGAAATTGAAAATTATGCTATAAAGGAATCATGACGAGTATATTACAATCACTTTCCAAAACTATTCATCTATCTCTTGGTATAGCAATCTTATTATTTTTAGGCTTACATTTTTTTGGTGATGGATTTGCTTTTGATACAATTTTTTGGAGCTGGTTGTTTAGATTTATACATGTTGTTGTTGCGATAATGTGGATTGGGTTGTTGTGGTATTTCAATTTTGTTCAAATCCCAAATATGCCTAAAATTCCTGATGAACAAAAACCTGCGATTGGCAAAGTAATCGCTCCAGCTGCACTGTTTTATTTTAGGTGGGCAGCCGCTATTACGGTTTTATCTGGATTAATTTTAGCATGGATTAATGGATATGTTCATAGTGCTATGATTTTAGGTTTGGATGGATCTGGGGGGAAAAATACCGCAATAGGTATTGGCATGTGGTTGGGATTAATAATGGCCTATAATGTTTGGTTTGTAATCTGGCCTAATCAAAAGAAAGCTCTAGGAATGGTTGAAGTTACTCCAGAAGTTAAAGCTGCATCAGCTAAAACTGCGATGTTATTTTCAAGAACTAACACACTTCTTTCTTTACCGATGTTGTTATCGATGGTAGCTGCTCAGAATCTTTATTAATTCTAAGGGACTATTTTTTCTTCGTCCTTCTCTATAGTTTTATAACTCACTTTAAAGTATTTTAATATTGGAGAGGCTACAAATATAGAAGAATAAGTACCAATTAAAACACCTAATATCATAGCAAAAGAAAAACCTCTTAAAATTTCTCCGCCTAAAATGAATATTGAAAATAATGCGAGTAATGTTGTAACTGACGTTATAATTGTTCGAGCTAAAGTTTCGTTTATTGATAAATTTGCAATTTCACCAATATTTAATTTATGAAATTTACCAAGGTTTTCTCTTATTCTATCATAAATCACTACAGTATCATTCATTGAATATCCAACAATAGTCAAAACTGCAGCAATTATTGAAAGATTAATCTCTAAAGATAAAAGTGAAAAAATACCTAGAGTAATTATCACATCATGAAATAAAGCTATAATAGAACCAATACTAAATTGCCATTCGAATCTGACCCATATGTAAAAAAGCATTGCAGCAAGAGATAATAAAATTGCTATAATACCTGATTGCAAAAGTTCAGCACTAACTTTTGGGCCAACATTTTCGACTCTTCGAAAGTTTACTTCGGAATTTAAATTGTCTGATAAATTTTTTTTTATTTCAGGAATTAGTTTATTATTATTTTCTTTTTGTTCAACTTTAATTAAAAAATCACCTTCCTTACCAAATTTTTTTACATTCACATCTCCTAAATCCATATCTTTAAGAACATCTCTAATTGAAGAGGTCTCTATATTACTTGTTCTTAGCTCGATTAGAGTGCCTCCCTTAAAGTCAATTCCATAGTTAAGTCCTTTAAGACCAATGAAAATAATACTCATTAGAAAAAAAGTTATCGAAAGAATATTTGCGTGTTTAAATTTCGATGAAAAATTATAATTTGTCATTAAATTTTAATCTCTTTATTTTTGGTGTTTAAAACTACTAATGATGTGAGGTGTCTTGCTAAAAAATATGCAGTAAAAAGTGTTGTAATAATTCCTATCCCTAATGTAATTGCAAAACCTTTTACAGGACCTGAACCAAAAGCAAATAAAATAACAGCAGCTATTAAAGTGGTTATGTTTGCGTCTAAGACTGTAATTTTCGCTCTTGTATAACCTGAGTCAAAAGCATGTATTGCGGATTTATCCGTTTTTAACTCCTCTCTTATTCTTTCAAAAATTAAAACATTTGCATCTACAGCCATTCCAACAGTTAATATTATACCAGCAATACCTGGTAATGTGAGTGTAGCTTCTAAAATTGTAAGTACACCCAATAACATTAACAAGTTTGCAATTAACGCTGTATTAGCAATTATTCCAAAAATTTTGTACTTATACAGCATAAATAATATCACTAAAATAAAACCAACAATTAAAGATGTAATTCCAAATTTAATTGAGTCTTCACCTAAATCTGGTCCTACAGTTCTTTCCTCAACTACAGTTAATGGTGTAGGCAAAGCTCCTGATCTCAATAACAAAGCTAAATCCGTCGCATCTTGAAATGAAAAATTGCCTGAAATCATTCCATTGCCAGATGTAATAGGTTCATTGATATTTGGAGCACTTACAATTTCACCATCTAAAACAATAGCTAATCTTTTTCCAACATTATCAGTTGTTGCTCTTCCAAATTTTTGAGCACCTAGCCTATCCAATGTAAAGGACACTGTTGGTTCATTATTTTGATTTTGAATACTAGGTTGAGCATCAATCAAATTTTCTCCACTCATAATAATTCTTTTACTGATGTTAAGTTTTTCACCATTATCAGAAATTAATTCATCCGTACCAAATTCTTTGTTATCTGAAACAAGTCTAAAGTTTAATTGAGCTGTTTTACCCAAAAGAGCTTTTATCCGTTCTGGATCTTTTAAACCTGGTAACTCTACAAGTATTCTTTTTTCTCCTCTTTGGAGAATTGTTGGTTCTTTTGTTCCTACGTCATCTATTCTTCGTCTGACTATTTCAATAGATTGTTTTAAAGCTGAATTATTTATAGTAAGTAAGCCAAATTTCGAAAATGTTATTTCGATTTTACTATCATTTATTTTTTTATATTCTAATTCATATGATCTATAATTATCAATATAAGGATTTACTAAATTATCTTTTCGTGAATAAAATAATAATTCGAATTTTTCGATATTATTTATTGATAGAGATAGGCTATTGTCATTAATCTTAAAATTATCGTAATTAATTTCATTATCTTTAAGTAACTTTTTAATAGGTATAACTTTAGATTGAATTTTTTCTTTTACTAAACTATCTGAATTAATTTCTAATAATAAATAAGATCCGCCTTGAAGATCTAAACCTAGATTAATTTTCTTTTTTATTAATTGATCTTTTTCATCTTGGAAATTTAATAAAGCAAATACAGCGATAAAAACAAATAAAAAATAAATTAATAAAACGTTTATTTTAGAAAAATTTAACACGAAAAAGAATTATTTTTTTACTTCTTCTTTTTTTAGTAAACTTGTGATCGTAGATCTAATTATTTGAACTTTTGTATTTTCACCTATTATAACTTCAATACGATCGTCTTCCATAACTCGATCAACAATACCTATGATACCACCCGAGGTTATAACTTCGTCACCTCTTTTAAGAGACTCTACCATAGCCTTATGATCCTTAACTCTTTTTTGCTGAGGTCTTATTAAAAAGAAATAAAAAATTACAAAGATTAATATTAACGGTATAAACTGCGCTATTCCCTGTCCACTCATGAGAGAACAATTATATGAAAAACTTTAGATAAACAAGTAAATTATAATTAAATTTTTTCAATATTATTCATGTATTTTTTTAATACATTAGGGATATTAATTGAGCCGTCTTCATTTTGATTATTCTCTAATAAAGAAATCATTAGCCTGCCAACAGCTAAACCAGATCCATTAAGCGTGCCAACATATTCATTGCCATTTTCAGATTTATATTTAGCACCCATTCGTCTAGCTTGAAAGGAACCGCAAGAGGAACAGCTAGATATTTCTCTAAACTTGTTCTCTGATGGGATCCATGCCTCTATATCATACGTTTTTTCAGCGCTAAATCCCATATCCCCAGTAGAAAGTAACATTACCTGATAAGGAATTTCTAATTTTTCAAGAATACTCTCAGCACAACTTAACATTCGCTCAAGTTCATCAAGGCATTTATTTGGCTCAACTATACTTACTAGTTCAACTTTGTAAAATTGATGTTGTCTAATCATTCCTTTTGTATCTTTTCCATAACTACCTGCTTCTTTTCTAAAACACGGCGTTGAAGCAACAAATCTTTTTGGTAATAAATTTTTTTCAATTATCGATTTCCTTACTAGATTAGTTAAAACTACTTCAGCAGTCGGTATTAAAAATTTTCTTTGATCAACGTTATCAAATTTTATTTCAAATTGATCTTCTTCAAACTTTGGAAGTTGTCCCGTTCCAAACATTACATCTTCGTTTACAATTAAAGGAGGTGAAATCTCCGTATATTTAAATTCATTTACATGAGTATCTAACATAAAATTTATAAGCGCTCTTTCAAGCATTGCAAATTTATCTTTTAGCACCACAAATCTTGAACCAGATAATTTGATTGAGGTTTCAAAATCAATATTTTGATCTTTCGCTCCTAATTCAACATGAGATTTAGCCTTAAATGAAAATTTTTTAATATCCCCTTTTTTCTTAATTAATTTATTTGATTTTTCATCTTTGCCAACGGGAACATCTTCTTGTGCTAAATTTGGAAGTGAAAAAATTATTTCGTCTATTTCTTTTTGGCTTATAGATTGTTTTTTTTCTAAATCAATTATTTCTAGAGAAATTTTTTTGATTTCGCAAAATTAGATTTATCTTTCGATTTTGATAAAGATTTTTTTTCTTGTTCAAGCTTTTCCTTTTTATTTATTAATTCTCTATTTAATGAATCCTTTTGTTTAAAATCATTAGTATCAAAATCTATGTTACGATTTGCAATTTTTATTTTAAAATTATCTAAATTATTCCTTAATTCTTTTAAATTATGCATCTTCTAAATTTTCTTTTTTATTTTTTTTTTCAGTGAATCGAACTGTAATTATAGATAATTCATAAAGTAAAAGAAGAGGTATTGCTAGACCTACCTGAGTAATTGGATCAGGCGGTGTTAAAATAGCTGCCAATGTAAAAATAATTACAATTACATATCTTCTGGTCTTTTTTAAATATTGAGAGTTAACAATTCCAATTCTTGCTAATAAATTTAATAATATGGGTAGTTGGAAGCTGATGCCAAAGGCAAAAATTAATCTCATTATTAATGATAAGTACTCATTTACTTTAGCTTCCAACTGAATGGCTAAGCTTGAATTTGTTCCCATGGTTTCAAATGATAAAAAAAACTTTATCGCTAAAGGCATAACTAAATAATAAACAAGCATACCACCAAATAAAAAAAGAATGGGAGTTGAAATTAAATAAGGCAATAATGCTTTTTTTTCATTTTTATATAAACCAGGAGCTATGAACTTATAAATTTGGATTAGTAAAAAAGGACTTCCGATAAAAATTGCTGCAAAAAAAGCAACTTTTAAGTAAGCAATAAATGTTTCGTGTAGAGCTGTAAAAATTAATCTTCTATTTGATAAATCGTTTTTAACCGCCTCCGCGTAGGGATTGACAAGAAAAGAGTAAATATGTTCAGCAAATGTATAAGAAATAACAAATATAACAAAAATAAAAACTAATGATTTTATAAGTCTAGAACGAAGTTCTATAAAGTGACTTGTAAAAGAATTATTATCACTCATTAGGTTTGTCTTCTTTTTTGGTGTTCTCTTCTTTGTTTATATTTTTTTCGATATCAATATTCTCTGTAACTGAATTAACTTCTCGTTGAAAACTACTAAGAGTATTTTTTAGTTTACCAAAATAGGATCCTATTTTTTTAAGTGCTATTGGAAATTCTTTTGGACCTAAAACTAATATAGCAATAATGACTATTGCTAAAATCTCTAACCAACCGATTTGAGGCATATTAGATTACTTATTTTCAGAATTTGAGTTGTTGGAATTATTATCGGAGTTATCGTTTCCTGAGGAATTATCATCTGACATACCTTTTTTAAAACTTTTAATTCCTTTTGCTAAATCACCCATAATACTCGATATTTTTCCTTTACCGAAAAGAATAACAACTAGGATTGCAATTATTATTATACCTGTCCAACCTATATTTCCCATATTATCTTTATATACAATAATTTAACTTAAATAAACACGTTTATTTATCTTCTTCTGGTGCTTTTTTTATTGCTTCGTCGATATCATTATAAATATTATTTTGTTTCTCATCAATTGACTGTTCCTTGTAAAATTTACCTGTACCAAAAATTGACTTATCTATACTAGATGTATCGATAAGACCGGCTGAACCTAATTCCTCTACAGTAGGTAAATCTGATAATTTTTGAATATTAAAATGATTCAAAAAATTTTCTGTTGTTGCATACTGAATTGGTTTACCAGGAACATCTTTTCTACCAGCTGGTCTTACCCAGTCTAATTCGAGAAGTATTTCTAAAGTATTTGTTGCAAACGCTACCCCTCTTATCTCCTCTATTTCAGAGCGAGTAACTGGCTGGTGATAAACTATAATTGATAATGTTTCTACTGTCGCTTTAGAAAGTTTTTTTTGAGTAGACTTTTGCAAAGCCATTAATTTTGACAAATCTTCTGCTGTTCTAAATGACCATCTATTTTTTATACAAACTAAATTAATTCCCCTTTTTTTATAAATTTCCTTAATATTCTCTAAAATTTTCTTTAAATTTGTAGTGGTTTGAACTCTTTTTTCAATTGTTTCAATATCCAATGGTTCGGACGCGGCAAACAATATTGCTTCCACTTGTCTTTCTAATTTTGAGGGAGAAGATGGAAAATTTATTACATTATTTTTTTTTTTATTTGCCATATTACAATTTTTTTATTAACAAATTATCAAATATTTTTTTTTGAGTGACTTTAGTTATCCCTTCCTTGGTTAATTCCAAACTTGCAGCAAAAATACCAGCAATGCCAGATTTTTTTAAATCATTTTTTAAATAAAAATCAGGAATCAATTCGAAAAGATTTTTCCAATCTCTTATTTTGTCAAGATTTTCTTTAATTTGTTTTATTCCTTCTTCAGCAGTAAAAACGGGTAATTTAGGTATATTAATTGTTTGAAATGTTTTTTGCATTTGAATACTAGAATAACATTTAAGTAATTCATAAAGTGAAATGTCATAAACTGGTGTATTAATAGATCTGATACCACCTTTCATACCTCTCGTAAAAATATGAACACCTAATCTTTTTTTTTGAAGCATTTGATCTGATAAAATTCTAATTAATTCCAGTTTTTTAAGTTGTAATTTTAATTTTTCTGCTACTTCTAAAGCCTTAAAATCATCTTCTTCGTCTTCAGGTAAAAGCAATTTAGACTTTAGGTAAGCTAACCAAGTAGCCATTAGTAAATATTCAGATGCACTTTCTAAATTTAAATTTTCATTATCTTTTATAAATTGTAAAAACTGATCAGCTAATTCTGTAATAGATATTTCAGCTAAATCAACTTTTTGAGATTTAGCTAGATCTAAAAGAACTTCCAAAGGACCGCTATAATTAGGTATGTTTATCGATATTTGATTTGACCTATTTGATTCCATAAATAATTTTACCTTAAAATACTATAAATTTCTGAAGTTTTTTTTGAGGTAAATTGATCGATATATGGAACTGATCTTATCAATTTGTAGTTGTCTTTTATGTTTCCTGCGCAATAAAGAACCAAATTACATCCTGCAAATAATGACATTTTAGCATTAGTTATTAGATCGTACTTTAGTGCTTTCATCGAAATATCATCTGACATTAAAATTCCCTTATATCCAATTTTTTTTCTTATTATTTTATGTATTATTTTTTTTGAGAAAGTTGATACATTTCTCGAGTCAATTTTTGAGTATAATAAATGTCCTGTCATAGCTAATTTTGCAGAAGAATTTTTGAATGGATAAAAATCTTTTTTGCTTAGTATTTTCTTGTTCAATTTTATAACTGGTAAGCTTAAATGACTATCTTCTAGAGAGCAGCCATGTCCCGGAATATGTTTAATCACAGAAATAATATTATTAGCATGACATTCTTTAATAGTAATTTCACCTAATTTTTTAACAATATTTTCATTTTCTGAAAAACTTCTTTTGCCAATAATTTTATTTGTATTTTTTCTTAGAACATCAAGTACTGGAATTGTATTTATATTAATACCTATCTTTTTCAAATTTTGACATAATAATTTGAGGTAATTTTTGTACAAATTAATAGCAATATTTTTATCTACTTTATATAAATTACCAAATATATTTGCGTTCAAATTGTTATTAAAGAAATTTTGTAATCTAGATACATTTCCTCCCTCCTCGTCAACTAAAATTGGAAATTTTTTATCTCCAGTATATTTTCTGATATCTTTAATGAGTTTGCTTATTTGATTAAAAGAGGAAATATTTCTTTTAAATAAAATTAAACCCCAAGGGTTTTCTTTTGATAGAAGTAATTTTTCTTTAGGGGTTAAAATACACCCTTTAATACTAATTATAATTGCTTTTTTTTTCATTTAAATTTAAGCAAATTCCAAAAGCTTCTTGGTTTATCATTTTTATTTTCTAGAGAAAAACCATCATTAAACTCTATGACATCATTTGTGTCATTTAAAAGGACAGGTAAATTTGATATTTTATTATTTATGATTTCTTCAATATTATTTCGATTATAATCTTTCGTATTAATATTTTTTTTTGAAGAATAATACTTGAAAGAAGTAAAAAAAAAGATCAAAACTAATACTAATAAAAATAAATTAAACACTTTTGTCATTACATTTTCTTAGGCAAGGAAACTCCTAAAATACCCATGCCATTTTGTATTACTACAGCCACGAGATAAATTACTGGTAATATTTCTTTTCTTTTTAATTTATCATTTTCTATAAACTTATAATTTTTATCTTCATTGCCTTTGCTCCAGTAAGCATGAAACAATGTTGAAAGCTCATACAAATAAAAAGGGATTTTATGTAAATCAAATTTTTTTGAAGCAGACTCTACTATTTTTGGCCATTCGAATACTTTTCTAATAATTTTTTTTTCCATAATATTAAAATTTGAGTCATCATTATTAAGTTCTATTTTTTCTAATAAATTTAAATTTAATGTTCTTAAAACAGAATTAATTCTAGCATAAGCATATTGAACATAAAAAACAGGATTGTCTTTTGTTTTTTCTTTGACTTTGTCAAAATCGAAATCTAATTCCACATCATTGCTTCTATTTAACATCATAAATCGTACCTGATCTTTTTCTACCTCATTAAGAAGGTCGCTAGCTGAAATAAACTCTCCAGCTCTTTTTGACATTTTATATGGTTCACCATTTTTATAGAGTTTCACTAATTGACATACTTTACAATTAAGTTTGATTTTATTTTCTGATAAGGCAGAAACAGCTGCTGTTATTCTTTTTATATAACCAGTGTGATCTGCACCAAGTATATTAATTAAATTTTCATATTTTCTGCTGACTTTATCCATATGATAAGCAACATCATTAGCAAAATATGTCCATGATCCATCATCTTTTTGAAGTGCTCTATCAGTATCATCTCCAAATAATGTGGATTTAAAAATTAATCTTTTCTTTTTTTTCCATTTATCGTGTATTTCTCCTTTGGGGGGTTGGAGAAAGCCCTCTTTAACATATTCTTTTTTCTTAAGAATATTGACTGCTTTATTAACCAAATCTTTATTTACTATTTCTGTTTCTGAAAAAAAACTATCATGTGAAATACCGAGAAGATTTAAATCTTTTTTGATCAGATCCATTGATGCTTTCAACGACTTACTTTTTAGAAATTCAAAATTTTGTTCAAAATTAATGAAATCTTTATTCTCATTCTCTTGTATTATTTTTGTCGCAATATCTTTTATATAAAGTCCTGGGTAAAGATTTTCTTTTTGTGGAAATTTTTTTTTATTTTTAATTTCAATAATTCTATGGTGAACCGACTCTACAAAATTTTTTATCTGATTTCCGTAATCATTGATATAATATTCCTTTGTTACTTTGTTGCCATTAAATTTAAGTAAATTAGATAAAACATCTCCAAAAATAGCCCCTCTGCAATGACCAACATGCATGGGCCCCGTAGGGTTAGCTGAGACAAATTCAATATTGTAAGATTTGTTTTTTCTTGTTGAACCATAAGTTTTATTGTTTTTTAAAATTGAGTCAATATTATTTATAAGAGCTAATTTAGAAAGTTTAATATTAAGAAAACCAGGACCAGCTATTTCAATTTCTGAAAAATTTTTAATCTTATTTAAAAAGATCTCTTTTAAATTCAAAGCTAAAACTTTAGGATTGGTTTTATTTTTTTTACCAAGAATCATAGCAATGTTGCATGATAAATCAAAATTAAATTGTTCAGGTGGAACTTCTAAATTAATACCTGAAAAATTATCAATATTTTTTAGTTTCAAATTATCTTTATTGGATAAAATTTGCTTCTTAATTTCAACTAAATGGAATTCAAAAATATTCATTATATTTGATTGTAAAGATTTATTGCATATCTATCAGTCATTCCAGCAATATAATCGCAGATAATACGATCAATATTTGAATTATCATATTTTTTAACATTTATATATTTATTTGGATTTTTTTTAATTTGAAAAAAAAGTCTTGTAATTACTTTTCTACCAAAATTAGTTTTTAAATTTACATCCTTGTGAAAATACATTTTTTGTTTCAAAAATAATTTAATTTCTTTATCAAATTTTTCCATTTTCTTGGAAAAAACAACTAATTGATTCTTTGTTTTATAAACATCTTTTAATCTTTTAATATTATAAAGATTAAGATTTTTCTTAGTTGTTTTAATAACATCGCTAACCATCTCATTAATTATTTCTCTTATAATTTGTCTTATCACTAGATCAATTGAATATTTTTTTATTTTTTTTATATGTTTTAATATAATCTTATTTAGCACTGGTACATCTTTTAAATGATTTAAATTAAATAAATTAGATTTTAAACCATCTTCAAGGTCATGGCTATTATATGCAATATCATCGGATATTGAAGCAATTTGAGCTTCTAAAGACGAATTTAAAGAAAAATTAATTTTTTTCTTGAAAAAATTGTCTCCTAAAATTTTATTTAATTTAGTTAGATCTTTAACTGGTCCATTATGTTTTATTAGGCCGTCTAATGTTTCGATTGAAAGATTGAGACCTTTGAAATCATAATATCTATTTTCTAAAATTGTTATAATTCTTAAAGTTTGTATGTTGTGATCAAATCCGCCATAATTTTTCATACAATCATTGAGAGCTTCCTCTCCGGCATGGCCAAATGGAGTATGACCTAAGTCATGTGCCAAACTTAAAGTTTCAGATAAATCTTCATTCAAATAAAAATATTTAGAGAGTGTTCTAGCTATTTGAGATACTTCAAGAGAGTGTGTAATTCTTGTTCGGAAATGATCGCCAGACGTATTTACAAAAACTTGGGTCTTATGCTTCAATCTTCTAAATGCTGTAGAATGTATAATTCTATCCCTATCTCGTTGAAAATCATTCCTTAAATCGGTTTTTTTTTCTTTA
>MDTB01060886.1_pt1 | contig 20523 bp, 8 predicted proteins | sample 811161 | NCBI WGS metagenome assembly MDTB01 (sample SAMN05326650, study PRJNA326480) | marine metagenome | isolation source: seawater | place: Mediterranean Sea | collected 2009
CTTCGAAGAATTCAAGCCGCTATACGGGTCGACAGTGGTATGTGGCTGGGCCTCTGTCCACGGCTATCCGGTTGGTATCATCGGTAACAATGGCGCGCTGTTCTCCGAATCCGCGGAAAAAGCGTCACAGTTCATCCAACTGTGTAACCAAATCGATACGCCGCTACTGTTCTTACACAACATCACTGGCTTCGTTGTCGGCACAGATTTTGAGCAAGGCGGTATTACTAAAAACGGCTCCAAGATGATTAATGCGGTGGCCAACTCCACCGTGCCACACATCACCGTTATTGTTGGCTCCTCTTACGGCGCGGGTAACTACGGCATGAGTGGACGCGCCTTCGGCACCAAATTCACCTACATCTGGCCGTTCTCTAAGATTGCGGTAATGGGCCCTAAGCAAATGGCGGGGGTAATGAGCATTGTCGGCAGAGGTGCCGCGGCAAGGCGCGGTATCGAGTTCGATGAAGAAGCCGACGCGCAACGCGCAGCATTTGCAGAACATTGGGCGGAAGAACGCTCCAAGGGATTATTCGCGACTTCGCGAGTATCCGACGACGGCATGATCGATCCACGGGATACCCGAAACGTCATCGCGATGTCTCTATCCGCATGTCATAACGAAACCATCGCTGGGACAAAGGAGTACGGCACATGGCGCATGTAATCACTCCCATCACTAAACTACTGGTCGCAAATCGCGGTGAAATCGCGCGACGCATTATGCGAACCGCAAGAGATATGGGCATCAGCACGGTCGCAATTTATGCCGACGGTGACGTCAACGCCCCATTCGTTACCGAAGCGGATAGCGCAATCGCGTTGGGCGGTAAGACCACCGGTGAAACGTATTTGGATGTCGACAAAGTTCTCGATGCCTGTCGTCGCAGCGGCGCTGACGCTGTGCACCCCGGCTATGGCTTTTTGTCTGAAAACGAAGCGTTTGCGCAAGCCATTATCGACGCAGGCATTAAGTGGCTCGGCCCGTCACCCGAGGTAATCGGTCTGATGGGCGACAAGCTCTCGGCCAAGCGCCTAATGCAGGAAGCTGAAGTACCCACCCTGCCCGCTATAGAAATTACCGACTCAACAGATATACCGGCTGCAGCCAGCGAAATTGGTTATCCAGTGCTGGTGAAAGCGTCCGCAGGAGGCGGCGGTCGCGGGATGCGCGTTGTGGAAAGCGAGGCGCAACTGGAAGCCGCTGTTGCTGGCGCAAAGCGCGAGGCTGGTAGCTCATTCGGCGACGACACCGTCTTCCTAGAAAAATGGTTAGCCGTCTCCAGACACGTGGAAATTCAAATCCTCGGCGATACCCATGGCAACCTGGTGTTCTGTTTCGAGCGCGAGTGTTCGATCCAACGCCGCCATCAAAAGATCATCGAAGAAGCGCCTTCTCCTGCAGTAACGGATGCTATCCGTGAGCGGATGGGGGATGCAGCCATTGCTGCGGCTAAAAAGTTGGGCTATTCGTCTGCGGGAACTGTCGAGTTTTTGCTGAGCGGCGAAGATTTCTACTTCCTTGAAGTCAATGCACGATTACAGGTTGAGCATCCGGTCACAGAAGAAATCATCGGGCATGACTTGGTGCGCGAGCAAATTCGCGTGGCAGAAGGTGAAGCACTGTCCTTCACACAAGAAGATTTGGCAATAAACGGACACGCCATCGAGGCGCGGCTTTACGCCGAGGATCCCCAAAAGGGCTTCCTACCTGCACCGGGACCCGTGCTCGCATGGACGCCTTCAAGCATTGGTCAGGCTAGATTTGATTCTGGTGTCGAAACCGGCAGCGAAATCAGCATTCAGTTTGACCCCATGATTGCAAAGGTTGTCGTACACGCACCAACGCGACGCGAAGCAGCCGCGCGACTGGCGCGAGTTTTGGAAACCACGGAAATTCAGGGACTCAAGACCAATCGCGACTTTCTCGTCGCCACGCTGCGTACACCAGAGTTTTTGGCTGGGGATACCACCACCGACTTCATTGAGCGCGTGCAGCCGGCAACCGTGCGTCCGGTCACTCGCGATGAGCTTCTCGCCGCAGCAATAGCGGTCGTATTAGAAGGTCAAGCACATCGTCGCCAAAACGCTAAGGTTTTGCAGTCCATGCCAAGCGGCTGGCGCGTGTCGACAATGCCTTTCGAACAGATCAGCTTTGCGGTAGCAGGCGAAACCCTTGAGATCGAATATCGCCGCCAACGCGACGGCCGCTTTATGGTGCGCTGTGACGACGCAACGATACAAGTCGCCGGTCTCACCTGCGGCACTGGCAAAGTGGATTATGAAATCGACCGGCAGCGCCGCTATTTCACCGTTAAACCCAATGGCGACGATTGGTTAGTTCACAGCGAAAACGGCGATCTGGTCTTAACGCAACTGCCTCGCTACCCTAACTATGGATTGGACGCAAACACCGGCGGCCTCACCGCACCGATGCCAGGCGCAGTGTTAACCACCGAAGTCAAATCCGGTGACGCAGTAGCTAAGGGTGACCTGCTATTGATTCTCGAAGCCATGAAAATGGAACACCGCATTACCGCGCCCCGCGATGGCGTAGTGGAGACTGTCCATGTCAACGCCGGCGATCAGGTCGAAAACAGCCAACTGCTGGTGACCCTGGCCGAGGAGGAAAGCTAATGGCGGCTACTGAAGCAACACTTTATGAAATAGATCAGGGCGCAGCTTGGATCACGCTGAACCGGCCAGAAAATCGGAATGCGTTGTCCGCCGTGTTGGTCACCGAGCTTTACGACCATCTGCAGGCTGCCAATGCGGATGACGCAGTGCGCTGCATCGTGATTACCGGTAATGGCCCGGCTTTTTGCGCCGGCGCAGACTTAAAAAGTCCGCCTGGGCAATTGAGTGAAGGCAGCAGTCGTGCGGTGCCGTATGCCGATGTGCTCACGGCCATTCTGGAAAGTCCTAAGCCCGTTATTGCGGCGATAAACGGAGCCGCATTCGCAGGCGGCCTGGGACTAGTAGGTGCGTCCGACATTGTGATCGCTCGTGAAGACGTGCAGTTCAGTTTTAGCGAAGTACGTATTGGCGTTATTCCGGCGATCATTTCGGTGGTTTGCCTACCGAAACTAGGCACCCACCAAGGTATGAAACTATTTTTAACGGGCGAACGCTTTAGCGGTACTCAGGCTGTGGCAATGGGCTTTGCGCATCGTGCGGTGGCTGAAGATCAATTGCGTGCGGCGGTCCAGGAAGAAGTGGATATGATCAACCTAGGCGGCCCTATTGCGGTACAGGAATGCAAGAAGCTGGTGCGGCGAGTTCCCGAGCTAACCACTGCCGAGGGTTTCAAAGAAACCGCGGAATGGAGCGCGCGCATGTTTCGATCGGCGGAGGGGGCTGAGGGAATGGCTTCGTTCCGTGAGAAGCGCAAACCATCCTGGGTGGTAGGCAAGTAACCCAACAAGACGGGGAGGAATGAGCGATGACTGATGTAATTCGTATTGCCAACTGTAGCGGTTTCTACGGCGATAAATTAGACGCGGCCAAGCAAATGGTCGAAGGCGGACCCATTGACGTGCTAACCGGCGACTATCTCGCCGAGTTGACCATGTCGATTCTGTATAACCAAAAGCAGAGCCGCGGCGAGAACATGGGCTATGTCGGCACTTTCTTAAAACAGGTCAAGGAAGTCGCCGCCACATGCATAGCGAAAAATATAAAGATTGTTAGCAATGCCGGCGGGCTTAATCCTAAAAGCATGGCCGAGGAAGTCGAAAAAATTCTCGCAGAACAAGGTTTAACCGCCAATGTTGCCTACATTGATGGAGACAACTTGCTGGAAGACCTCGACACGCTGCAAACTGAGGGTGAGGCTTTTACCAACCTCGACACCCAGCAAAACCTTTCGGATAGCGATCAGAAAGCACTCACCGCCAACGTCTACTTTGGCGGCTGGGCAATCAAAGAAGCGTTGGACCGAGGCGCTGATATCGTTATCTGTCCGCGCGTTACCGACGCCGCAGTAGTAATCGGCCCGGCGGCGTGGAAATTCAACTGGCAACGTAATGATTACGATGCCCTGGCGGGCGCTTTGGCCGCCGGGCATATTATTGAATGCGGCGCGCAGTGTTGCGGCGGCAACTACGCCTTTTTTGAAGAGGTACCAAGCTTCCGCGACGTAGGCTATCCAATTGCCGAGATTGAAGCTAACGGTAACTTTACGATCACTAAGCACCCTGGCACCGGCGGTTTGGTCTCGGTAGGAACCGTCAAGGCGCAGCTGTTATACGAGATCTCCACACCCGCCTATATGAATCCAGACGTAATTTCTCACTTTGACACCATGAAAATTGAGCAAGTGGGTGAAGACCGCGTCTATGTCAGCGGTTGTCGTGGCAGTAGTCCGCCGTCTACTCACAAGGTTTGCTTCAATACCTTAGGACCCTTCAAACAGTCCATGGAAGTACTGTTGACTGGGCTAGATATCGAGCTAAAAGCCGAGCGTTACCTAGACGCTGTCTTCCACAACTTGGGCGGGCGAGAACAGTTCGATGATATCGACGTGCACTTGATTCGCAGCGATCACGACGATCCGGATAACAACGAAGTGGCTCACGCGGCGCTGCGCATCACGGTTACCAGCAGCGATCCCAGCAAGTTCGGACGTATATTTTCGGCTAAGGTTACTGAACTGGGCCTGGCAGGGATTCCCGGCAATACCGGCCGCGGCGCGGCGGGCTTTAATGGCACGCCGACCATCATCCATTGGCCGGCCTTAATCGACAGTAAAAAGGTAACGGAAAACTTACACATCGGCGGCGAGCGCATCGAAGTACTGCCTACTCAACGCCTTGATCTCGAGGAGATATTTTATCAGCAGGTGCCAGTCACCTTGCCGCCTGCACCTGCAGGACCGCTGGTTAAAGTGCCGTTCGGACGTTTATTTGGAACACGTTCTGGAGACAAGGGCGGTAACGCGAACGTTGGGGTTTGGGCAACTAACGACGAAGCGTTCAGCTTTTTGTCCGAGTATCTAACTGTCGCAGAGTTCAAACGACTGCTGCCCGACTTTGGCGTATATGAAGTAGAACGCTTCGATATGCCGAATCTTCTGGCGATGAACTTTTACATCAAAGGCGTGCTCGGTACGGGCGCCGCATCAAACCACCGCATCGACAAACAAGCGAAATCGCTGGGCGAGTATTTACGCGCTAAACATATCGAAGTGCCGGAAAGTCTTGCCGCATTGATTAGCGCCTAACCGAGATTGAATTGCGCTGCTGAAGCCTTGCGGATATGCAAAGGGGCTTACAGCAATCCAGAGACACTCGGGACGCGGCCCCATAACACATTTCGGGTATAGCGCTTCTCGACCTTTCACTCTAATTTTTTTAAAGCCAGAGTGAAACTGTTACTTTATTGTATGGGCTCTTCTGGATTTATTCTTGTTATTTGGCTCGTTCTGGATGGCTCTTCCTGCATTGCTATCCCAAGGCTTTTCGCCCGCCGCTTTCAGGGCACCGGCAAGCAGCACACCCACGCAAGTTTGACAAACCAATGCCATCTGGGAGACAACCGGCTGATGTCTCGGATCGGTATAACGCCTACCTAGTCAACTTTGCGCCAGTCCGCTCACGATAATGAGCTTCAATAAAGTCCAGGCGCGCGCTGATGACTTTTTGCCGCACCTCATCTTGCTCACCGAATACCATCCATTCTTCGCTTGTGGGCTTATACGTTGGCCACGCCAGTACGCCATCCGAATTTGGATCGCCATGCCGCGCCATATTGACCCAGTACGTCAGCATCCGTTCAGATAACTTCGCCATCGCAGGGTCACCGCTAGTTTTACCTCGGGTTAGGACATAACTATCAAAACCGTGCACAGACCCTGCCCACTGATCTCTGAGCGTGGGCGGGATGTATGTCATATAGAAGAGCCAGGCCGGATTGTCTTGCCGAGCGAGATGAGCCGCTTGCAACCGTGCCGCGACCACATAGCGGGTATCGCCAAAGAGTCGCTGCCATCCTAGTGATTCTTGTACCGCAAAGTCAGCAGCGTATAACGCCCGCACCTGGTCGTGTTTGCCGGCGTAAAATGTTTTAAGGAAGTCGATAGAGATGCCCGAGTAAGGCTGCACCGAACCCTCATAGTCGTTGCCGCCCATAATCACCGGTACACCGTGGTGCTGACCATTTGCCAGCAGCAATGCCGGCTCTTCAGGCAGGGTGACACCATCGACTACAGGGAGATAAAAACCGTCATAAGCGCGAACCAATTTATCTGCCGGAAGCTGACGTAAAGACGCCGCGGTTTGCACCCGGGAGCGCCGCAGCCGGTCGGATTGATCAACCTGTTCGCCAGCATCGCTTTCGCTAAGTTGAGCGACGACGCGTTCGACCACCTTAATACTGATCTCTTCAGCAGAATCTGCAGGGCTTAAATCCATATTCAAAACCGACGTTTTGGCCGCCGAGCGGGTACGCGGCAAGCCCCAAGTGCCGTAAGCACTCTGTGCAATAGCCCGATGGAACAAGCCCTTTGCCGCCGGTGCCACCAACATCATATTCACCGACATACCGCCTGCCGAGACACCAAAGATCGTGACGTTGTCTGGATCTCCGCCGAAGTTAGCGATATTGGTCTGCACCCATTGCAAACCCTGCACCATGTCCATAACGCCATAGTTAGCCACCGCAGGGTTGAGCGCCGGGTGAGCAAATATCCCTAAAGGGCCAAGACGGTAGTTCAGTGCCACCAACACCACACCGCGCTGAGCGAAGACTTGACCCTGGTAGCGGTTTGAGCCGCTACGGAAGCCACCACCGTGCAGCCAAACCATAACCGGGCGCTTGGCGTTATCTGCTCCCGGTGTCCAGATATTCAGAGTTAAGCAATCTTCGCTCATCGGCGGCGTGTCGTCGCCACGTCGCTGCATGCAGACTGGACCAAAGTCCGCCGCGCTCATCACCCCATCGTGCTTTGCTACGGGTTGCGGCGGCTGCCATCGCAGCGGCCCAAGCGGCGGCTGCGCGAATGGAATTCCTTTGTACGCAATATGATCTCCGTGCCGAACACCGACGATCTCACCTTGCTCCGTGCTTACCACAATAGTCTCCCCGCCTACGGAAAGTGATGTCAGCAGCAAAAGCGTTGATACGAACCCACGCGCGACAATTTTTTGCGTATTTAATAGATCGAAAGGCACAAGAACCCCCATTTCCTTATACCCATAATCATAGCATTCGCAGCCTCCGTATTAAGCCTGCTAAATATCAATCTGCCGCATACTCGCCGCTAACAGCTTTACAGCGAATGCACAGAACGCCTGCGAATAGCAGCGCTAGTAAATGAGATGGTCTTGCTAACGTCAGGCGCCCGGCAGCGTTAGGCAAGCGAACAAGCCCAGTACCTCAATGCGAGCGGACTTCGCTTGTAGGTTAGGATCTCTTCCGTAAGGTCTCTCTACCTGGAACTTTTCCGCATGGGCATTTTCCCCAGGCATTTCCGCCTAGGCATTTCCTAACAGGCTTTTAGACCTCACACCTTGAAGCCTTGGACTATTTCCGTCACGGGAACTTTTCAAAACTGGCAATTCTCCCAAGAGAACCAGCCGCACCACCACCTGAACACCAAGCCAGACCAGCCACAACTCATCCTTTCTAGGTCAACCGCAGCTGCACTCCTATCCAGTCTGACATTAAAGCTAAACACCGCTCAGCCGCGTCCACCTTAAGCACCGGCCGCTAAACCATCGTAGAGCCCCTCACCGTTCTTTTGTTTCTTTGACACGATTTAATATGCCCTTTTAGTCTAAGAATGCAAGCTTTAGCATATTTCAAGCAAAATCTAACAAGCGGTATCTTTTTTACGATTAACGGATGATTTTCGTGGAATAACCCTATATCGTCCCCAACCACTGAACAGCAAACCTAACAATTTCTATTGTGGACATTGAAATGCAAAATAATATTCCCCCTTTCATCTTATGTTGTACCTCGAAGGTGCCCACCCCGCTTTTCGTGATCCTGCTCGGCTGCCTGCTACCGTTCAGCGCCGTAACTGGAAGCGAGAACAACAAAAAACCGATGCCTTCTGTTATCGAGGAAGAACTATTCATTGGTAGTCGAGGAGTACATACCGCGCTACCCAACTCGTCGCAACGCATGATCATTAGCACGCAAACACTCAAAAACAGCACGGAGGGCTCCATTGCTGACCTGCTACGCAACCACCCACTTAACTCTTTTGGTTCCTTTCGGGAAACAACAGGACACATCGCCCAGGCCAACGCATTGCTGGACTTGCGCGGCGCGGGCATCAATCGAACCCGTGTCCTTATCAACGGTCGCCCAAGCGCCGCTTCACCCGTGCTCGCCGGCGGGCACACCACTAACCTCAATATGATCCCGAATACTGCGGTAGAAAGTATTGAAATAGTTCCTGAGAGTGCGAGTGCGCTGTACGGTTCAGGCGCCATCGCTGGCGCGGTCAACGTCAATTTGAAAAAAGGCATCGAAGGCCTGCAATTCGATTCGCGTTACGCACAACGGTCGCGGGATAACGGCGCCGAAAAAACCTTTGCCATAAGCGGCGGTGCATCATCAGACAAAACCAGCTTGATGGCCGTATTGGAGTATGACCACACGCCAGCGCTATACGACCTCGATCGACATTTCACTCGACCGCAAAAATTTGATGCCAACAACGACGGCCGAATTCAGGCCGAAGAAGAAACTCGCGGTATTTCGCTCTACGGCTACACCTTGTTCAACCCAGCCTATAACGGTCTGCCCTATGACCCGGCAAACACAGATACCTGGTTCTTTCACCCAGGCGCAAAATGCAAAGAGGAGAATGGATTCCAGGGACCGATCGAATATTTAGATTTGGGACAATTCTGCGGTTACGCAGAGGGCGCCGTCACGACAAATCGGACCAGCCTAAAGAGAATCAGTAGCTGGATCGCTGCGGAACACGAAATCAGCGAGGACACTGGACTCTTCGTCGATCTTTTATGGAGCCAAGTCGATTCATTCGGGCGCATGGCACCACCGTCTTCATCAGGCCCTACAATCGTTAGCGATCCTCGCAACCAGATCGAGTCACCAACCTTTGGCAACATAGGTGCGTATCAAGGTCTATTCCGATGGGCGGATGTAGGCACCCGGGACACGCAGGTCCACGATGCCTTTGTTGACATCACTGCGGGCATCCAAGGTCGGTTGTCACAGCGTTTAACTTACTTAGGGACACTGACTCTCGCACGCTACCGTTCCAATATGGTAGGCGACAATCGCCTTAGTCTGGCCGGATTCGGATACAACTTGCTAACCGATACCACCGACTACGCACGCTTTGTTAACAATCTACGCACCACCGTCATGCAGACCAACGAGCAAAGTTTGATGCGCTACTACCTAGGCGTAGACTATGAGTGGTTCGACTTAGCCGGCGGCACAGTGCTACTGCACGCAGGTATAGAACAACAACAAGAAAACTATAAGACTGATTATGACGGACAGAGTCGAGCTGGCTTAAATGACCAGGTCTTCCCAGAGCCGCTCAGTTCGGACCGCAAAGCAAAAGCTGGCACTCTCAAGGGATTCTTTCCCGTTACCAAGACGATCTCTGTTGATACCATCCTGCGGTTAGACCAATACAGCGACTTCGATGACATCTTCTCGTATCGCGCAAGCGGAAGCTTAACCCCAACGCTATGGGCAGGGACGACACTTACTGCCGCATACCACACCGGCTTTTTAGTCCCTAACCTGGCAGATCTAAATGGCGGGGAAATCTACGGTCAGATCGTCGCAACCGACTATTTCATCTGCGATTCTCTAAGTATTCCCGAAGCCGCATGCCCGCAACAGGCTTTTCAAGTTAGCGTGGGGGCTAACCCAGAGCTGACGGCCGAACAATCGAAAGGTTATTCACTAAGCTGGTATCAACAGTTCTCGCCTGCATGGCAAGCGTCGTTGCGCTATACCGCAACCACAATTGAGAACGGCATTCATTATCTGTCAGTGCAAGAACAACTAGATGTAGACCGACGCAACCGAGGCAGTTCCGTCGCAGTGCAGCGTGATGGTCTTGTGGTTACTGCCATCTCAGCTGGATTTCAGAACTCACTCAACGAAGAGGAAAGCGAAACGGTGGATGTGTCATTTTCCGGCCAGTTCGATACTCGACTTGGCACCTTTGGAGTCAGCACGAGCGCATCATATTACCTGACCTACAACTTGGGGACCGAAGCAGCCCTCGGCGAGAGCGGTAACCAAATCGGGGATCTAGGTCTGCCACAATGGCGAGCAACAACTCAGCTGACCTGGACGAAGGATTGGGCCTATGCCTCACTAGCTTGGCTCGCCATAGATAGCTCCGGCAACAAGAATGCCGACAGGCAGATCGAATCATGGAATCGGGTAGATGCTGCAATTGGATTAGCACTCGGACGCTTAGGCGAAGTCAGACTAGAAATTCGCAACGTGCTGGATACTGACCCGCCGCTGCTAGAAAGTCGCTCGGCCAACGAATATTTATACGACAGCATTGGGCAAACGATTGGACTCAGTTATTCGCTGACCTTGTAGAAAGATATTTAAGCGTTCTGTTAAGAAGACCCGTCATAAACCGTCAAACCGCGCATCATCTGGCTTCGCTAGACAGCGAACGGAGGCTATCCTCGCCACCCTTGCGGCCTCTACAAATTCGCTTGAAATGCTACTTGCTCAAACAGGTGGCATTCGTCATTAGATAGAGACCGCGCGTCTAGTGTGCGCAAGCATTGAATCGACCATTCCTATTCACTGTGACTTTACAATAAGAGATGAGGTTACCATGACTAAGTTGATTCGATCTAAGCCCCCCGCGCCAGCGCCACAAGCGCTTTCTCGCGGCAACCGCCACGCAATCGAGCGGGCCTGGAAAGTGTTTAGTCCAAGTTTCTTTAAACATTTTTTACCCGCGGGCTTACTAATCTCGGCGGCAATTGCCGTTAATGCTGAGCAAGCAAATCCTGAGATAGAGGAAGTGGTCGTTACCGGCTCCTATATTCGAGGGCCAGCAACCGATGCACCATCGCCTGTACAAATTCTAAAGCGCGAGGAAATCGTTGGCAGTGGCGTTTCGGATACAGCGGAGTTAATCCGTAATCTGGAGATTGCTTCTGGTTCTGACACGGCACCTACCGACGGGACACGCTTCAACGGCGGCGCGGGTGCGGGGTTGGCAAACGTGAACTTGCGAGGACTCGGTCCGACTTCAACTTTAGTTTTATTAGACGGCAAGCGAATGACCAACGTAGGTCAAAAATTGTCCGACGGGGATCGCTTCGTGGACATTAATTCAATTCCGATCACTATGATTAAACGAGTCGAAGTGCTGAAGAACGGAGCTTCCGCTACCTACGGGTCTGATGCCATCGCCGGAGTCACGAATTTCATAACCCGAGACGATTTCGAAGGCTTTGAAATAACCGCTAAACATCAGGGCGTTACCACCGGAAATCAAAATGACTCAACCCTTGGGGCTATCTTCGGCTGGACGAGCAACGACAGCAGGACGCACTTCGTTATCGGTGGTGAGTGGTTTGCCCGCGGTGAGTTAGAGGCTAAGGAACGACTCGACCTGCGTCGCGACCGCTATAACAAACAGGGTGCCGCAATTGTCAATCGCTTTACTTTTACCGGCTCAGATAAGGCTTGCGAGAGCTCTACAATGGGGTTCTATAACAATAACGCCGAAGCCTCAGATCCAAACGTCTGTAATCGACCAGGCTATTTAACTGGCGTGATCGTGCCGGAGCAAAAACGGCAGAGCATATTGGCTAATTTGAATCACAGCTTTTCAGATCGACTAGAGGGCTATGCGCAAATCTCCTACATGAATGGACGCAGTGGAAGCGCCAGGCCTGTGAACGCCGGACCCATAGAACCCAAATATTTTTTCCCATCATTGCTAGCTAGCACATCCGGCAAACCCTTTTCAAAAAATCCATTGACCGGTGGCGCGCCGAACGATCCTTCAACCCTACCGAATGGAGGTCCTTTGCCCGCAGCCGCCACTGCAAACATCCCGCTTCCGCTAGAACTTGCAGACTTCCAACTACGCGTCCCAGGGATTGACCCACAGCGCAAACACGATAGCCACAACAACAGCAAGACGATACGCGCACAGCTTGGTGTTAAAGGTGACTTTGAGTGGGGTGAAAAACCCTGGTTTTTCGATGCCTCAATTACTCACGGGCAAAATAAGTTCGCTACCCACGGTTTAGGAATCGATAAAAATAGGCTGGAGCTGGCTATGTATGGCTTGGGCGGGCCATCGTGCAAACCAAACGGATCAATCGCTCCGCAAGACCCGCGAGCCGCACAAGCTCGTTATTTGCTCGCCGGCGCTGACGGCAAGTTTGACGCACAAGCAACGACGAAAGGTGCTCAAGGTCCATTAGAGGCAACTATGCAGTCACTCATGGGCAATGTGCCGGGCTTTCCCTTTATAAACCCAGACAATTTAGTTTTGGCGATGACCAGCACGAATAGCGGCGATCATAAGCAAGGATGCTATTTCTATAATCCGCTCCTAACTCGACAATCTAACGATAAATTAAAGAACTCAGATGAGTTATTGCGTTGGATAGAAAAGCCGATGCGTTATCAACTGACCACTGCAAAGACCAGCGTATTCGACTTTGTCATGGGCGGCGAGTTGTTTGAATTTAACGGTAACATGGCGGACATAGCCGTTGGAGTACAGTATCGACGCGAGTCTCGAAAAACAGAAGTCAACCCGCAAATTACGGGTTCAGTTAATAGCTTCGGCCAGCAAACCGGCGGCGAAAGCGTTGGCGGTTTATCGGAGAACAAAAATTTCGATGCGGACCGCAATATCTACGGCATTTTTGGCGAGCTCGCCTTGCCAATCAACGATGATCTTGATCTACAACTCGCGGCGCGATTCGAGGATTACGGAAAAGGCATCGGTTCCACCTTTAATCCGAAGCTGGCGTTGCGCTGGCAAACAACAGACTCCTGGGTTTTAAGGGGGGGCGTCGCAAGTTCATTCCGTGGTCCTGCATTAGCGCAAATCAACGAAGGTACCGGCTTTAGCTTGGAATTTGGAGTGAAAGACCAACTGGGAAGTAAAAACAATGCGGCAGGCAAAGAGTGCGTGCGCACCGGTCGGTGTGATCTCCCAACAGGGACGGATATTCCCACCATCATTATCGTTAAGCAGGGCAAACCTTCTCCAGATCTAAAGCCTGAAAAGGCAGTGACATGGAATTTTGGCGCAATCTGGACGGCTCAATCTGGACGCTTAGAGGGAATGACTATCGGCGCGGATTACTACTTCATCGACTTCAAGGACAAGATCGTTGACGTACCTACGCAAGCGTTTTTGAAAGAAGAACTGGCCCTTTTCAATAAAGCGAAAGCAGCAAAAGATTTTGTGATCGTTAATGCAACACTGGCTGATTTCGGTAAATCTTGCGATCCCAGTCAGTCTAAATACGATGTGGGTGGTAATGCTGCGGAAGCCTGTCAGGTTAACCCCAAAGCCTACGCGATCACCGGTACCAAATCGAAATTCGGCGGCAACATTACCCGACGCGCGGATACCTCACGCAGTTTGCAGATTATCGCTAGCAACGCGATTAACACTGGTAAAATCCGTACTTCAGGCGTGGACCTAAATATTGCCTATCCATTTAGCACCGATTTCGGACAACTCTTTCTCGCAGGGAGCCTGAATTGGATTCACCAGTTTAAGGTCTCCGATTTTCCTGTTGGGCAGCCGGACTTCGATGCCGCAGGGTATAGCAATCGCGATCCGAATCGACGTCTCACCCGATCCATGCCCCGCGTTAAAGCTCGCGGTAGCGTAACTTGGATGAGCGCGAATCACAGCGCTCGCTTAGGTGCTCGTGTTGTAGGACCTTATAAAGATAATGCAGCCCTCCGCCTAGAAGACGAGACAGACACTTACTTCGCTATTGATTTGTCTTATACGTACAATCGACCAATCGGCGAACAAAACAATATGGAAATAACTGTCGGGGCGATTGATCTATTTGATGCCGATCTTCCCAAAGTGCGTAGCGCGAGTGGTGTCGATCTAACCGTATTCGATCAACGCGGCCGACGGGTTTACCTTAGCGCGACCTACCGTATGTAGGCGCATGCCTTGACCTCTATGTGCTTGCGGCTTGTCCTTTGGATAAGTCGCTGAGCACGTTCGCCGACCAGCAAAGCTAAAAGTCTCGCAAGCCTTGCCTCTAGGTCGGCTATCTGATTTTTAAGGACTGGCAAAAAGAACAAATACTAACGTGACTATTAAGGCGCCACGACCCAAGCCCCCCCCAAAAAAAACCAAAAACCAAAAAACCAGAAGAACGGCAGTAGGGCTGGGAATCCGCCTGCGCCTTCGATAACCCGTTGCACTAAACCTCTGATGAACCGTCTAACTAAATAACGAATCCCTGAGCAAACGGCTAAACACACGGCGCCCAACCGGGGGAGCCAAGTGTGGTAGCGATGAATCAAGGACTCGAAACAAGGATTTTTCTCCAAAACCGGCTTTCTAGATCCATCGACCCTTCAAGCAAACGTCTAGACAAAAAAAATCCCGGATGAAGATCATCCGGGATTTTAAGATCCAACCTTACCGGTTTGGTGTTAGCGAACCGTATACTTGAATCCTAGCTTTAGAATTCTGCCATACGGATTATGGGTAAATGGATCGTAGTTGAGGTCGCCGCGGGCCTGCGGCGGATCCTGATCTGCGATATTAACAACTGAAAGTGACAAGGTCGCCTTATCCCACCCGGTGAAGTTGTAGTGCAAATCCCAGGTCAAGTGAGAGTCGATTGTCTTTAAGTGAGCTAAATTAGCAGGAGCACCTTCATCCTTATAGCTATCTACGTACCGGGCAATTAACGACGCATTATGGAAGTCAGTCTCATACTTTACGTAAGTATTGATTTTAAATTGCGGCTTTGAAGTAAACGAGGGCCCCAAGTTGTAATTCAACTTGCCTACTAAATCACCCCCGTCAGCCAGCTTAATGCCGTTAATATCGAGCAAATCACCGCGTTCGTACTTACGCACATAGCTGCCGTCCAGGCCAACTGTGACCAAACCTTGCATCACGTTGTCAAAATCATAGCGTGCGCTGATGTCGACACCGGAGGTTTCGATCTTTTGACCATTGAGCCAATTTATCTCGATGCGTTCTATGCGACTGCCCTTCGTGTGCGCTGCAACCGGGAAAATATGTCCTCGCAAGGCATTACAAGTTGGGTTATCCACAGTCTTATCATCTTTAACGCACTCGTAAGTAGTGTAATAAGCATTCACGATAGAATTAAAGCTTTCGGTTTGGAAAGAATCTTCAAAAGTGAAGCTCCAATAGTCGACCGAGGCATAAACATTATCTTTTTGGTAAATGAGGCCCAGATTCATTGATACCGCCGTCTCGGGCTTGAGATTGGGGTTGCCAACTGTATCAATCGCTTTAAATGCGGCTGTCTTGCCAACATAGCTTAGTGCGGTACCGGTGCCCCCCAAGATACTTTGCGGCGGACCACGGAAAGTTGTCGAGGCCGAACCTCGCAAGGTCCAAGCGTCAGCGACTTCCCAACTGATTGCGAGCTTCGGGTCTACCGAAGAACCGACATTGGCGCCGTAATCTTCGTAGCGCAAAGCGGCCTGAACATTTATGACATCACTTATCGGCAGGGCCATTTCCCCGAACGCGCTATAGATTGAGCGCTCGGCGCGTTGTGGGTCGGAAGCGGCCAGGAATGCTGCGACTCCTGTCTTAGACGAACAGTTAGGGGACAGCTGCTCCTCATCTACTAAGCCTAAAGCTACCGATTGTTTGAGCGTCCAGGGGCAGGGATTCTTAGTTCGATCGCTAATTGGCCAAAAACTAGAACTGTATTTCTCGTTACGAACTTGGAAACCCGCTGCAAAGCCGATCATACCGCCTGATAACTCCCATGGCGTATCACCGCTGATGATACCTTGAACCGAAGTCAATTCATCTTCAACGTTCCAACCTCTTTCGCCGATTAACCACTTCAGCATATCTGGGTCGTTAGCTACTTTTTCGTTATAATCCGGGTTTTTCGCGCCATTTATTGCAGAAACCGAGAGTGCTCTGGAAAACGGATTATAGTAGTGGCAGTCGCCTTCGCCAGGCTTTCCACCCGAACCATCGAGCACATATTTGCCGTCCTTTTTACTCACACCGGGTAGCGTGCAGTTGGGTCCGCCATAACCTTGCAACGCCAAACCCATACGCTCTACATACATGTCTTGGCCGCCAACGAAGCGATCACGTTTTGACCAAGCTACGCTCAACTTATAATCAAGCTGACCGTCAAAGACGGATCCATCTAAGCCAAGCGCAATTCGGTTCGTCTTTGTTGTGCGCTTATTCGCCTCCGCCTTACCGGTATTAAATGCGCCACCAACCCCGAAGGCACGATTAATAGCGTATACAGAGGGATCACCTAATAGCGTTCTAGCAAATTCGTTCGTTGACATTCCGGATCCATTTTGAAGTTCAACTTTGGCATCACTTGCCAACGTCTTACCCAGCTTGGCTTCCAAGGATTTTTTGAATATTGCATCGAGCCCTGACGCTTTGATAGCAACGGCGTCTTTATATTGCTTCTCAAAGTCTATGAGACCTGGATGATTCGACGGGATGATCCTGTCTTTTCCAAACAACGATTGTGGCGGATAGGAAGGCGACGTTTTCCACTCTGGCAACTTCCGCTCAGCATATAGCAACTCAAGATGGAGGTTGTGGTTTTCACTGATTTCATAGTTGAATTCAGTGTACAACTTCTGATCTGTCTGTTTTTCAGTAAGGTTATCAAACTGAATATACTGAAAGCCGCACGTACCAGGACTGCCTTTTGGATAACGTTCGGACCCGAGCAATTTGCATTGTGGGTCTGGAACAGTGGTCGTATAGGTGTCTTGAGCAAGCGGTACATTTGAGTAGGTGGATTCTTTGCCATCTTGAGTCAATTTCAAATTGATCGTTTTATCCTTAAGCGTCGGATAACGATATTGAATATTCGCCGGATTACCGATACCAGACCAACCGCCAGGATTGTTCTGGTCGCCATTTACCAGCGCCCAATTTCGCGCTCTCGCTGGCAGCTCTCCTCGCACCCCGTACTCAGCAGCAACCATAAAATTCCAGCGATCCCCTGCGGAGCCGAAAATGCCGTTAACCGACCAGTCACCGTCAGATTTTTCGATCGACTTGAAGTCTCCGCCAATTTCGAAACCTTCAAAGCCCTCTCGCGTTAGGATGTTCACAACACCACCAATCGCGTCAGAGCCATATAACGCTGCTGCGCCGTCTTTTAAAATTTCCATACGGCCCACTGCACTAACCGGCAAAGCACTTAAATCGGCACCATTAAGCTGCGTCGATACGTGACGACGTCCATTCAGCAAAACCAGGGTCCGCGATGCGCCAAGACCACGCAAGTTGACTGTGGTCACACCCTCATTGGCCTGACCGCCAGTAGTAAATTAATTGGTTTCGCCAAGATTCGCTGACGTAACGCCGAGATTGCGAACCAAATCGATCATGGTCGGGTTGCCAATGTCATTAAGATCGGAACGATCAATCACATCTACGGGCAATTCGGCGTCTTCTGGTGTGCCCTTAATATGGGAACCCGTAACGATGACTTCCTCAATGACGTCCTGATCAGCGTACGCCACCTGTGTTATCGCCGTACCAAACAGCAAAGCGCATAGACAGAGTCCTGTTTTAAACAGCTCCGTATAACCGGCCCTAAAAGCCAACTTAAGAAGATGCTTTCTTATCGAAAAAAGAACCATGGATATTCTCCCAAAAACTCAAACAGTAAATATTCGCATCGTCACAAAGAATTCCTTCCCTGGTCTTTAACTGGTTCACGATTTGACAAATGAAAAACGATTCATTCAATTATCAAAGATCTAACAACTAAAGTACGCTACAAATACGTTTCATTTTCCCCCGCCACATTTAGATCGATCTAGCCCACCGTCGTCTTTAGCTCCCTCAAAAAGCTCCTCACGATTAATCTCTCCAACTAATCTTTCCGAGTCGTTTTTAAAGAGGCAAAAATCTTCAGATTTATCACTCGACACTCACATGTCTGGTGCGGACTCGGACTAGATCTACTCGCAGTTTTATTAGGTTTGTTTTTTTTGTTGGCCATGCTTATTTGCCTGGCCTTTACCCTTGTTTCTTGGCCTCATGCCAGCGTTGATTTGAATTCAATTACTTAAGTTAGCCGCTTGCTCGTTTATGCAGCTTATAAGCCTTTTAGAATCGTTAGATACAAGAGACTTAGCCTGGCATTTGCTGTCAAACAAACCTTTTTAGCATTGCGTTCTTTTAACACTCACACAAACGCCACTATTAGCAACGTCAGTCGGCGGGGTACCCCATTCCAATCCGGATCGGTACCCAACAGAACTCTGGGTATCTATTCGGCTAAGAAAAGGGTCGCTTAGGCTAATTGGCTTAAGAGAAAGATTAACTACCGCTTATCGACTAACTGGCCGGCCTGGTCTGATTGGCCGTAGGTGATCAACTATTCATTGACGGATATTCAAACGCGGAGAGGAATAGGACAGTTCCAACTAAGAGCGCGAATTAGGCTTAAGGAGAGAGAAGCAAAAGTCGAAAAAGGACTGATCGCTTCCTGCTGTCTCAATTCAACAAATCGACCATTAAGTAGCCTGCTACTGAAAAATTTAAGCAAAGCGTCGGTGATTGGCCGATAAGGCTTACCAATAGATAGAAATAGAAGGGTCGATATTTACTAGGGAACGAGGAGGACTAAATGTTTACAACCAAGCAACGCATAACCAACCGTCTGAAGGCCAGCAAAAGTGGCTGCAGAAGTTCGGCATTTATTGGCGCCGTGTGCGCGACGACCATTAGTTTGATCGGCGCTTCTGCAAAAGCTGACGAAGCCGACACTGAATCTGCTAATAACAATCGCTTCGAAGAAGTTGTCGTCTACGGTGAACGAGTCGAAAGCACCGTTTCGGATACTTCCATATCGATCACCGCAATGGATGAAAATTTTTTGCTAGACATGGGCATCCAAGGACCTAACGAGATGGTCAACTTTATACCGGCGACCACGCGAACAGATTGGGACATAAAAATTCGTGGGATAGGCCGCAACTTTCGTGGCCTCGGTGGAGACCCTGGTGTGGGCACTTATTACAACGGTATTTACTCGCCGGATTTCGGTATTGCTTCAACGGAAGGCGGACTCTACGACATCCAGCGCATTGAAGTGTTGCGAGGACCTCAAGGTACCTTATACGGCCGCAACTCAATTGGCGGCGTAGTGAACTATGTCACTAACCCAGCGAACCACGATAATTTCGAGAGCCAAGCAAGAGTCTTAATGGCCCAAAACAACACCCGCGAGTTTTATGGGTACATTAGCGGGCCGGTTACGGAAAACTTAGCTTATCGACTGGTTGGAACAAAACGTAACTCTGACGGCGATATCAAAGCCATGGGAGGTGCGCCGGATTTAGAGGACACCAACGATACCAGCGGCGCGCTTACGTTGGATTGGATAATTAGCGATACGATGAAACTGAACATCAGAATCAGTGATCGCGCCTCGAACCGCAAAGGCAATTTCGGAGCCGGTGGGAATGGGATCTTAAGCGAGGGTCCGTGTATTCCCAGAAACGGCGGTGCGGGCACCACCATCAAAAACTTGAGTCAGTGCGATCCCAAGTATCGGGTCTCACGAGACACCAGTTACTATGTCCCCGGTCTGCGAGTTGTAGATGCGAACGATCCTGCGGCGAAGTATCCATACGTCCACCCAGAGAGTGGTAAAACTGTATGGGCGGCACATTTGCGACCAGGAGTTGATGAGGCCAGCTATCCATACAGCCCATCTCCTAACTATAAAGATCCTTGGGTAGCTCAGTACGGGACCAGTGACCACAAAAAACGGAAGCTAAAGTCGCTGACTAACGATTTCGTTTCTGAAAAATTCGACCATACCGCAGGGTCCCTTATATTCGATTGGGATGTCAGCGAAGATCTTTCACTAAAATACCTTGGCAGCTACCAGAGCTTTGTTTACTACTTTGACCGCGACATGGACTTTTCTTCGAGCAAACTCTCTAGCTCTGGTGACACTGTCGAGGAAGCAGTTTGGTCCTACTCAAACGAACTCCGTATTTTCTGGAATGCTGGCGAGCGCTGGACGGCAACCTCCGGTCTCTATTATTTCCGCGAAGACAGAGATCAACTGTACGGCATCCGCAACCGTTACGGTAAAGGTTTTGTAACCAACCCTACCAAGTGGGGACCGAAAGGGAACGAAGACTGGGTACTAAAAGCCGTGCCTTGGCTACCACCCTGCTTTGACTATAAAACTGCCACGGTTGGCGCACCTGGCGGTTTTGGGCGTCACTGCGGCGATGATGGCACCGCTCACAAACAGAGCAATGATGTAGGCGCTATGTATGAGCACGACAATAATGTCGTCA
>MDTB01162511.1_pt1 | contig 20520 bp, 24 predicted proteins | sample 811161 | NCBI WGS metagenome assembly MDTB01 (sample SAMN05326650, study PRJNA326480) | marine metagenome | isolation source: seawater | place: Mediterranean Sea | collected 2009
AGAATTTTTACCTTATTTTCCAATGTTAAAAGACAGGGAAAAAAGAATTGAACAAGATGAAATATGGAAAAAAATATGTCAAGAACTAAACTGGGAATTTATTGCTACTATTTAAAAAATATATTTTTAGTTTACTAATATTTTTTTATTAGTAAAATAAATTATTAAATAAAATAAACAAAGTCTTTATCATTACTTTTTACTTTTTCTTTCTTAATGTAATTTGTAATTAATGGGCATTTCGAGTAGGTAAATTTATATCCATGTTTATCTATTTTTTCAGTTTTTTTGGTTAATTCTTTACTACATTCTACATTGACTAATTTATCTGCACACTTTTCTTTTACTCCTTGTTCTCCATAAAGCCACCAATCGTTATTAATTTTTTTCTTAAATTCTTTTACAGTAATATTTATTCTTTTTGCTTGCATTTTATTTATATCATGTTCCATCTTGTCTATAAATCTCATATAACTATCTATTCTCGACTTTTGATCTTGAATACCTAAATACATTTGGTGTTGCATAAGTTTGCCATGTGGAAGTAAATAACGATTTTTACAAGATTGAAAAATAATAAAACCCATACTATACGCTGTTTCTGCTACACAGTCTACATTGTATTTTTTTAATTCAGAAACAATTTTCATACCTTCATCTACACTTCCCCCAGGTGTATTTAAAAACAATACTGTTTCATTTTTATTTGGCAACATGTTAAAATCATGTATTAATTTACTTGCTGATTCATGATTAACAGGTCCTTTTAATACTATTGAATTATTACTATTTAGAAAAACAGTAGGCATCGCCATTGCATATGAAAACAATAAAAGTAATAAAAAAATCATATAGTATATAAATATATATAATTTTAAATGATTATTTTTTCTAAAGTTTAATTAATTGTTCTTACTTTACTACATGTATGTAGTAGAATTATTTTATTGTATTTTATTTAGAATATGGACGAATATATTTTTTTTTAGGTGACGGTGGAATAAGAGAAGGTGTTGTTATATCACAATCTAAATGGTGGACATTATTTTCTTCATGTATTTTTTGTTGTCGAATAATTGAAAATTTTGTTTTTTCCTGTTTACTACTTGCTAATTTTCCTGAACCTTTTTTTAAAAACGGATGTTTCTTTTTTGATTCTGAGAAATGTAGAACGCTTTTTTTTTCCATTTATAAAATATTGTCTACAAAAAAAAATTATTAGTAAAATCTTTCTACTAATTCTTTTGCAAATAATCCGTCGCTAGGATAATGTAAACCAGCTTTTATACGGCAATCATTGCATTTTTCTGCTATAATATCAAGCTGATTGTGTTTTTCAGGATATTTCTTTTTTAAAATTTTTGCTAAATAGTATGCTTGAAAAGCGTGGCCAGCTGGGTAGGCTGGTGTATTTGCTGTTACAGATTGTAGCACATCTAATTTTGGCAAAACTTGATTTGGTCTAGCACGATTGATAGAGTATTTAAAAAACAAAATAGTACTAATTATTTTTTCATTACCAATAATTTTATTTAAAGAGTCTTTACTTTCATTGACAATATTTTGAAAAGCGCTACTAACAGTTAAATCAGTTAAATAAAAAAACTGTTCATCTTTTTTACTTCTTTTTATTGTTGCATTTTTAACAAGTAGTGCTTCTTTTTCATTATTTGGATAAATAGGTATTGTAGGAAAAAAAACAATATATCTTTTTCCAGAAACTACTAATAGGATAATGTACAAGATCAAATAAAAAAATAATACATTCATATAAAAATGAGTATATTATTTATGCATTAATTATTAAATTTTTATTTTTAAAATCCACCAGGAAATTTAACAAGGTTAGCACCTATACCAAATCCAGCACCTGAACGAGCACCTACTGCTAAACTAGGTACATATGTATCTAAAATGCTAAATGTAGCTGCAGCTGTCAATGCAATTAAAGCAACTTCATCTAAATTTAATGTTTTCTTAGGAATTGCATAAGCAGCAATAGCGACCATTAAACCTTCTACCAAGTATTTAATAGCTCTTTTAACAAGTTCTGCTAAATCTAAAATACCGTCTGTCATTTATATAAATTAAAAAGAAAAAAATAATAATGACAAAAAAACATTTAAAAGTTTTTTAATAGGTAATTTAATGAGTTTCTCTAAACCTTTGAATGATCAACCACTTGGAGTTACTACAAAAAAAAATGCAGATGGTAGTGAAAATGTTAATTATATTGACTTATTAGATGAGGATAAACCAATTGCTGAACAAAAATTTGTATGTTTGTCTTTTGTTTCTCCTGAAGAAATAATAAAGCAAAAAGAAATTTTTTATTTTGAAAAATTTTTAAGCAAATGGGATTTTTCTAAATCAATGGAAAAGTTTACTAAATTCTTGAATTTTCTTTCTTTTAAATATCATTTAAACTTTGATAATTTGACCAACGATTTTAAAGAATTTAGTAAAGAAGAACAATCGTCTCTTATCAATTCTTCAATTGAAGATGACTATAAAAATTTCTTAGATCAATATGAAGATGAAATAAATGAAGAATTTAATAAAAAACATACATTTCAAACTAGTATTCGAGGTTTAAAGGTAAGAGGAGTTTTTCCAAACCAAGCAGAAGCTGAACTTAGGTGTAAATTACTAAGACAATCAGATCCAAATCATGATGTATATGTAGGACCAGTAGGTATTTGGGTACCTTTTCATCCAGATGCTTATAAGACAGGGAGAGTAGAATACATGGAAGAAACATTGAATGAATTAATGAGTGAAAAGAAGAAAAATGAGTCTAAAGCAAAAGATGAGTTTGATAAGCGTGTAAAAGAAGCAAAACAAAAAGCAATGGAAGATAATAAAGAAAAAGCAATCGAATCAGGAAATAAACTTACCCAGACTTTGAATAAAGAAGGTGAACTTACATCTGTTAATAATATGAATACACAAGAATTATCAATTGGTGAAAATGCTACTTTGGAAGAAGTGCAAAATGAACTTTTTAAAGGAGAAAATATTGTAGTTGACAGTAATAACGATAAGGGACTATCAAATTTAAGTAATTAAAATATAATAACAATTTTATAATTATTTAAAACCATAAATTTTAAATAATTATATGAATGATTTGAACGCTAAAATAAGTTCTCTTTATAAAGAAAAAAAAATTTATGAAATTAAAATAATAGAAATAAACAAAGAAATAGAAAATACTTATAAAAAAATTTACGAAAATTGTATTAATAAAAATGGTTGCCATAATTATGAAAGAATAATTGAATGCGGACCATATCCTGATTCTTATTTAGTTTGTAAAAATTGTGGATATCAACATTAAAAAATGATAAACAAATATAAACAATTATAAATAATATATTATAAATGATTGGTACAAAAAAATCATTAATATATTCTATTTTAGAGTATAATCCTTCATTTATTTTATGGTTTAAAAAAGAAGGTCAACTAAAAAAAAAATATCCAATTAAAAAAATAAATAAAAATTGTGAAATATTAGGAAATTGTGAATTTATAAGTAGATATGATGATAAAATAAGTATAAATGGTATAAATTATGATACATTTAAAACAAAAGTTACATTAAAGATAGGTAATGATATTTATACAGAAGAATTACATGAACAAATTAATCATATTGGAATTTTTAGTAAATACAATAGTTTGGTAAAGTATAATCTAAAAAAAAATAATGAAACTATTTGTTACGATAATTTGGATCCTTCTATTTTAAAAGTAATAAAATAACATAAACAATAAATAATAAATAGTTTAATTATAAATGATTTTATTAAAAATTGTTGCAAGTGTTTTTATTTCAATAGTTGATTATATAGATATTTTATTTAATAATTGTAATCGGAAAAACACATTTATTTTTTCTACAGAAGAAATTAGAAGTATTGGAAAAAAAAATATTGATATCTTGCTTTTAAAAAATAAGATTGATAAAATTAGAAAAAAATATAGTTCAGAGATGAAATCATCTGTGGTTTTTAAAACAAATGTTCCTTATAGCAAAAACATTTTAAAAGTATTAAGTAATAATTACACTGTTCCTGTATTGTTTACTCATCCAAATATTTCCGTAGAAGAATTTGATTTATTTGATACAATTCAAATAAACGATAATAATTCTATTACAACAGTAAAAAAAAGTGAAAAAAAGGAATCAACTAATATTTTTAATCAAAAAATATTAAGCAAATATTTTATAAATTTAAATAATATTTTTCAGCATGAAAAACTATACTATGATTATTTTGATACCGTTGCTAATTATACAAGTGGAATTCATAACGAAATGAATTCGACAATTAATTTACAATTAGAAGGAGAAAAAGATTGGTTACTTATTGATCCGACATATTCTGATTATTTGATTCCATTTACGGTTAATAAGGATAAAAATGTTTTTCTTTCATTAACAAATGGCTGGAATAAATTACCAAGTAAAATTTGTATTCCCCATATAAAAGTTGTTGTTAAACCTGGTCAATTATTATTTGTTCCTTCATGGTGGTGGCATCAACCTACATCATTAATACGATCTAGGCATTTATCAATTAGAACAGTTCATGATACAACATATAACAATAAAATATTTATGCCTGAAATTATTTATAAATTTGCTTTTTTACTTCCCTATTTTTATAAAAATGAAAAGCAAACAAACAATATGGATTTAAATAAAGGAAACGAAATAATAAGCTATTATAAAAATCAAAAAATAAATTTATCTCCTCTATAATTATATGGAAAAAGAAGATTTAACATTAGAATTAATTCTTTATATATCCATTGTCTTGAAAATAATATGGATAATCCTACTATTATTAAATTTTTTTCAAGATGAAGAACATTTTATATTTATAGATGATGATGTTATTAAAGATATGGAAAATTATATTGCTGTGTTTTTTTCAATTATTACCGCAATCCTTTTAATATATTTGTATAATCATTTAACTCCCAAAAAAGTAGTTATTTTTGGTAAAACAAAGCAGTTATTGTTTATATATGGACTATTAGTGTTTATAAGTTCTATGAATAAATTTTTAAAATTGTTATATATTGATAACATAATACAGTAAAAATTATATAAGTATTTATTCAAATTCTAATTAATTCATTAAAATTAAAGTTAAAAAAATCTTTTCATTAATAGTAATGAAAATATTTTTGTTTTTATCTTTGTTCTCGTTTTGTTTTGGAACTCCTATTTTACCTAGTTTAAAACAAAAAATAAGCTATTTACCTGAATTAGTTAGAATTCAAAATATTCCTCCAACCGTTATTTTTAGCAGTTTAGGGCCTGTATTACAAACTCATAATTTAAATTCATTTCTTTCTATAGATGTTCAAAAGTCAATACTAATAAGTTGTTTTTTTGCCATGGGATCCTGTGTAATAAATGATTGTTTTGATTATAATATTGATAAAATTAACAAACCACAAAGATTGATTGCAAGTAATAAAATCTCTTTAAAAGAAGGATTTTTTATATCCTTTATATTATTCGCTATACCTTTATTACTAAGTCACTATTGGAGATATAATTCTGTAACAGACTTTATAACATGGTTCAGTTTTCAAAATTTGATAATTTATACTCCTATCTTCAAAAAAATACCTGTTGTAAAAAATATTGTTTGTTCTCATATAATTTCTTCATCAATACTTTATAGTGGTATAAGTGCAAGTCAATTTGTTTTATCAAATAATCAATTATTTGATGATAGTAAAAATAAATTATTTGCACTTTGGAATGTTTGTGATCCAGCATTACAACATTTGTATATTGGATTATTTTTTGTAACAATGATTAGAGAAATAAATTTTGATATAAATGATGTTGTTGGTGACAAGATAAATAATATAAACACTATTCCAGTTTTAATTGGAGAAAAAAAATCTAAATGGTTGTGTTCATTTTTTTATTGGATTGCATATAGTGAATTATTATTGTCTGCTATTACTTATTTAAATAGGGTTATCCCAATTATTTAAATCATCGTCTGGTAGCTGTATTGAACTTTCAAAAGTTGTTGGTATATTTTTTTCTTTTATTTGCTCTTCCAACACGTTGTGTTTTTCCAATGCATTAAATAGTTTTCCTCTATTGTACAATATCAAATCACGATCTTTAATGTAATTTTTATTACGACTTTTTGAATCCATAATAGTTTCAAATTCAGTTGTTAATGTTTGCTTTGTTTCGATTATAGTTAAATATTCTTCTTCCATCTTACCTTTTACATTTTCGTTCCATTCTTTTAGTTTTTTAGTAACATCTTGATACTCCCATAACTTTTCATTTGTATAAGGTCCTAAAAGATCCATTCTAAATTCGATTTTATTATGTAAATCAGCGTATTTTTCACGCAAATTATTAATTTTTTCTTTTGATTCGTCAAACTTGTAATATTTAGAAACAGACAAGATTAGACTTATGTATGTTGAAATAGCAATACCTGCCACTGAAACACCAGTTTCAGGTGTATAGAAATATCCTTTGGTTGATTGTAAAAATCCTGATAATGTAGAAAAAACAATAACAGAAATTTGAATATAATTTATTTTTTTTGTAAGTGAAGCATACTTAATATCTAGTAATCTTTTATTTGCTTTGCATTCTTTGAGAATATATAAATTATTATTTATGTAAGAATCTAATTCATTTTTAAAAATAATAAACTCTTTCGATAATTTGTATTCATTTGCAGAACCATCAAAAATAGAAAGTTTTTCTTTTAATAATGTATTTTCATTTTGAATGAAATTAGGTTGTTCTTTTATACTAAACATTATTTTATTGCTAGATAAATCAAGGGTATTTTGTACTATATTTGAGCTATCAATTTGTACTATATTTGAGCTATCAATATTGTTATTATCTATTGACATATATAATAACAATACAAAAAAAATAATTTACCATTTACTTTTTCTTACACTAATCTTTGGACCACTATTCTTTTTCTGTGCACTATTTGGATCGTAAATATCGTCTTCGTCATCACTATTTAAATCTTTAGATATTTCCCAAAATTCTTTTGACCCAAGTTTAAAGTTTGTATGATTTTGTGCTTTGTACCAAAAAATTTGATCTTGTAGTTTATTTGACTTTGAATTATTATTAATTACCAGGCATTCAAAATTTTCAGTACATTGATCCATAACTTGACAAAATGATTCAAATGTAGGAAACATACCTGCATAATTTTCATAAATTCTTTTACGATTTGCTATATAGGGTTCCCTTAAAATAAAAACATAATCAATATTTGTTCTTAAATTTGGAGGAATACCTAATGGATACTGCATTGTAATTACTAACATTATTTTCCAATGTCTACCATTCATAAATAGTAATCTCATTAATTTATCTTTTGTCCACTTGTTATCATATAAACAATCATCTAATATTACAAATGCCCTAGGATCTATATTTGTTCGTTTATATGCTTCCATTTCTTTTTTAATCTGTTTTAATACTGTTTTTTGCCTTTTTAATATATTTTCTATTATTGCTGTATTGTATTCATCGTGAATAAATAGTTTTGGAACATGTGCTGCAAAAAAACCATTTCCTGCTTCAGTACCAGAAATAACAGTACCTATAGGAATATCTTGATGATAATATAATAAATCTCTTACTAAATAACTTTTTCCTGTATCTCTTCTTCCTATTAATACAATTACTGGACCTTTATTTTCATCTGGTTTAAAGCTAATATTTTTCATATCAAATTTTTTTAAATCAAGAGTCATTTAATTTAAAATAGGAAAAAAATATATATTAATATACGAATAATTAGTTTAAATATATTTTTTTTTTACATACATCATAATAAATGAATTTTTCAATAAACTATAAAAAAAATAAAAATGAAATTTTATTTAAAACTTTAGAAAATTCGATATTGGGATTAAAAAATATGCAAAATTACATTCCTATTTACAAGCATTTTTTCTCTCTAAATTCTGGAAATTATAATAAAATTAACCTAAATCAACACTATTCAATTGAATCAATTGATTCTATTTTGTCAAAAAATATTATGCAAGTTGAATTGAGAGATATTTCAAATCAGTCTTGTAGAAAACAAACATTTTGTAAATTCTCTCCTTTATTAAACCCACTTCGTTATATAACTGGTAAATATGAATTAGATAAAGAACAGTTATTTACATTACCTACATTAGAAGAAAATAGTATTGCTAAATTAAATGATTATAATAATACTTCCTATATTGATGGATTTTTTACTTATTTATCTAGTCAGTTATTACATACATATAATATTGTAAATTGTATTGATTATTATGGTTCTTTTTTATGTAATCAAGATAATTTTTTATTTAATATGATAGATGATATTGAGTATTTAAACGATAATGATTGGTTTCATAAAAATAATCAAGTTCTTTTTGAAATTGAGGAAGATGAATATAATAATATTTTTAATTTAGATTCACGAAATAATAAAAAAAAAATATGTATTAATGAAAAAATAGATTCTGTTGAATATGAATTTATTGAAAAACATGTAACAGATTTATCCTTCGGCATAGTAGATTTAAGTAATTCAATTATTTATAATTCAGGAATTGTAAAGTCATCTTCTTTAAGTTCGAGTTCTTCATGTAGTTCTCAATCTTCTAATACTTCAAACGAAAGTGATGATAGTGATAATGATGAGAATGGTGAAAATGATACTGAAAGTGAAGATGAGGAAAATAGTGATTCTACATCTACTCAATCTTATGGGGATGAAGAATCATTTTTAAAAATAAAAGATTTTCCAATTGAGTTGATTTGTTTGGAAAAATGTGAAAAAACACTTGATTATTTATTAGAGGAAAATTTGTTAGATGAAGAAGGTTGGAAATCCTGCTTATTCCAAGTCATTATTTCATTGTGTTTATATCAAAAGGTATTTTCTTTTACACATAATGATTTACATACAAATAATATTATGTATATTGAAACAGAAAAACAGTTCTTGTATTATTGTTTTGAAAGTAAGTATTATAAAGTTCCTACCTATGGAAAAATATTTAAAATAATTGATTTTGGTAGAAGTATTTATAAATATAAAGGTAAACAATTGTGTAGTGATGCTTTTCATTCAAAAGGAGATGCAGCTACTCAATATAATTTTGAACCATTTTTTAATGAAGATAAACCTAGATTAGAACCAAACTTTAGTTTTGATTTGTGTAGACTTGCCTGTTGTTTATATGATCATTTTATAGAAGATTTAGAAGAAGCAGAAACAATTATAAAAAATAATAAAATAGCAAGATTAGTTAATAAATGGTTAATAGATGATAAAGAACGAAATATTTTATACAAAAATAATGGAGAAGAAAGATACCCTGAATTTAAATTGTATAAAATGATTGCAAGAACTATACATAATGCTATTCCTTCTGAAGAAATAAATAATGAACTATTTGCTAGTTTTATTATTAGCAAAAAAAAGATTAATAAAAAGTCAATAATTATGAATATTGATAAAATACAATCCTATACGACAGAAAATAATTAAAATAAATTACAAAATATTTTATAATTTATGTTAACACATGACTTATTAATGTACCGCTTGTATATCCTCCAGCATTTTTTTCGATTTTTTCACGATTTTTATATACTTCATCTTCATATTTATTTATTTTTTCAGAAGAGATCAAATCAAGTAAAAATTCATATAATGGTTCATTTGGTTTTTTATCAAAATATCCAACTGTTCCATCTTGTTTTAAATAAAGTAAATTATCGCACCAATTATCTAGGCCATCAAATATATGTGTAATATAAATAATACAAGAATTATTTTTTTCACATTCTTTTTTTAAATAATTCATAAAACGATCCTTAATGATAATGTCCAAATTTACTGTTATTTCATCTAGTAAACATATATCAAATGGTTTAATTAAGTTTAAATATAACTGGACTCTTTTTCTTTGTCCTTCACTTATGCAATTTAATTTCCATTCGGTATTTATATTTAAAACATCAATTAATTCTTTGTTTCTATCAGGAAATGTTTCTTTTAATTTAACCATCATATCACCGACTTTTAATCCTGATTGAAGAGGTAGAGAATAACCTGCAAATGCAACTGATGTCATTCCCCAATTATTATCTAGAAAAGCTATATTATTATTCAATGATGTATCGCGGAATGGATCTTTATTTAATACACGAATAGAATCATATTCACATAAAGTTTTTCCGCCAATTAGTTTTAATAAAGTCGATTTACCACAACCGTTTAATCCAACAATAATATATTTTTTTCCTTTTTTAAATTCAATATTTAGATTTTCAAATATTTTTTTATTTTCATAACTAAAATGAAGATTTTTTACATCTATGTAATTATCATCTTCCATGTAGTTAATAATAATTTCTTTTTAAATTAAAAACTTGGATTATCTACAAATGCCATTGTATTTTTGTTACCTCCACTCATTGATTCGTTTGAAAATTGAGAATATAAATAAATACCAAACACGCTTGCAATATAAACAATTAATGTTTCTTTTAATAATCCTTTTAAAGGTTTTTTATCATCTTCTGGTAAGAATTTCATTTCAATAAATTTAAATAAAAAAAATATAATTGAAATGGCTAAAGCGTAAATAAATATTTCTTGCATTTACATTAACCAAAAATAAAGTTAATGTAAATTTTACGAATTAAGTTAATATTTCTATTTCATCCAATAATAAAGGTTTTTCATTTATTTTTTTTGGTTTATCTAAATCATGAACATCTAATTCATCCAAATTTATTTTGTCTCCTATTGTTAGTTTTCCTTCATCATCATCATCTTCTTCTTCTCTTTTTCTTGCTTCATGTCTTTCCTGACTTATCTCCTCCAATCTTTCATCCGTTTTTGGAGCAGAAATTTCTTCCAATACATTATCAATACTTATGTGTTGATCAGTATTTTTAAAAGAAATATTTTCTTTTGACTCAGTTTTTTTATCTAAATTACTCATTTCTTCACTTTTTTCTTCATTTCGCTCTTCATTTGGTTGTTCATTTGGTTCTTCAATAGGTTCCGTAGAAATAATTTCTTCTTTTTCTTCGACATGTACATCTTCCTCTACCGATTCATCTAAATATACTTTTAATATTTCTTCCACTGGAATGTTTTCTCTTATGGAATCTAATATTTGTTCTCTTACAATAAGTTCTAATTCTCTATTGTGTTTTTGAATTTGAAGAGGACTAATATCTTTTTCAAATAAATAAATGTTTGTATATGTTTTTCTAGCGCAATTAATATAAACTTTGTGAATAAATTCATTTAATGGTGGAATATTTATATCTATTTTTTTTTGTTCATTTCCTACTTTCATACAAGTTAAGCTTTTTAGTTGAATAATATGAACACAGCTTATCAAATCATTTAAATAACCACAATTACTTTTCTCAATTATTCTCTTTGATTCTGTATCAATTATAGTTGAATTCCATTTAGGTATTCTTGCCAAAAAATTTTGATAAGTCATTAAATATTTTTCTTCTTCGCCATTTTCAATGCACAACTTGTAAGATTCGTCGAAAATAGATCGAAAACCTTCTATTACTAAAGGTGTCAATATATTAATTAATCTTGAACACCATTCATTTCGTGATTCGTTAAGACTAGTCACAGAATAATCGTCCATTTACATAAAAGAAATATTTTCTAAATCGAAATCTGAACGTATTAACAAAAAATTTAAAATACAAGCTATTAATATTTTCTCATTTCTAAATTCTTTTTTTATTTTTTGAATAAAAATCAAATATTCATTTTTTTTTTCTTCATTAATATCTGATTCATTAATATAATTTATTAAATCAAGACCACTATAGCCTTTTTCGTAAAGTGTTTCAGCGATTTCAAATATATTTTTTTTTTTAAGTTTTTCTAGATCTGATTTAAATTTTGTTTTTTTAACTTTCATTGATTTTTTAACACTGTATACATTTTCTAAATGATATTCATAGAGGTTTGTTATTTTTTCATCAATAATAGGTTCTGGAATAAATATTTCACAAAACCTTGATAAAATAGGTTTTAATAATTTATATTTGTCATCTACAATTATAAAAAAACGTGTTGATTTACTAAATAATTCTATACAACGCCTTAATGCAGATTGCGCGTCAATGGTTAATTTGTCTGCATTTAATAAAATAATACTTTTAAATATTTTACCATCTTGTAGATGAATATTAGTCTTTGCAAAAAATTTCAATTCTTCTCTTATAAATTTTATACCTTTCCCATGAGCACAATTTACAATCATTACATATTTATTCATGTATTCTTTTTCATCTTCATATATTTTTTCTAAAAAATCAAATAATATTTTTTTCTTTCCAACACCATTTGTTCCATGAAATATTATGTTTGGAATTTTTTTCGATTCTATAAAAGAATCGAGTTTTTCCGTTATTTGTTTATGTATAATTAAAGACATTAATAATTAATTATTGATTTACTATTTAATTATTAATTTTAATATTATATTTTTTATATGAATAATATTATTTTACCTATTTCTGTATATATTCCTGAAGATTTAATAAATAATATATTATCATTCATAATTGATACATGTGATAAATGTAAAAATGAATATCATAGAGATAATTTAATTCATAAATGTAGAATATTTAATTATCTTAGTATATTTGATGATTATTTTTATACAAATAAAGAAGTTTACTATTTTCGTTGTATTTGTAAATCATGTATTAAAACATTTAAGGAAGGATATATAATTAACATAAATAATAATACTTATAAATGGGTAAAAGACTCACTTTCTCCTCGTTCTCTTTCTTGTAATGAGCCTACCTTTAACTTTCAATAACTTACAATTTTATACAGTGTGAGAACGGTATTTTAATTTTCTAATTTTAGTGTTTTATGTAACGGTACAGGACATTTTAAGTAACTATATGTAACACCAATTAATGTTCCTATAAACATGCCTGAATTAAATATTGAATTGGACTTTGCAATAAATTGATTTTTTTTCATTCTACTGTTTTCATCATAAATATCTTTTAAATATTTGTATATTATACCACTTGTTAGCGCAGATGCAGATATAAGTAAGGTGTTGTTTATTATTTTGTTAAACATACTATAATTTATTATGATAGTATGTTTTTAAATATTTAAAATATGAATATTTATTATTTTTTATTTATACTAATCTCATTAATTTCATATTTTAAATGTATAGAATTGATGTAATCAATAGAATTAATGTAAATCATAGAGTCAATTGTTTTCATGTCTAGATATTAATAACTATTTAAACTTTGAGTATAGGGATTCTCTTTAAATGCTGTTAAAATATCAGGATTTATTCGGTCACAAGGCATACAATTATCGTAATATTGAGGGACATTAATTTTTCCGTATGTTTCCATTGTTGGTATTGCTGAATTCATACCACTATTTCTTATAGGTGCTCTTGTATTAAGAACATCTTCTTCCAGTTTGTCTATTTGTACATGTGTTTTGGGATTATGTAGTGCCATACCACCTTGATGAGGTCTATTTTTATAAGTTTTGTTTACATTATTTCTTTGATTATAAGCTGCGTTATATACTGCTGCTCCTGTATTATTTCCACCATCGCCATAATAACTAACATTGGTTGTATCTCTCTCTTGTTCTACAGATTGTTGTTCGGAAACTAGATATCCACCATCATTTTGTCCTTCTACATTTAAATGGTTAGTTCCTAGTTTTCCTTCTGTAGTTTCTCTAATAGTTGTTGGTGCTCTATCTGCTGGATTAAAAGTAGGAGGTGCTTCAACACTTACTTGTACATTTCCAGTAGGATTAGGATTACCAATTACATTTTCTTTTCTTGTTGGCCTTAATACATCTAATATTGGAGCAATAGTTGCTTTGAGTATGCCATGAATTCCAGTAAAATCACTGTAATTTGTAGTAGATCTGTTATTTGGTAATAATTTATATCCATCTGATCCATAATCCCCAGTACTTGGTCCAGATTTTATTTTTGGATTAATAATAGGTTTGGTTTTGGATGGATTTCTTTTAGACTGTTCGTATTCACCAGGTATATACAACTTTGTTCCTTCAGGATTAGAATCTGTACCAAAATATTCTACTGTAGTAGTTTGTCTATTTACAGGTTTATTAATAGATACTGCTCTTGCTGTTTGTGCTTTTTCCATTCCAGTTGTAGTAAACCATCTGTCTGGTGTATTTAAGTAGTAGGTATCTGGAAGATATTTTTCTACTTTTCCTTGTGTTTGTACCGTTGCTGGCTTATTAATAAAATAATGTGCTGGTCCTTCATGATTTTGTAATCCAAATGTTAATTTTGGATTGGTTTTTACACGAAGTTCATCTACATTTTTTCCTACCCATTTTTCTCTTGCTGCCATTCCAGAATTAAAACCCAATTGTCCATCTGTTGTATAACCTGCATCTAATCCTGGTCCAACTTTTTGTTCATCCCACATTTTTACATTTGACATTTTTTGTCCAGGATTAACTCTAGATTGGTAAAAATCATTATTGTTTGGAACTCCATTTGCATGTCTAATTTCTTTTTGAGGAGCAAAAAGAGGAGCTTGTTCTTGTTTTTTAATAAACTGACTACCATTTCCATTCATATTGTCCAAAACTGTTTCTGAAACATTTGGATTTTGTGTAGATCCTCTAATTTTTGCTCCAAAAAATGGTGCCATATTATTGTGTTTAAAATTTTCTTTACTAATTGGTTCTCCTGTTAATCCTACAATTTCATTCGTCTTGGACATGTTGTTAAATTGATCTGGGCCATTTGCATATTCTTCATATATTTTTGGATTAAAATATCTATCAGTTACTGTATTTGGGTTTCTATATTTATTTGGATTTGTATTTTTTACAGGAGCAAGTTTTGGATAATTAATAGGTGCTTGCTGTGCTCTTTCCTCAGAATTTTTCATATTCACATATGGTTCTTTTTTATCTTCTTGGTTTGATGCTATATATAATCCTCCTAATGCTATAATAGGAACTGCTAACTCCATTATATATATGTTATATATTTTTTAAAATTTATATAACATATTATTTTTTTAAATAGATCCACATGTTTTTGTTTTTGTACAATTATTGACATTTATGTTGTTTCCAAATCCGGAAAATGGGTTTGAACTTAATATATCTTGTGAATTAGCAGTGATACATGGTGCTTGTGCAACAAAATAATCTTTTTCTAAAATCCTTGTATTTAAATTATTTTGAAAAGGTATGCATGTATTTTCTTGGGGATTTAATGGAAGAATATACCAATTTACTTGTTCTAAATCTCTATACCACCAAGCTGGATTAGTAACTCTAGATTGATCGGTAATAGGTTTACAATTTGGATATTTTATTAATTGAGAATCAGGTTTCTTAGAATTATAAGAAGTGCAGTCTCTATCTAAATTTCTAGAAAGACCCATTAAATCACTTTCTAAATTTATAGTATTGGTATTCAAGTTAGCTCCCCATTGCTGCATACGAATATGTGGATCTTCCATAAAGCAAGGTTCATTTCCCCATCCTGGTTTATTTAATATGTGTCTTCCCGGACCAGTAGACTCTTGTAATTGTTTTTTTATTCTACACGGATCATCGTGAAATCTTGTAAATGACATATTATTATATGCAAATAATTTAATTTATTAATAATTAATAAATACCGGGTATTAATTGTTTTGTTGTTGTACTCCACTGTTGGTAATTTTCATATTTTTGTAAACTTTTTCGTTTTTCAGGTATTCCCACTAATATTGTTGCTAAATATAACCATACTAAAGGAAGATAGCTTAACATTTTGTTATAACCTGATGTTACAATTAATGCAATCCATATTAAAAATTCTCCACTATAGTTTGGATTTTGAACTATACTGTAAAATCCATCAGTTATTAATTTTCCTTTTTGGTATTTTAATGTATAATATTTTTGAGCATCTGAGCCATGATGAAAAAACATTCCAATAGTATAAAATACAATACTAATTAAAGTTTCAATTTTTGTTATTTCATTATTATTTGTAACGGTTACATAAGGGAATAAAAAATAAACACTAATCGATAAAAAATTAATTAATGATGTTCCTATTCCATTAATGTGATGTTCATTTAAATAAAAATTTTTATCATAAAATAAATTTGATTTTAAAACCCATAAGAACCCATAACAACCAAAATAACCATTCATTAAATACATACGATAACTATAATTATTATAATATAATGTCATTGCAAGAGTGACAAATGGCCAACAAAATTTGTGTATTTCTAAAATTTTTCCTAACGAAATTTTACCTTGTGGTATAGCTCTTTTTTCACTAAACATATAAAATATTTCTTATAATTATATTTAAATATTTTTATAATAATTATAAGAAACGAAAATAGTGTAGTCAAGTTTTTATTTAAAAAAGAATTTTAATTAAATACAATGGATAAAATAAACAAAAAAAACAAAATATGTTTAACTATGATTGTAAAAAATGAAACACATGTTTTGGAAAAATGTTTTGATTCATTGTATTCATTTATTGATTATTTTGTAATTTGTGATACAGGATCAAATGATGGTACACAACAATTTATAAAAGAGTATTTTGAAAAAAAACAAATTCCTGGTAATGTATTTGATTGTAGTTGGGTCGATTTTGGATATAATAGAAGTGAAGTATTTCAAAAAGCAGATTTACTAAAAAAAAAGCACTTGTGCAATTATTACTTGGTTATAGACGCTGATGATGAGTTAAAAGGATCATTAAATACATTTCTTTATAAAGAATATGATTCTGATATTCAAGGTTTTTATCTTAAAATTTTATTAGAAAATACAACAAGTATTGAATTTAAACGTATACAATTATTTAATAATTTATACACTTGGCAATATAAAGGTGTATTACATGAATATCCAGAGTGTTTAGGTAACATTGAATCCAAAATAGATGAGATTAATGACTGTTTTATAGTAGCTGGTCTAACTGGTGCAAGAAATAATGTTTCAAAAATTGAAAAATATCAAAAAGATGCAGCCATTTTATTGGAATCTTTTGGTAAAACAAATGATAGTAGAGATTGTTTTTATTTGGCTAATTCTTATTATGATGCTGAAGATTTTAAGAATGCTATTGTTTATTATAAAAAAAGAACTGAAATGGGCGGCTGGGAAGAAGAGATATATTATTGTTATTATAGATATGCTTTATGTAAATATCATTTGAAAGACGAAGAAAACATTAGTGAAACTGATTTATATATTTATTTTTTAAAAGCATATTTTGTTCGCCCAATAAGATTAGAATCACTTTATTTTATTTTGAGCGATTGTCGAAAAAAAGAAAATTATCATCTTGGTTATTCATTTGGAATGTTTGCAAAAGAAAACCTATTTGAAAATACGAATGATTGTCTATTTGTCGATGTAAATATTCACAAATTTAATTATATTGATGAACTTGCAATTTGTGCTTATTATGTTGGAAATTATATATTGTCATTGGAATTAAATAATAAATTAATCAATATGTTTGAAAAAAAAGAAATACAAATTGATTTAGATCGTATTATAAAAAATAAAAGTTTTTCTTTGGAAAAATTAAATAATAGTACCTGGATTTAAATATTTAAAGGATCATTTTTATTAAGAGTTCCGTCAGTTGCTAAAATAGTGTCTTTATCTTCCGACATGTAATTTATATTTTGTCCCCAATCATTTTCACTAAAGGTTAAAGTTATTAAACTGTTTCCTCTTATGACAGTTACTTTTAAAGTGGAAACATTTGTTCTATTAACATTCCATAATACGCGTGAATAAGAATAACCATTGTTCCAACTTGAAATAGGAATAGTTATTTCTTCACTTTTACTAGGGTCACTAGAACTAGTAGTCCAATTTGGATCATAAGTAACATTTGGTGTATAACTCATAGAAACAATAACATCAGCTAATTCAAATTTATTATTATTATCTACATTAAATACATATAATCCCATCGGTTCAAATACATTATTATTACCAGTATTTAAAAATTTATTTTTTAATGAATTGTAGTTTCTAATATAATAGGAAGTTACTTTTACACATTTTATATTTAATGTACTCTTTGGTAATGCATTATTGGATGCCATAATTAAATTTGGTAGTACAAAATTATTTTCCATGTTTGAATGATTTGTACAATAATAAAACAAATTATCTATTTTTTCATTAATTGTTACTTGAATAGAATGTGATGAACTTGTTATTCCTTTTGAATAACTTAGACCATTACTGTAAACTATGTTTACTTTATTACTAGGAGGTTGATTTCTTCCTGTATCAGAAATAGCAAAAGGATGAGAATTCAAGTTAGATGTTGATGCTACTGTAAAAGTATATGTTTGATGTAAATTTAATTCCAAAGTATTTAAACTTGAATAATTATTCGATAAGTTTTTATATTGATAATATGGAGAAGTAAATCCAGTTGTAGTTATTTCAAAAGTTGTTTGATCTTCTATACTTGTAATATTGCTTTCATAAGGTACTAACTCTGAATAATAATTTTTTGGTGCATTTAAAAATAGTTTGGGAAGAATACTTTTTAAAGTATGAGCATTTGGACCTCCGCCCATTGTTTCGTATCCAGATGATCCAAAAGAAACCATTCCTATAATATCTCCACTATTATCTATTATTGGACCACCACTATTTCCACCATGAATAGGCGCATTTACAAAAAGACATTCTATTGCTGTTTGTAAATTAAGATATTTTTCATCTCTTACACTTCCTTGTGAAATTGATTGTGAATCATCAGCAAGAGGAAAACCTATTATATAACAGGATGTTCCTATTTTTATTTCTTCATTTTTCTTGATATGATTAAATCCATAATCTCCATTATTGATATTTACAAATGAATTATCTTTTTCAACATTAGATTTGTAATAAGTTAATAAACGAAGAATCATAATATCCGCTCTCATATCCAAAGCAACAGGCAAAAGTTTATAAGACTCGTTTTTTTCAGTTATACTATTATAAAAAGTTCCTATCATATCTCCAGTTATTCTTGAATTTTTTATAACAAAATTGGAACTATTACTAGTTTCTCTTTTATCAGAAAAATTACCAACATGTGCACATGTTATTACATAGGTTTCATTATTATAATTATATATCCATCCACTTCCACTTGCTGAACCTTCTTCTCCCTCTTCATTTAAATAATAATAATTTATATCAACAATATATGGAATATATTTTTCATATAAAAAATTAGCTCTTGCACTTGATTCAGCTATGTGACTACAATAAAACTCCCCATTTTCACCAATAGTCGGATGATCACCTAAAGTTAAAAATTGTAAACCACCTGATGGATTGTTACTTGTAAATTCTTTTACTCCAATTTTAAAAGTAGTATTTGTTTTTTGTGGCATATTTATATTATTTAATAGTAAAAAAAATTAAATAATATATTTTAATCGATCATTTTTTAATTATATTTTACAAATAAACTACATTCTATAAGTAAATCATTATCATCGGGTATTGAATTAGAATTTTGCAAGAAAATACCTACTTTGTCATTAGGAAAAACATCTATTGGTGTAATTAATTTTATTGACTCAGAAGTTGAATTTTTACTACTAGGTCTCAATAATGATTTAGTTTTTCTTGTATAATTAACAATATATAAATCTGGTAAATATATAATATTTGAATAATAGTCTCCACCAATAATCTGGCCAATTTTACTTGTTGTTGAAGAAATTGTTGGGAAAATTATTTCACTATAGTAATCTAAGCTATTAAATGATATATTGTTTTGTGCTCCAAAGACAGAAGTATATATTCCTCTTCCTAATGGAATAGCAGGATAAAATGAATTGTTTGTTAGAATATCACTATTGCTTATTTGTTCTGTATTTGAACTACTTGTATTGTTTCTTTTTGTAATATTCAAGAAAAAGTTATATTTCACATTAAAAGGAACGATTGCTTTAATTTCAATAGTGCCGCCCATACCTCCTTTATTCTGAGATACATAATACAATGTTTCAGGAGCGTCATATGGTACAGTGAATGTTAGAGAACCTGTTTCACCACCATTATTTTTAATTCCAGAAGAATTATAAACATCATTACCATTATAACTATTACTGCTAGTTTGTATAACAAATGGATTTCCAGGTATGTTAAGATTGAATATATATGTTTGTCCACGGATTAAATCTAATGTTTCTTGTTTAACATCATCAATATGAAAATATCCATCTACTACAGTAACTGAATAAGTTCTTGTTGTTGGTTGTTCCCCTTTTGGTCCAGTTGCACCTGTTGGACCAGTAGCTCCTCTTTGTCCATTTTGTCCAGTTGCACCTGTTGAACCAGTAGCTCCTCTTTGTCCATTTTGTCCAGTTGCACCTGTTGA
>MDTB01114137.1_pt1 | contig 20516 bp, 21 predicted proteins | sample 811161 | NCBI WGS metagenome assembly MDTB01 (sample SAMN05326650, study PRJNA326480) | marine metagenome | isolation source: seawater | place: Mediterranean Sea | collected 2009
CTTCAACTTTTGTGTCGGTTGATGCCCTTGACCCTTCGCAAGTTCAGCATATGCTGCTGCCTTGTCATCCTCAGAACGTCCAAAAGAAACGACAATTTCATTCTTGATAATGTCGCCCAATCCATTCTGACGAAGCCAGTTAAACGCCTTCTCTTTATTTGCTTGAGTAATAGTGGCGCTGTAATTCGTTTTAACTTCTACAGATGATCCATCTGCAAGTTTTAAATGAGATAAACCCATTTCTGCCAACATCGTTGGAATAACTTCTCCAGAAACATGGTCTAAATCTTTTTTTCTTTGTTTTATGTATTCTTCTTTTATTTCAATATCTTTTTGTATTGATTGCAATTCTTTTATTTTATTTGCAAGTTTATCAATGTTAGAAGTTTTTTCTACAACATCTTGTTTATCTTGCTCAAAATTAATTTTATTCATCTAATTTTCCTTTCTCGAATAAATTTATTTCTATTGGATAATATTTTCTTTCTTGTTTGTCCCATTTTAATAATTTGTATTTTCCATTTGTAATATCAGAAACGATAGAACAAGCAACACCTATTATTGCTGGGTCGCCCGTTAACAATAAATAATCTTGAGAAGAATAATCTTTCAATCCTTGTCTCAATTTATATATTAACGGGCCAGGAGAAAATATGATTTGAGAAAGTTCGGGAAGTAAAAATTTAAAATCGCCATAGTTGGCAGCACCCATAATATTAATTTTAGGTTTGCCCTCTCTAGTTCCCGCGATTTCTTGAATCACATACACTGTTGGTGTGCGTAATTTCCAAGCCTCAAATGGTAAATCATTCTTCCGAGCTTTCATACTTGACATATATAGTGGATGTGTTATAAAAAGTCAATAGAAAGAAAACATGAATTATAAATTTAAGACAAAGCCGTATAAACATCAGCTTACTGCTTTAGAAAAGTCATGGAACAAAGAAACTTTTGCCTATTTTATGGAGATGGGTACAGGTAAAACAAAAGTTCTTATTGATAATATGGCTATGCTATATGATAGAGGTAAAATTGATGGTGCTCTTATTATTGCACCTAAAGGTGTTATGGGTACGTGGTATAATCAAGAACTACCCACACATTTACCAAAACACATAGATAAAGTGGCAGTAATGTGGCAAGCAAACATAAACAATAAACAATTCGAAAAATTAAAAAGTGTCATGGCTCCAGGTCATGAACTCCAAATATTAGTCATGAATGTAGAAGCTTTTAGTACAGACAAAGGTAAAAATTTTGCTATGGATTTTTTAATTGCACACAATGCTCTTGTAGCTATTGATGAAAGCACAACTATTAAAAACCCTAAAGCAAAAAGAACAAAAAATATTTTAGGTCTTTCACATATTGCTAAGTATAGAAGAATAATGACAGGTTCTCCTGTAACTAAAAATCCGTTAGATTTATATAGCCAATGCGAGTTTTTAGATCCTAGTCATTTAGATTGTGTTTCTTATTATTCTTTTAGAAATAGATATGCAGAAATGAAAACATTACATATTTCTGGTAGATCCATACAAGTTGTAAGTCATTTTAAAAATTTAGGTGAGTTGTCTGATCAACTACAAACATTCTCATATAGAGTATTAAAAGAAGATTGTTTAGATTTACCGGATAAAATATACATGAAAAGAGAAATAGAACTAACTCCACAGCAACAAAAACTATACAAACAAATGAAACAAGAAGCACTCGCAACTTTAAATGGTAAAACTGTTACAACTATGACAGCCCTAACACAACTAATGAGACTACATCAAATAACATGTGGACATTTTTCTGCTGATGATGGAACTATTCAAAATATTAAAAACAACAGGTTATCAGAACTATTAGAAATTACAGAAGAAGTAGAAGGTAAAGCCATTATATGGGCTCATTATCAACATGACATACAAACTATAGTAAAAGCAATAGAGAAAAAATATGGTCCGGGGTCCGTGGTTCATTATTATGGCAAAACGCTACCCGATCAACGAACCAAAGCTATTAAAAATTTTAAAGAAAAAGAAGAATGTAGGTTTTTTGTAGGAACACCACAGACAGGTGGTTATGGATTAACTTTAGTCACAGCTAATACGGTTATTTATTATTCTAACGGATATGATTTAGAGAAAAGAATGCAATCTGAAGATAGAGCACATAGAATAGGACAAAAAGGAAAAGTAACCTACATAGATATTATAGCAAACGATACAGTAGATAATAAAATTGTAAAATCTTTACGTAAAAAAATTAATATTGCATCTGAAGTAATGGGAGAAGAACTTAAATCCTGGATATAATAGGATATACGCGTGAGGCGCGCAGAATTTTTATTCTAACCAAGGAGTGTATTTTGTTTTACCGTCTTCTCCACGAGTGGCGTACAAACACTGGTTTCTATTGTGGTTTGATGAGTAACTACAGTGAATCCAACCAGAATTAGGTTCACCCTCTTTGTAGAACTCAAGTATAAGTTGGTCAAATTCTAGCTCTGATTTGATAAACGAAGCTACCTCTTTATTATCTCTACCCCAAATTTCAAAGTCAGCTGCAGCTGCATTGTCGTCTGCCACATGTTGTGAGTTTACCGAACTACCGATTGCTATACATAACTCTGCGCATCTAAAGCCGCTAGAGATCTGTAATGCTTCATTATAGTGTGAACGTATTGGTTGTAATATGTTTACAGCAAGAGCTTTTAAATTTTCTATTTGTTCTGGAGACGGATTATTATTTATGCCCTTACGTTCGGCCACTTGGCTTTTGATTAATTCGTCTAAAGTAAAATTAGCTGTTAGTTTCATCCTAAAAAATGTTGAAATAATTGTAAGGCTACAGCCCCCACCGTAGCTAAAAGAACCCAATAGATTTTATCTATCTTGCCACCCAAATCATGAATACCTTTGTGCATGTGTGCAATATCTCGTTTAACACCCTTTATATGTCCGTAAAGGGATACAATATGTTCTCTTGTAGTTTTTGGTTCTATAGCCATTAAATTTTTTTCGCAATCTCCTGTTCCTCTGGTGACAATAACGCTGTCTGGGTTCTTGTCAAGCCGGAAATTGGGTTGGTTTCTTGTGGTATTGTAGCTACTTTTGGCATTTCTGTTTTTGGTAAAGGTGGTGTATTAATTTTTTTACTCATAGGACTACCTGGCGTAATAATTTGTTTAATACTTGGCACAATTTTATCCATTTGTTTTTCTATAAATCCTTTTTCTTTAATAGGATTTCCATTTTCATCAAACAATGTTTGTCCTTTGCTGTTTTTTTGATAAGTTTCTTTATCTGGATTATAACCTTGAGGAAATAATTCTTTAAATTGATTTTCAAGAATAACATTGTTTAGTTCAAATTCAGGAAATACAAAATCTCTATTAACAAAATATTCATATGCCTCACTTGCAGCAGAATCTTTTTCTAATCTTTCCTCAATAGCTCTTACTTTATTATCAAATCTTGGTTTAGAATAAGTAGTTGGTGTAAAAATACCGGCCATTAGATTATTAATTTTATTAGCATTAACTCTTTTCTTTGTTAAAATTTGTCTAATAGTAAACTCATCAACACCTAATAATTTCATGTCTTGAATTCTCATGTACATGTCTTTTTGCAATCTAAAATCATCTTCTTGCATTTCTTTAAATTTTTTAACCATTAAACTAGGTGTGTTTTGTGTATAGTTTTCTGGTGTATAAAAACCATCTGTTTCATCTATATCTCTGCTTAATGAATTAAATTCTGAAGCGTAATATCCTAAATCTTTTTTAGTATCTATTCTGATTAATCTTATTCCAGTCATTAAAGCAATTAACTCATCAAAAGTATTGACAGGTTTACCGCCTCGAGAAACATCTTGTCTTAAACCAGCTCCAATTTTTTCAGAAGTAAGAACAACACCAGGTTTAATTCCATCTAAAACATAAGCAAAAGATTTTGTAATTTTGTCATCAAGATCATCATTTCTGGTATAAACTCTACCACCACCAGGTTTTCTACCATCTCTCACAGTTACATCTATCAATCTATCAAAACCTAGAGGTTCTGAAACAAAAGGTTCTAAAAATTCTTGAATAGGACCTTCTGGTTTAAATAATGCATTTAACAGAAAATTATCTACTTCATTAGGATTTAAATCTTGATCTTTCATTTGTTTTAATGCTGCTTCTAAAGGTCTTTGAATAACATCGTATGGCATAAAGTATGTAAAATTAATCATTAAATTTTCACCATTGTTCCATCCTTTTAATGGAATTAAATTTGCAACTCTATTCCACGGAGCTGCAAATGATCTTTTGTATGCGTCTTGTTGAGATTCAGATGTTCCAGTTAAATATTCTGAAAGTGCAGACATAGTTTTCCCTATTCCATATAATGTTAAAGCACTTCCTGTTATTCTTCTTATTCCCATTTGACGAATAGCTGAGTTAGGATGAGAAGCAAGTTTAAGTCCAAGTCCAATATTAGTAGTGCTAGTTCTTATAATTTCAGCTGGAAAAGATATAAAGTTTCCAAGAGGTAATCTTCTTAAGGCTTGAATTACAGGAGGAACTTTACTGTAAGTAGGATAAGAATTTCTTATCATATAAGCTGCAAATTCGTCTAAAGCATCATCTAAATTTTTAGCAACTCCTGTTGCTACATTTGTTTTACTAAAAGGTTCTCCAATATGTTTAAATAAATCAGCTACTTCATCAACACTATTCATTCCAGCTGAAAGTAATTGAGATTTATCAAAGTTCCAACCATATATTTTCCAAAGGTTATCTCCACCAGCATAGACTCTTGCAACTTTATCGGTAGGGGTCATTTTAATTAAGCTGTCAAACAATCCATCAAGAGTATTAATTTTTCCTACTTTAATATCGTCTAATACTCCTTTTAATTCCATAGCTACAATGTTTTCATCTATCACTCCTAGCCTTGTAAGTTTTTGAACAAAATCATTAAACTGTTCAGGAGCAATAATTTCATTAGCATTAGATACAACTCTATCTTTACCAGCTTTAAAAATATCGTTCATTACAATTCTCATTGCATCTGTTACACTGGCTCTACCTCCAACGTGACCTGCGTTAAGAGCAAATGTAGAAGCTGATGTTACATTACGAACTTGAGTTACAGGAGAATATAAAGTTTTACCTATTTGAACCCCTGTCTTCATTTGAAGCATGTGTCTAAAGAAAGCATTTTCTACAAAATATTTTAAAGTTCCACCTAATCCTTGAAACATTTGAGCAAACTCTGGTGAAGTGTAAAGACCCTCTAGATCAGTTTTAAGTAAACCTAGTCTTGGAATTTTATTTATTCTTTGAGGAGCTCGGTAAACATTTCTAGCTGCATCTCTTGATTTAAATAACCAACCCTCTTTTAAACCTGTTCTTGCAATAAAATCTGAAGCATTTTTAGCCATGGTTTGAGTCATAGCATTTGTAGCTGTGTTAAGAACAGAAAATTTAAGGTTTCTTTCCTGCCCTAATAAATTTTTAATTGCTGTAGGAAGTTCTTCTCCCGTGTTAAGAAATTTATATTTTTTATCCTGTAGTATTCTTTTAGAAATTAATTTTAAAGTTTCTAACGGATTTACATTATCTCCTCTACCAGTGTGCATTATTTCATCTACCATTTCTTTGGCTGAAGCAGTATAAGCTCCATCTGGTTTCATATTAGGATAAAACTTTCTGGCAAGTTCTCTTTTGCCTTTGTCCTTCATTACTATATTTTTTTTAAGCCATTCAGTTGCGCTATTAACAATCTTTTCACTAGGAACATAATTTTCATTTGTAAAAATTTTAAAAGATCTAACCATATAATCAGATGTTTTTCCTCTTAAAACAGATTCAACATCCTTAGTTACTTCGTCTCCTTTTTTACCTTTAGGTAAAGCTCTTCTAAAAGCATCCATAGTTTTGACTAGTTCTTTTTTTACTTGTTGAGAAACATTTTGTAATGGTTTTGGTAAACTTGCTAGTGTTCTTTGATCTTTAACAAATTCATCAACTTGATCAAAAAAATATTTTTCTCCAGCAGGAGAGGTTTTATTTCCTTTATACCTTCCTTCAAAATTTTTAGCCATGTCATAAACTTTTCTTTCAAGAGATTCAAAAGCTCTATCAAATTTTCTAGCTGTTCCTCTAGCATACAGATTTACTTCTTCATTTGCTCTTTCAATCGTTTTAGGATTTTTAGCATAAGATCTAAACCAAGAAAGAAAATTATCTAAACTCTTAGCATCTCTTTTCATAACAGAAGGACTAGTTGCTGAACCTAATCTCCATTCTTCAAATTTAGGAAATTGTTTTCTATTTTTAAAATGCCCTTTAATAGTAGGAGCTAACAACTTAGTAAGTGTCCAGTCTGTTGCATTCCGAATAGCGTTTGATGTAGCTTTAACTGCAGGAGCTGCTGCATCTCTTGATAAAACATAACTAACTGGTTTAAACAAAGCATAGTTTATTCCTTTTGCACCTATTCTAGCTGTTTGAGTTAAAGCCCATTTAGGACCAAGATACTTATAACCAAGTTGTAAACCTTTTCCCATAAGTGGAAAACCACCACCCACTATAGTTCCTTCAACCCCATATTTAACTTTATTTTTAAAAACAGCCGCAGCTTTTTTTCTTCCAGTCAAACCTTTTGTGTCTGAAGGTTGAGTGAAAGGAATAGGTGTAATGGGTCCTCTATCAGGTTCCGATGCAATAAAATCTGTAACAGCACCAACACTTCCCCACTCTAAAGCTCGTCTTGCAATCTTACTTGTTTTAGTAGATTTATTTATTCCTAAAAATTTATAAGCAGGAGCTAAAGCATTAGCTCTCATAATTAATTTAGTAATTACAGTTCCTGGTATACCATATTGAACCCCTAAAGAAGTTAATTCACCTCTCCATGTTTCTGGTTCATCAGGTTTAATTCTTTCATCATTTAATGCCTCTTCTACAGCGTTTGTAAAATCTGTGTTTAAAGAAAAATCAATGGGAGTTGTGATTAAAGGAGTAAGACCTCCAGTCGTTTTCCAAACTCCTGTTTCTAAACCTTTTGCAATTTCATCAAGACCACTTATATAGTCTTTTTCTTTCATACCTTTAGACTCACGTATAAATTTGTTAATATTATAAAAAGGTGGTTTTTCTTTACCTGTTCTAGAATCTTTTGCTGGTAGTAAAGTTTGAGCAAGATATTTTGTAGGGTTTAATATGTTAGAGAGAGTTGTTACACCAACTTGTTTAGCGGTATCATCTAAACCAAAAAAATATTTAACTGGTTTTTTTGGTTCAGTATATTCTTCTAGCGCAGATAGAACTGCTTTTTGAAAATCATTATAATTTTCTAATTGTTTTTTCTTTTCTTTTTCTGGAGCAACGTCTACTTTATACCGCTCGTAAGGTTTTATGGCCATTAAACCTCCTGTGGTAGGACTAGGTTTACGTTGTATTTAGAATTAAATATGTCTACGTCTTGTTGAGTTTGTATCATTGCAAAATCTTCTAAAGCTTCTGCACTTTGAGAAAGAAGTGTTACAATATCATCACTTATTGATTCAGGTAATCTTTGTCTTAATTCATCATAAGATATATCCATGGCGTCAGCTTCAGGCATTTCTGCCATAGGTTCTTCAATAGTTTCTTCTTCCATACTTACATCTTCGACTAATGAACCTTGTTGATAACCAACTCTACCACCTTTAGCTAAAGATGTTTCTCCACCTTTTACAATAATTTCTCTAATCTCTATAATAGCATCTTGAATCATTTGTTGTTGTCCTTCTGGAGTACTAGGATATTTTAAAACTCTGTCACCATCTTCATTTGTAACCATTTCTCTTTTCTTACTTGGTAAAATACTATTAACTAATGACCCAATAACATCTTTAGATCCTAAGAATTGTTCTACTAATGGATCTCTTTTTCTCAATTGATTAATGGTTGTATTTGCCAACAATAATTCTGTTTCTTCTTGTTGACTTAACCCTTCTTCTTTTTGTTTTTTTGTTAGTTTAAGTTTTTTTTCAGTAGCAACTAAAAGGTTCTCCAACATTACTTGATCTTTGTAAAGTCTACCACTTGATTCACCACTTAAAATATCTGCTTCCGATTCTATTAAAGATTTAAAAATATCAGACTTAGCTTCAGTTCTAGTTTTATCTTGAACATCACCTCTTGCTAAAAATCTTTGAGTAGGTCCTCTTAAAGCTCTAGAAGCTGTTCCAAAAATACCTCCTTGTGGTTCAGTATTAGCTAATTCTATACCAAAATCCATTAAGTACCTGCCAAAATCTCTTTTAGAATCTCTTTCAGGATAAAATTTTTCTGTAATTTCTTCTGCTTGTTCATACATAGCTGGATAATCAACTCTACCAGCTGTTTTATAATTTTGTCTTGGTTTGTCTAATCCAGAAGTAATTCCGCTTGTAGAACCACCCTTACGAAACAAAGGTCTATTTAATACTCTACTCATTATTTCCTTCCTAAAAATGCACCACCAAGGAATGATCCAATTCCAAGAGCTGTTTGTAATGGCGTTGGATTTGGTGTAGCCGTAAATTGACTTCTTGCTGGATAACCTGAAATTAAACTTCCAACTCCGCTTCCATATGTGCCTATTCTTTCATATGGTTCCATAGCAGCCATTCTATTTTGTTCTCTTGTAGCATCTAATAGAGCTTGTGCTTGAGCCTGTTGTCTTGCGCCCACTTGACCCAAAGTACCAATTCTTCCAGCTGCTAATGATGGTTGTAACTGTGCTAAATTCATTTGTTGATTAAAATCTGTTTGTGCTAATCCTTGAGCTTGAGTGAATGCATCCTGCAACATTCTTGCTTGAAGAGCAGCTCTATCTAATCCTCTTTGAGAACCATATTCTCCTAGTTGTACTCCCGCTCTACCAGCTCCTAACACACCTAATTTAGCTTGTTGATCTCTTAAAGATTGTTCTTGAATTCCAGTTTGTTTATCAAATTCTGTTAAAGTAGCGTCTATAACATCTGTTTGATAAGGTGTCATATAAGGTTTGTAAGCTTGTGGTCCTGTTAAACCTTGTGCTGCTGTTAAATATTGTTGATAACCACCTAATCCTGTTGCACCAGTATCTCCAGCTAACGTCGCAGCTTGAGTTTGTAATACGTCTTGACCTGCAACTGTAGGTGCAAATCTAGATGTATCTAAAGGTACAGAAGTTAAACCTTTTAATTGACTTAAATAATCTTTTCCTGCTTCTTCTATAAAAGGTGCCGGTAATGTTTGCTGTTGTTGTATTGCCATTATGCTACTCTATCCTCTAACTTTTTCATTGTTGCATACATTTTATCTGCGCCTCGGTCAATGTCTCCATCACCTGCAGATCTAACAGCATCTGCTGTCATTACAAATTCATTTCTAGATAATCTTGCTGGTACATCATCAGCTTTTTCTGCTTTACCCATTGGCACAAAACCACCGCCTCTTAAATCCATTTCCATTCCACCCATATTCATAATACCTCCGCCAGCTTTATTTATTCTTCCACCTTGAGCTGCTCCTGTAGCATCAATTTGAGGCATATTAGTTTCCATTGTTCTAGTAGGAAACTGCATATTTTCCATTGTAGGAAAGAAAGCACTCATGTCACTTCTTTGCATTCTGCCTTTTGTAGGCAACATTGTAACTGAAGTATCTAACGTTTCTGAACTTATTGGGGACATACGTGCACGTAAGTCGTCTGGTTTTTGTTGTATATAAGTTTGTTCAGTAATTGGTCTTATAATTTCATTTAACATACTTTGTCTTTGTGGGACATTCATAACTCCTAAAGATCCTGAACTTGAAACTGAAAACATTTGTTGTAAAATTTGTTGAATTTCTAATTCAGTTTTACCTTCGGCTCTTAACCTTTGAATAATTTCTAACATCTCAGCAGAGGATTTTCCTCCAGAAGAATAACCTATTCTACCACCTTTAGCCATTCCAAGTCTTTCTTCTACTTCTGCTCTTACTGATGGCGGTAACATTTCCAAAGCCCGTAGTTTTTGGTCAAAAGGTAATGTTTCAATTACACTCATGATTTCTATTATAGAAGTGCTTGGTCCTCCAGAAGCATAACCAATTCTTCCGCCTTCAGCTTTTTGAATAGATTCATAAGGAGGTAAAAACGCTAAATTTTCTGTAATTCTTAAATTCTCATAAGTATCTTTATCACCAGTTGCAATTGCTGCTCTAACTTTTTCTTGAATATCTGATAAACCGATACTACCCCCTCTATCTCCCATCACTTGAGAGATCGTTGGTTGTGCTTGATTTGCTTTTTTTTGCATCGCCGCTATACCTAATAAACCTGCTGCACCTCCTAAACCTATTTTTAAAGGATCTATTTGATCTTTACCATCTGCTGTTATTATGTTTCCCTCTTTATCTTTTTTATAAAATAAAGTGTCTCTTATTTTTCCAAAAATATCTTCTGCCGCTTCTCTTTTACCTCTTTGTATTACTTCCTTTTCAATTTGTTTTTTAATGACTGGACTTATTCCTTCTATTCCTTTGGCTCTTTGTTCATTTGGATTCATGTATGTGGTAAAAGCTCCTATGGGATCACCCTGACCTAAAGATTCCGCTGCCATGAATGCTTTCATATAAGGTGCTGTAGGAGGATAGAATGATAAAGCTGTTCTAACTACCGGGTTTTTTGTAAGGTTTTTAACACCTTTAAAAGCTTTTTTAACAATACTTCCAAGACCATATTTCTGTCTTACTTGACCACCATCAGCTAATGGATCACCAACAATTTCAAAATATGCTTCATCATTCGAAGCTATGGCAGCTGCTTCTTCTGGAGAGTAACCTAAATATTCTAAATTTTCTACTCTCTTAAAAAACCAAGTGGGGCCAGCCATTTGTCCTTCAATTCCTTCCATTTGTGTTTGTGGTCTTTTATCACCTTCATATTTTATAGAGGGTGCTCCAGCTTCTAAACTTTCAGTCATTTCTACCATATCTCCAGTAGCGTACATTTCTCGGGGTAATTGTAATCTTGTTATAGCCATATAGTTGTATTAGTTAAATTTTAAAAAGGCAGGGATTTCACCTGAATTTTTACATTACTTTGTTTTTGGAAACAAATCAAGTCCTGGAGCGTGCACTATAACATCTTTTCGTATGTCATTTGCAGGGATGTTTTTGGACACCCAGTCTTCTTTGTTTTTATAAATCTCCCCTGTTTTCTTATTTTTAAACGTTTCTACTACTTTAGTAGACTCAATTACAGGAACTTCTTTCCCGTTTATATTAATGGTTTTCATTATGTTACTACCTGTCTAGGCTTAATTTCTAGTATTGAAGCTACAACATGGAGCCTATCCCCTGTAGCAGCTTGAACCTTTAATATCTCATCTTCTTGAACTACCAAAGGCGCTGTAAGTAATTCAACTGTAGTATTGGCACTAACGGCTTTTACTTTAAATAAACTGAATACATCAGATCCAGCAGTTAAAGTTACGGTAATAGTGTCACCTGATCCTGAGTCATCATTGACTAGAATAGATTTTAGAACAGCTGTCGTAGCAGAGGGACAAGTATATAAAGTAGTATTACTTGTATCTGTAAGATTCTTTTTTGCGTTTATAAATGTATTACCTTGTACAGCCATTAGTTTAAAAAATATGCCTCCGCATTTACTTCATCTTTAACATCTGATTGATATGTAGAATTAAGTTTTTCAATTACAGCATCTAAATCTCTTATTAAAGATTGAAATACAACTTCGTCATATTCTTTACTAGCTCGGGTAAGTGCTTGTACTATTTTTGCCATTATCTTCTTCCATCTGCTTGAACATCTAATCTAAATGTTCCTAGTTTCCAATTTTGTGAGGATCCTGTGTTTTCTATTTTTAAGGACACTGATCTAGCTCTTGCTCTAGTGTCTACTTTAGTTGTAGAACTTGATACTGTAAAGGGTCCTAAAGGAGAACTTGCTTGAGTACTATTAGAGTAGTCTTTTAAATTTAATGTTACTTGAGTATTTCCTGTTTGAGAAACAAAATCAGGAATAAATCTTCTTATCTTCATTAGATATTCTCCATCACCTCTAAATGTAATTCCTTCTCTAGCATCTTGTGTAATATCATAGTCTCCAGATTGAACGTTGGCCAAAATAGCAGTCACTGTGCCTCCAGACACAACTTGATCGGTACCTGTTTCGTGTTCATAATAAATTGTACTTCCATCAGTATTACCTTGTACATCAAAAGAGGCGTTATCAGAAGACCCATAATAACAAGCGTGTGGTTTATCAAATACAGCTGAATCAGCCCAAGCAGTTCTTGCTAAAGTACCAATAGTCCACACAGGACGTTGTGGAGAAGATTCTAAATAATTAATTGTTACAACTCTATTAATGGAGTCAGAAGAACTTGTGCCATAAAACCAAGATACTTCTCCAAACAAGTTATTAAGACCAGCATTAATTAAATCTCTAGCGTTGGTGTTTACATCTTCATAAACATGGTCTTCTACTAAACATAATAGTGATTCAAGTTTACCAGTATATCTAAAGAAACCATTTTCTGACATCCAATAAGCATTTCCATCTACTTCGGTATTTGCGTTTTTACCAATTAAACCACAGTTAGTTCCTACCTGTGAGAAAGTAAAAGTAAAAGGTTGACCTACAAATCTCATTAAAAATAAAGCAGTGTCTGTCCAAATATAAAGTGCATCTCTACCACGCCTTGCTCCCATGATCCGTGATCCGCCAGTCAGTCTCTGTGTACCAGCAGTATTGGTTGCTTTAGGTGCGTACGTGTTGATGTCTTCTTGGTCCGAGAACCTAATAAACATATCATCTTGTGTAGATGTATCTCCAATCGTTGTTTCTGTTCCAAAGAATACTAAGTGTCTATCTGGTGTAGATACAATCATGTGTCTTGAAGCTGTCGGTGCTCCTGAAATAACCGTGGCTCGTGTTCCAGTGGCATTTCCCGCATCTGCATCCCACTCAAAACATTTACCATTATAAATTAAAGCTATTAATTTTGTTCCGTAATTATCAAAAATCCATAAACCAGGATCAATGATAAAGTCTTCACTTGATGCCTCACCCCAAGCCATGAATTTAGAAATATTAGTAACTGTTGCTCCTCCGCTATGAGTTGCAGCTGTCGTACCATTAACTTCTCTTGCTCCACCACTTAACGTGTTGGTAGATGTGTCGTTAGCAGTAAAACTAATATCTTCAGAACCAATTCTAATTTCTCCAGAAGTTGGAAAAGAAGCTGAACTTGTTAAAGGAATATCGGTTGTAGATGCATTGATTCCAGCAGAAAGAGTCGTGGTTGCTGGACCTTGGACAGTTCCTCCATATAATCCTGTTCCCCAACCTCTTCCACTAACTTGTTGAGATGGACCAACTGGTTCATAAAGTTGAATTGTAGCGCTTCCCGAAGTTGTTATAGGACCAGATTGTTCTGTCGTTGCCATTGTTATAGTAATCGTTGTAGGAGTAGGAACCGTTATAACTTCAAATTTTTGGTCATCAAAATCAGAACTTGTAAATGTAGATCCGCTTATTGTTACACTACTAGTTCTAATAATGTCTCCAGGTTGCATAGAATGACCAGTAGAAAAAGTTATTGTTACAGTGGCAGATGATGAGCTTGTAGTAAAACAACTGGTTTCAGTAAATGTGCTTTTTATTGGATGAATGTCATAATAAGTTCCACCAGAATACACATATAAAATTTTGTTAGATCCAAGAGCAGCATACTTAACTCCATTACTATCTAAGAAATGATGAATAGCTCTAACAGCTCCTGTTAGTTTATCAGCACCTAGTTGATCCCAACCCCCTATTTTTTCAGGTACACCATATCTAAATCTAATATTATCACCATCCACCCATTGACTTTCAGCTGCAGTTGGGGTGATTTGTTTGTTAATTCCAGGTTGAAAAAATAGTTTCTGTAACATAAACAGCCATTATATATAGTTTTTAAAAGAGATCAATCTAATCTTGCTGCTTTACTAGGGCTCTCTTGTATAATCAAAAACTGTGTTTTTTGTTATTTTTAAAGTATTCAATACATTCAGCTATTGTTTGTTGCCTTACGTATTCCTCTTTTATTTCTTGGGATGTTGGTTGTGGATATATTGAGTCCCATCTATCTATGATAAATGTTTCATTAGCAGCAGTAAGATCATAACTAGCTTTTGGCACTAATGCTTTCATAACAGTATTTGTACCCCAAGCAAAACCATTTTCATTTGAAAACATATCTATTGTTTCTTTTATTGATAATTTCCTTGCCATTATTTAAATTGATTTCCAGTAACCCAAGTTACTAATGAATTTCTTTCACCTTTTGTTACAGGCTTAACTTCGTGTAACATATAAGATGGAAACATAATTAATGTTCCTTGTTTTTTATCCATTAGTATACCTTTATCATCTTCATAAAGATAAAGTTCTCCACCCTCATATTCTTTTGGGTCAGTTAATTGAATTGATATAGATAATTTTCTAACAATAAAATCTGATGCTCTATCAACGTGTTTTCCATATTTATTAGACGGTGCCTTATAATTAGTAAATTGAAAACCTTCACTCAAACCAAATATATCAAAATTAAAAAATCTTTGATTTAAATCTAATACCATGTCAGTTACTCTACGAAATACCCAATTCATATCATCAGAAGGATATAACCAAGATATTTTACTTTCTCTAACATTTAATTTGTTATTATTCATTGTTGTTCCTTTAATCATACCGTTCTTTTTAGCAATTTGAATTATCTTTTTACATTCTTCTTTTGTAAAAGCACCATGCCAGTAAGAATAAAGATGAACATTATCTAATTTAAAACTCCAAGAGGAATTAACTGATTTAATTTTTTCTTTCATTAAGTATTATTATATTCTAAATATTGTTATATTTCAAGTATTATTCTATTGCATCCCAACTTTGATTTTCTTCATTCCATGTATATGCTTTATCGACAGGTTTAGATACTGGAGCTTCCCATTGACAAGTATCCTCGTTTAATACCCAAGAAGCAAAAGGTTTTGATGGTATAAAAGCATCTCTGCTTTCATCATAACTCATGCCTTTACTTGCATGATTTTTTCTAAAAGGTGTTCCTCCTAATATATGAACACCACTTTTAGTATTATAAGATGTTTGTTTCCATACATCTGTTGTTCCATATAAATTATTTAAAAAGTCTACACCTAATTGTTCTTGTTCATTACCATCATTATCAGTAATTACGTCGTTGTGAACAGAAACAACTTGTTCAACTATATTTCCTGCTCCTATTTTTGCAAAAGTAGCCATTGTTATGTTGTGTAGCTCCCTGAACCTGTAAATTTAATTATTGTGTTTGCACCTGATGTTGTAACTGTTGGTGAGCCTGATGTAGTTGATGAATAATTAGCAGTAGGCACACTTAAAATTACTACGCCTTTTCCGCCATCACCACCTTGGGATTCACCGCCTACGCCTGTAGTTCCCCAAGCTGTACCGCCTCCGCCGCCGCCAGTGTTTGCAGTTCCAGCAGTTCCAGTGCTAAGACCCGGAGCGCTTGTTCCGGCTCCGCCGCCGCCTGATCCAGCTGATCCATTTGGACCATTCCAAGAACCGCCTCCGCCTCCTCCAGCATAAGTTACTGAAGAACCTGTAATTGAATTTGCTGTACCATTTCCACCGTTACCTGCAGTAGTTCCTGATGCATCGGTTCCAACCGCACCAGCGCCACCACCACCTGCTCCAGCTCCAGGATTGGTTTGTTGACCTCCGCCACCAGAACCACTTCCACCGTCATTCCCTTGACTTGGAGATACGCTTGGTGTGTTTCCTGAACCACCAGATAATCCACCTGCTGGGTTTCCATTTCCTGTACCACCGCCTGAGCCACCATCAAAAGCTGGTGAGTGATAAGCTTGTGAAGAACCACCACCGGCAGAAGTTATTGTTGTTAATCCAGCAGCTGCTCCTGCAATTGATGAGTCGTCACCGTTAGATGTTGTTTGTTGACCAGCGCCATCGCCGACTGTTACTGTAATTGTTTGTCCTATGTTTACTGATTGAGTAGATGTTCTGTATCCACCAGCTCCACCGCCGCCACCACTGATAAAGCCAAAATTAGAATTACCTCCGCAACCGCCTCCGGCTACTACTAAAAATTGAATTTCAACTTTAGGAGCTCCACCTGATCCAAAACCAAGTATTGTGTATCCAAATTGTGCCATACTCTATTTTCCTTATGCGTCGTTAGCTGCGTCAGTAGTATAGAATATTTTTATTCCTATGAGTCTTGCATCAGCATTGTAAGTATCTGCTGAAACATCTCTAAAAATGTTAAAGAAGACATCATCGCCAGCTGCTGGAGAGCCTGCTATTGTTACTGCTCCGCTTTCTACGTTTACCATTAGATCGTTTGCTGTTCCGGAAGCAGCTAATGCTGTATTAGGTACAGCTGTTCCCATAGCAACATCTAATGTATCGTCACTACTAACTGCTACACCTTGTAATGCAAAACATACTGTGCCTGTATTAGTTGAACCAGCACTCCAAAAACTTTGGAAAGTTACTGTTCCTTCATTCCAACCTTTAGGGAATGCAATTGAAAATTGTGCATACTCATCTGAAGAAGCATCAAAATCTAAAGATTTAACTTCAGGTCTTTGAGCTGTTAATTCTGTTTGAGCAATGTCTGCACATCCATTAGATGAGGCAGCGTACATTGCTGTAGCTGGAACCCAAATAGATTGTTTACCTGAAATATTAATTGCTGCAGTTGCTGATTTAAGAACTCCTGATCCTTTAGGATTTAAATTTAAATCAACGTTTGTTTCACCTGTTGAAGAAATAATTGGACCATTTCCAGTCGCAGCATTTGCTAATGTAATTTCGTTAACAGCTGAACTTGTTGCTGTTAATAAAGCTAGTTCATTTCCGTTAGTATCTAAAATTGAAGTTCCAATTTTAGGAGACGTTAAAGTTTTGTTTGTTAAAGTTTGTGTTCCACCAGTAGTTACGTCACCAGCTGGTAAAGTGTAAATATCTGGATTAGTTCCATCGTTTGCAGTTGCAAAAACAATGGCATCACCTTTGTCAGTTGCTGAAAAAGTAAATGTATCACCAGATCCTGATGTATATTTAAATTGAACTGTGTAAGCTCCAGATGTTGAATTTCTTAAATAATAAAAAGTTTGAACATCTAAAGGAATTGTTACGATTTGGTTTCCTGTAATAGAACCTGTAAATTCAATCATTCTGTGTGCAAGAACCGCACCAGTTGATCCATCAGAAACAGGTAAAGCTGTAGTTTGTGCACCGCCTGCAATCGATTGACCAGTAAATCCACCAACAATTTGTTCAAATATATCTAAGTTTGTGTTAGTTTTTGTTCCCCATGTACCGGCATTCTCGCCAGTAGCCATTTTTTCTATACCAAGTGGTGTATATGTTGATGCCATAATTTGTTCTCCTAATTTACGCCGCTATATTTACATCTGTATACGTTGTTGTACTTTCAATGTCAACATCTTCATAACCCGCTGAAGATTCAATACTAACGTTTTTATAATATACCGGGTATAATTCGCCTACATTAGCACTAATTGATAAACTCGTCAATCCTATAGACATTTCTGTAGGTGTTATTGCTCCTACAGATCCTGCAAAAGAAACGCCTGTTAAACCAACAGCCATGTCGGTAACTGTGACTGATCCTACAGAGGCAGAAAAAGAAACATTATCAATAGGATAACTAACATCGACATTAACTCCAGATCCACCATCTTCAGCCGCAAAAGATACTCCTGTTATTCCTACAACATCCGCAGGTGTTATTTCACCAACAGCGCTACCTAAAGTCTGATTAGCTAACCCAACAAGTACATCAGCCCCGCTATTGATTGTCCAACCAGTTCCTTGTTCTGTAGCAACTGAATATCCACTTGGTATGTCAGTGTAATCAACTTGTACGCTTGAAGTTCCTATGGCGCTTCCAAAAGATACTCCGGTTAATCCTACAACATCAGCAGGGGTCAATACCCATTCACCCCAAGCACCTTCACCATAAGCAATAGTGCCCCAACCATTTTCTCCAATTACAGATGAAAATTCTACTCCACTAACTTCTACAGTAAATCCAGATGCTCCCCAGTTTTCAGATCCCCAAGTATCTGAACCCCATCCTGTATTTACTTCTGTTGTAACTGTAACTGATGAATTAAAACCAACTGAAACTGAATAACCACTAACAGGTATTACGGGGTCACTACTTTCACCCCAAGGTTCTTCACCCCATACATCTCGACCCCATCCTGTATTAGGTGATGATATTACACCATCCGCATTTAAAGCGGTAGAAAAAGAAACTCCTGAAACTTCAACAGCTAATCCAGATGCTCCCCAATTTTCTGTGCCCCAAGTATCTGAACCCCATCCTTGTTCAGGAAAAGAGTTAACTCCATCTGCATTTAATTCAGATGTAATATTTAAACCGGTTAATGATATTGTTATTGTATTAGATTGCCAAGAGTTAATGCCCCAGGCTACCGAAGGATCATCACCACCCCAAATTGAAGCCATAAGGATCTACCTCCTTACGTTAATCTTAGGATAGCTGTAGTTGCTGCGGCTGCTGGAAATTGAACTGTAAAAGTTCCAGAAGAAACTGTTTTATCTCCACCAAATGCTATGACACAAACTGCATCTGTTGTACCTGATCCGCCATCAGTTGTTGTGTTGTAAATCATTGCACCATTTGCTGTAAATGAAGCTGAAGTCCAAGACACATCAGCGAAGTCAGTGTAAGCAGTTGTGCTGTCTAAAGTTACGCCTTGGTTTGTAAGAGCTTTTCCTCCTGCTGTATAAGCAGTTCCAGAAGAATTTGTAATTTCGTTTGATGTACTATAATCAGTTGTGGTCGCGCCTAGAGAAGCAGAACTTGTAAACATTGCGATTTTAAAAGTATCTCCACCTGAAGAATCAAAGTCGTGTTTACCACTTAAAAGTTCACTTTTGAAACTTGAACAAACTGCTGATGTAATAGCCATATTTTTCTCCTAATTTAAGGACTCGGTGAATCAATTTTAATTCTAACCGTGCCGTCCGTGTAATCGTCTCTACGTCTTCTTCCAATTTGTTGAGAAGCAAACGTTTGTATACTATCTTTATACTTTTGCTCGTATAATGTCAACATATCCGTAGGGCCTTTTAAAAACCCATAAGTTTCAACTAAACAGGCATATAAAAGCAATTGAGGGTAGTTCATACTAATATAATTAGTCGTGTTATCAGATGCTAATGTTGCTGGTCTTTTATCGTAATGAACTCTAAAATAATAGTTTGCGTCTGGAGTAGGTGCTAACATATAACCTCCTGAATTTGATGAGCCATCTCCCGTTGCTCCTCCAAACATTGCATAATATTTAGGCATGCCGGTTACATCAGCTCCTCCTGATCCAGTTAGATCTTCAATGTACTCAGCTAACCAAGTTACATCTTTTTTAATAAGCCATCTTAAAGTGCCAGTTGAAGCTGTAGTAGAGTCAAATACTTCTATACCTCTAGTAAATATTGCTCCAGCCGGAGCAAAAATACTATTTTTATCTGTAACTAAATTACCTTCTTGCATATGTCTATCAGCATCAATTGGAACATCTTGAGATATTCTAGACTGAGCATTTAAAATAATATTTTCTAAAATATCAGTTGTTAAAACATTTGCGTCTGTTTCAGTGTAATTTCTAATTTGTGTAACTAATCCTGAATAACTTATTCCTGCCATTATGCTTCAAGAGTTATAGGTCCAACAGAACATCCAACTCCTCCTCCTTTTTGATTACCTAATGTAGCAGTATCAGTATTCACTGTAAAATAAAAATAATTAGCTTTAGCATAATCTGTTTGAATTCTTGCTCCTGATCTAAATATACCTGTAGTAATAGAATAGCCTGCAGCTAAAGCAAGTTTAGCTCCTGTAATACCATCAAAACCTTGTGGGTTTGCAAATTGAAAAGTTCCACCACTTGCTGTTGTTGCTTGAGAAGCACCTCTAAATCTGTAAGTGTCTCCATCAGTTAAACCATGACCTGGAAATGTTACATTAATAATACCTGAGGCAGCTGCGTATGTTTCAAATGGATTGTCTGGCATTATTCTTGCTACTGCAGGTGCAGTTCTTGCCGGTCTAACCTGTGGTAAAGCAACACCGTCAGCACTTATTGGTAAAGGTTCTAATTGTGGTTGTTTAGGTTCATATTCAGATACATGAACAAAAGCTCCATTCCATTCTGTTACCATTTCTCTCCATGGATATTGAAGTCCAGATCTATCTGAAATTGCTAACGCTCTTTTTCCTGATGCATATTTTGGCATAATTAAATATTAGGATAATACGTCTTAGGTGTAATATATGTACTAGACGCTGATCCATCCTCCGCTAATGCTCTTGCTAATTCATCTTCATATAATAATTTTTGAGTTTGAATTCTATCTGGAGCATATTTTTGTGCTAAATAAAAAGATA
>MDTB01150745.1_pt1 | contig 20513 bp, 22 predicted proteins | sample 811161 | NCBI WGS metagenome assembly MDTB01 (sample SAMN05326650, study PRJNA326480) | marine metagenome | isolation source: seawater | place: Mediterranean Sea | collected 2009
ACGGTAAATTTATCACAATTAAACCTTTGATTGAATTTAGTTTAAAGATGAATTAATTATACATTAAATTCATATGCTTCAAAACAAAATTTATCAGAACTATTTATTAGAAATTTTAAAAACCTTTTTTGTTATTTTGCTTGGTCTTTCGCTAGTTGCTCTTACAGTCAGAGCAGTAAGTTTTTTGGAATTAATTGTAGATAGCGGGTATTTGCTTAGCACTTATTTCAAGTACTCAATTCTAAATATTTTAGGAATTATTCCAAAATTTATCCCTTTATCATTTCTACTTGCTTTGACTATATTCGTTATCAAGCACAAACAAGACAGTGAGTTCATAATTTTATGGACATCCGGTATAAAAAAAATAAATTTAGTCAATTTATTGTTTTTATTTTCTATATTAATTCTTTTAATTCATCTGATTACATCAACTTTAATTACACCTTTAGCTTTAAATAAATCGAGAAATATAATCAGTAACAATCAAATAAGTTCTGTTCTACCGACAGTTAGAACTCAACAATTTAGTGATTCTTTCATCAGTTTTACTTCCTTTGTAGAAAAAAAAAATGGGAATAATTTAGAGAATATCTTTTTACATGATAAGGGAAATATTTTAAAAAATTTATCTCCAAATGTTTCAGACACTCAAAGTATATCAATTATAGCATCGAAGGGTACTGTAGAAAACAACAGAATAGTTTTATTTGATGGACAAATAATATCTGAGAAAAAAGAAAATTTTAAAGACGATGTAATAAAATTTGAACAGTTAAACGTTAATCTCAGTGATCTAAATACTAGAACAATAAAAAAACCAAAGATTCAAGAAACTTCAACTTTGAAACTGATTAATTGTTGGATTGGTCAAGACTCCAATAAAGATTTTTGTAATAAATCATTTATAAAAGAATTAGTTCCTACTTTGAATAGAAGAATAATCTTGCCATTTTATATTCCTGTAATATCATTAGTTTGTTGTTTATTATTAATTAAAACTGAAAAAAAATATTTAAATAGTTTTAATATTTTTCTTTATTCTTTTTGTATATTGCTCTTCGCAGAGTTATCTGTAAGATTTACTGAAATAAATTTTGTAATACAAATATTGTTTATCACGTTGCCAATCATTTTAATTATGATGGTGTATAGTTTCATCCTTTTTAAATTTTCAAATGAGTATAAAATAAATGAATAAGATAATTTTAAATTATATCATTAAAAATTTTTTAAAAGCATTTTTTATAATTATGATTGTCTTTTTTTGTTTCGGAATTATCTTAAACCTTTTTGAGGAAATAGAATTTTTTAAAAGTCTAGATGTAAACTTTTTTACTCCATTAGTTTTGACTAGTATGATTGTTCCTGGAATAGTAATACAGTCATTACCTTTTATTATTTTTATTTCAAGTATGTGGTTTATGTTGAAAATAAGAAATAATAAAGATTTATTAATTCTTAAAGTCTATGGCTACTCAAATTTAAAAATTTTTTTTATTCTAGCAACTACATCTTTTGTTCTCGGATGGTTAATATTAGTTTTAATGAGTCCTATCACCTCATCCCTAACAAAATTTTATGAAAAAACAAAATCAAACTATTCAAAAGAAACAAATCATTTAATAAGTTTTAATAAAAATGGAATTTGGATAAAAGAGTCGTTGAATAACACTCAAAGAATAATTTCTGCTGACAAATTAGATAATTATGATTTGATAAATGTAAATATATTTCATTTGGATAATGAATATCAACTAATTGAAAAAATTAGCTCTGAAAGAATAAATATTAAAAACTTTGATTGGGAGATTGATCAGGCACGATTATTTAAGTTTGAAAATAATATTTTTAAATCTAAAGAAATTACGAATTTAAAAATAAAATCAGTTTATAATTATGATAAAATAACTAATTTATTTAAAAATTTTGAAACAATTTCATTTTTAGACTTAACTTTAAGATACAATAAGTTAATTTCCAATGGTTATAATAATTTATTTCTAAAGCAAACTCTAAACACACATTTAAGTCTACCTTTTCTATTATTTCTTATGACCGGTATTGCGGCGATATTGACAATGCACACTTTAAAGGACTCTAATAATTTGACATACATTATTCTTGGACTAATGGTAGTTGTTGTAGTTTTTTATTTCAAAGATTTATCTTTAGCTCTTGGAAAAACTGCAAGAATATCAATGACACTATCTATCTGGGCACCTGTTATAATATTAAGTTTTTTTAGTTTCATAGGAATTTTACAAATTAATGAAAAATAGAATAATAATAATTTTCTTATTCAAGCTAATTTTTTTTCCCGCTTTTGCGGAAAATTTAAAAATTGAGTCAAAAAAAATTTCAATTGATAAAAATAAAGAAATAACAATTTTTGAGGATCAAGTTGTAGCAATTACAGAAGATAACAACAAAATTCAAAGTAATTTTGCAGAATTAAATAGAAAATCAAAAAATCTAATTTTAAAAGATAACGTGAAATTGGAAGATAATAAGCAAAATTTTATTGAGTCTAATTATGCAGAATATAACGAAATTTCTAGAATTTTTAAAAGTAAAGGTGAGACTAAAATTACAACTTCAGAAAATTATTTAATTAATGGTAGCGACATAATTTTTGATAACAAAAATAAAGAAATTAGCTCAAACAATGCTGCAATATTAATTGATTCTTCAAATAATAAAATTTACTTAGAAAATTTTAGATACAACTCTTCTACTAACATATTTAAATCTATTGGTTATGTAAAAATTGATGACTATCTTGATAATACATATGAGTTTTCTCAAATTTACATAGATACAAAGAAAAAAGAAATTGTTGGTACGGACATTAAAGCATTTTTAAATCAAAAAAGTTTTAAACTAAGTGAAAAAAATAAACCACGTATTTTTTCTAATGCTATAAAAATAGAAAATAACGGAAAAAGTGTTTTTCAGAAAAGTAATTTTACGCTCTGTGACTATAGGGAGAATGACAAGTGTCCTCCGTGGGAAATAAGGTCAACCAAAATGATGCATGATAATAAGAAAAAAACAATTTATTATAACAATGCGTTAATCAAAGTTTACGATATACCAATATTTTATTTTCCTAGAATATCTCACCCTGACCCAACTGTAGATCGTAGATCTGGTTTTTTACCACCTTCTTACTCAGATACTAAAAACCTGGGCGAAGGTATAAGCATTCCTTATTTTTTCAATTTAGGCTCTGATAAAAATTTTACTCTCACAAACAGATTGTATTTAAAAGAGAATCCCTTATTTATTGGAGAATATCATCAAGCCTTCAAAAATTCATTTTTAATGGCTGACTTTGGATATACTCAAGGATACAAAAAAACTACAGTTAAAAAGAAAGCCGGAGAAAAATCTCATTTTTTTTCAAAATTTAGTAAAGAGTTTGTTGGAAAAAATAACTCAAAAAATTTATTTGAAGCAAACCTTCAGGAAGTTTCAAATGACAAGTATTTGAAATTGTACAAAATCAAGTCTAATCTTGTAGACTTTAATTCTAATACATTGGATAATTCTATAAGTTTCACTAGAGAGAATGATGACAGTTACTTTGGGTTAAATGCAAGTATATATGAGTCTATAAGTGAAGATTATAATGATAAGTATGAATATATTTTTCCTGAGATCACTTTTGACAAAAACTTATTAAGTGATAATAAATTTGGTTTTTTAGATTATCAAACCAATATCAAATTCCATAACTATGATACTAATAAAACAAATAAATTTTTGGTTAATGATTTTAATTGGAATTATAAAGATCTAATTTCATCTTTTGGAATAAATAATAAAATTACAGGCCATTTAAGAAATATCAATTACGAAAGTAAAAACGTTGATATATATAAAGATGATCCAACTAGTGAACTTTTTGGTGCTATTGGACTAACGTCTTCAATAAATCTACAAAAAGATATTAATCAAACTAATCACCTTTTAACTCCAAAAATTCTTTTTAGGTATGCCCCGGGAAGTATGAGGCAGGAAACGTCAGGCTCAAGACTGGAGCCTCTAACCGCTTTTTCAATGGATAGACTTGATAATACATATAATTTTGAAACTGGGCTAAACACTGCCGTAGGTCTTGATTATACAATCAGTAAAAATGACCTTAAAAAATTTGATTTTTCTATCGCACAAATTATTAATTCTGAAGAAAATAAAAAGATGTCCGATGTATCAAGTTTAAATGAAAAATTGTCAGACTTAGTAGGAACTATGTCCTTAGGAAATGATAAAGCAAAATTATCATATAATTTCAATATTGATCAAAACTATAAGGAGTTTAACTATAATGAATTAACAACTTCTTATAACTTTGATCCTTTTCAAATAAATTTAAATTATCTTAGAGAGCAGAAGCATTTAGGAAATCAAGAGTATTTAAAAACAAAATTAGATATATTTAAAAATGATAACAATCAGCTTTCATTTGAAAATAAAAGAGACTTAATTACTAATTCATCTGAGTTTTATAATTTAAGCTATGAATATATTAATGACTGTTTAAGAGCTGGGTTAGTATATCGAAGAGAATTTTACAATGACTCTGAGATTGAACCAGAAAATTCTTTAATGTTTAAGATCACTCTTTCTCCATTTGGTGATGTATTTTCACCTTCATTTAGGAATTGATGATTAGAGTTTTAATAATAGTTTTATTTTTTTTTGATTTTTTCAATATTTGTTATGGTCAAGTTCAAACCAAAATTGTTTTAAAAATTGACAACAAAATTGTTACAAATTTTGAAGTGAAAAATAAGATTTTAATTGAATTATTGTTATCAAATTTAGAAATAAATCAAAAAAATATAGATAATTTTAAAGCTCAGGCTGTTAGCTCCTTGATTGATTTGAAGCTAAAAGAAATAGAATTAGAGAAGTTTACTGCAAATTTTAAAAACACTGATATCAATAATTATTTAAAGTTAATTACTAAAAAAGATGTTAATGAACTCAAGAGTATTTTTTTTAAAAATAATTTAGATTTTAATTTATTTTTAGACGAAGTTAAAACCGAATTAAAATGGCGACAATTTATTTACAATACTTATAGCTCTAGATTGGATATAAATATAGATAACATTGATAAAGAATTAGAAACATTTTTAAAAACAGAAGGCTTGAAAGTTGAATTCAAGTTATCGGAAATTGAACTTTTACTTGAAAATGTCGATAATTATCAAACTAAAGTGTTGGAAATAAAAAAAATTATAGAAGATATTGGTTTTGAAAATACTGCTTTAAAATTTAGTACTTCTGGAACAAAATTGAATAGTGGAAATTTAGGTTGGATCAGATCTAACTCTTTATCTAAAGAAATCTATAATAATTTAAAAAATCTCAAAAAAGGTGATATCAGTAAGCCAATTATAAAAGGAAATACTCTAACTCTTTTTAAATTAGTGGACAAAAGAGAAATTAATTCAAACGATATAGATAAAGATATAGTAAGAAAAAATTTAATTGAATTGAAAAAAATTGAATTATTTGGGCTATACTCTAACAGTCATTTATCAAAACTAAAGAACACTAGCTTAATTGAATATAAATAATAATGAAAAAAATTTTAATCATCACAGGCGACCCTAATAGTATTAATTCTGAGATAATTTTTAAAACTTGGAAGAAAATGGAAAAATCATTAAGAAAAAGAATATTTTTCATTTCAAATTTTGAATTAATAAAAAAACAATTTGAAATTTTAAAATATAAGGTTAATGTTAAAAAAGTTTACAGTCTTGAAGATGTCGACGATAAATTTAAAATTTTAAATGTAAATTTAAAATTCAATAATCCTTTTAATGTATTAACAAAAAATTCTTCAAAATATTTATTAGACTCTTTTGACTTGGCTCATAAAATTGCATTATCAAATAAAATATCTGGCATTATAAATTGTCCCATAGATAAAAAGCTTTTAAATAAAAAAAATTACGGTGTAACCGAACTATTAGCTTCTAAATGTAAAATCAATGATAATTCAGAAGTAATGCTAATTAGAAATAAGAAATTATCTGTTTCTCCAATCACAACACACATCGATATAAAAAATGTTTCAAGAAATTTAAACACTAATTTAATTGTGAAAAAAGTACAAACAATTCACTCTTGGTATTTAAAAAAAAATAAAAAAAAAGTGAAAATAGCTATATTGGGTTTAAATCCACATAATGGTGAATTTAAAAATAAAAGCGAGGAGAATCAAACTATATTACCAGCTATATTAAAATTAAAAAAAAATGGAATTAAAATTAAGGGTCCATTTGTTGCAGATACTATTTTTATAAGAGACTTTAAAAATTTCGATGTAATTGTTGGTATGTATCATGATCAAGTTTTAGCTCCTTTTAAGTCCATTTTTAAATTTGATGCAATTAATATTACATTAGGTTTGAAGTACATTAGAGTTTCACCAGATCATGGAGTAGCTATTGACCTGGTAAAAAAAGATAAAGCTAACAGCAAGAGTTTTTACGAATGTATAAATTTTATTAAAAATTTTTAAAATGCAGTCCGCAAAGAAATCTTTAGGTCAAAATTTTTTAAAAGATAAAAATATAATTAATAAAATTTTAAATTTACTTATATTAAAAGATAAAAATATAATTGAAATTGGTCCTGGCAAAGGTGCCCTAACAGATGAAATTCTGAGAAGAAAACCTTCGAAACTTACTTTAATAGAAAAAGATAATAATCTTTATAAGTTTTTAAAAGATAGATATAGAAACAACAATATCTTAAAAATTTACAATAATGATATTCTAAAGTTTCCTTTAGAAAAAATAGTAAAAAAAGAAACCATAATTCTAGGCAATCTGCCCTATAACATTTCATCTCAAATTCTAGTCCAGATTTTGAGATTTAAAAAGTGGCCTCCGAAATTTTCTGACTTGATTTTTATGTTTCAAAAAGAATTAGGTGAAAAAGTTGTTAGTATATACCCATCAAGTGGGTATGGAAGATTATCAATTCTATCTAATCTTAAGTTAAAAATAGATCAAAGTTTTTTAGTATCTCCAAATAGTTTTTCTCCTAAACCTAAAGTAACTTCAATGATAATTCATTTTAAACCAAAATTAAAAAAAATATATAAAATAAAGAATCTAAAAACTCTAGAAAAAATTACTAATATACTTTTTTCAAATAAAAGGAAAATGGTGAACAAAAGTTTAAAAAAAATTTTGAGTTATAACGAAATAAGAAAAATTAAAGATCTAGATTTATCATCTCGACCTAGTGAACTAAAACCAGAAGTATATTATAAAATAGCTGAAATTTATGAGTCTAAATAGAAAAACGATTTTTATTATAATTTATTATACTTTCAATTTGTTTAAAACAAACTTCTAGATTTTCATTTATGATTATATAATCGTAATCCTTCCAATGTTTTACATCCTCATCAAATGAATTAAATCTTTTATCTATTTCAGCTGTAGTATTTTGGTCCCTTTTCAGTAATCTTTTTTTTAACTCTCTTTTATTTGAAGTAATTAAAAAAATCTTTATAAGCTTTAATTCTTTAAATTTTGATAACTGCTTAGTTCCCTGCCAGTCTATATCAAAAAGTATGTCATTTTTTTTTATAATTTCATCGACGTTTTTTTTGAGCGTTCCATAGTAATTTTCAAATATATTAGCATATTCATAAAATTTCTTAGTTTTAATTAGCTCTTCAAATTTTTCTTTAGACGTAAAATGATAATCTACTCCATCAACCTCATTTGACCGCGGAGGTCTGGTTGTATAAGATACTGAAATCTTAAACGATTGGTATTTTTGCTGGATTTTTTTTGTGAGAGTGGTTTTTCCTACCCCTGAAGGTGAAGATAATATAACTAAGATATTTTCCTCAACCTTAGTCATTTATAAGTTCTTTCTAATTTTAGCTAGCTTTGCTTTCAATAAATTTAATTGCATCGCCTACAGTTAAAATTTTCTCCGCATCGCTATCTGATATTTCAGAACCAAACTCTTCTTCAAAGGCCATTACTAGTTCTACAGTGTCTAAGCTATCTGCACCTAAATCATCTATGAAACTTGCTTCCTCAGTAACTTTTTCCTCTTCAATACCTAAATGATCTGCAACAATCTTTTTTATTTTGTTTTTAACATCTTCTGACATGAAATCCTTTCGTAAGTTTAATTTCTTATTAGATTATTAAAAAGAATTGTCAAGCCATATACATTCCACCATTAACATGTATAGTTTCGCCATTAATATATTTTGCCATATCAGAGGCCAAAAAAGCTACACAATTAGAAACATCTTCTCCAGTGCCAAGATACCCCGATGGTATTCTACTAATTAGAGTTTTTTTAAACTCTTCGTTAATTTTATCTGTCATTTCAGTTTGAATAAACCCGGGAGAAACACAATTAATATTAATGTTTTTTTTAGCATACTCTATGGCTAAACTTTTTGAAAATGCAATAATCCCAGCTTTTGATGCAGCGTAATTAGCCTGCCCTAAATTACCTGTATGACCGACGATAGAGGTAATATTTATTATTTTACCATATTTTTGTTTTAACATTTTTTTAATAGCAAATTTACACATTAAAAAAGTTGATGTTAGATTTATATCTAACACTTTTTTCCAATTTTCATTAGTCAACCTAATTGAGAGATTATCTAAAGTGATGCCAGCATTGTTTACAACTATATCTAGACCTCCTAATTCTTTATTCACCTTTTCAATAAATTCTTCAATATTGTCATGTTCGTTAAGTTTAAATTTTTCAACTATTAAGTTTGGATATTTTTTTTTAATATTTTGTAATTTTTCCTCATTGGTTCCTGTTGCAATAATTTTTGAACCAAAACTATTAAATTTCTCAACCAGGTTTCCTCCTATCCCTCCAGTAGCACCTGTAATTAAAACTTTTTTATTATTTAATTGCATCTTTTAAATTTTTAATATCAGCTATTGAATTAATTGAAAAGGTTTTTGCTTCGGAAATTGTTCTTTTAACCATACCTGATAATACCTTACCCGGACCAATTTCTATAAAATTTTTAACTCCATTTTTAGACATATTTAACATACTTTCCCGCCAATTAACTGTTGAGTAAATTTGCCTAATCAACAATTTTTTAATTTCATTTGGATCTTTTTCTATTCCAGCAGTTACATTATTTACTATTTCAATTTTAGGGGCTGAAAAAGTTGTTTGGTTTATTTTGTTTTTCATATTTTCTGATGCAACTTTCATTAACGAGCAGTGAAAAGGTGCGCTAACTTTTAATGGAATAGATTTAATTTTTTTTGATTTAAGTTCTTTTTGAAATAAGTTAACACTATCGCAATCTCCGCTTATTATAATTTGACCTTCTGCATTGTCATTGGCTATTTCACAAACGCCGTCTTTAAAATCTATTTTACCGAGCAAATCTTTAATCTCATTAGTTTTTAGTCCTAGAACTGCAATCATGCTTCCTTTTCCAATTGGAACTGCGTTTTGCATTGCTTTTCCTCTCTCGTGTAACAAATATAATGAATCTTTAAAAGTTAAGGAGTCGGAGCAAACTAGAGCACTGTACTCTCCTAGGGAATGCCCAGCAAAATATTGAATTTTGTTCAAATCGAAATTAAATTCATCTGTTAATACTTTAAAAATTGAGCAGCTTACAGTCAAAATTGCGGGTTGAGTGTTTTGAGTTAACATTAAATCATTTTCTGGTCCTTCTAGTATAATTTTTGAGAGCGAGTAACCGAGTTTTTCATCTGCTTCTTTAAAAAAATTTTTCACTAAGTTAAAATTTTGGTAAAATTCAGTTCCCATACCTACTAATTGCGAACCTTGACCTGGGAATAATAAAGCAGTCATAATTTACAAGTTTATTTGATTATTATTAGTATTGCTATAAATAATAATTATAGTATAAAACCTTTTTTACAAACAATTAACAAGACAATATTTACAAAAAATATGAATTTTTACGAAAATACAATTATAGTTAGGCAAGATTTAGCATCGAAAGATTTAAAAGATTTAAAAGATAAATATAATAAAATAATAGACGATACTTCTGGTAAGGTTTTAAAAATTGAAGAATGGGGTCTCTTAAACTTTGTTTCTAAAATTAAAAATTACAACAAAGGACACTATATTCATTTTAAATTTGAAGGTAATAAAGATACTGTAAATGAAATTAACAAAAAAATTAAGGTAGACAGATCTATAATCAGATTTTTGACAGTTAAATTGAAAAAATTAGACTTAGAAAAAGAATTTTTTAAAAAAGATAAAAACGAATAATAAAGATTTTACATGAAAAGAAATAATAAAAAATTTAAAAAAAAGAAAACAAATTCATTAAATAAGCTTAGTTTATTTCAAAAAAATGATTCAAAATTTTCTAAAAATTGTCCTCTTTCAACTAAAAATGCTCCAGTAATTGATTACAAAAATATATCACTTCTGAAAAAATACGTCTCAGAAAATAGAAAATTGATATCTTCAAAGATAACATCAGTATCTCAAAACAAACAAAGGAAACTTTCGAGAGAAATCAAGAAAGCAAAAATTTTAGGTCTATTATAATGGAAATTATATTGTTGGAAAATATTATCAATTTAGGAAATATTGGAGATAAAGTAATTGTAAAAAATGGATTTGGTAGAAATTTTTTACTCAAGCAAGGTAAAGCTCTTAGATATAGTAAAGAGAATCAGGAAATAGTTGATAAAAAAAAATCTGAACTAAATAAAAAAAATTTAGAAGTAAAAAACAAATTTAAAGAAATAGCCAAATTAATTGCTAATAAGACTTATATCTTTAACAGAGAGAGTAAGGAAAATGGTGAATTGTATGGATCAATTAAACCTAAAGAAATATCTAATCTAATTAAACAAAAATCTCAAACTGAAGTCAGTCCTTCGCAAATTATTTTAAAAGATGAGTTGAACAAAATCGGCACTTTCAAAATAGATATAAACTTTCACACAGAAGTAAAAACAAATATTCTTGTGAAAATAGATAAAATAGAGTCTAAATAACTTCTCCACAGAATAAAAAAAATGGTGTGTAACTTTTTCCTTTAAAACAAGGTCGTTTATTTTAATATTAGATAATGGAAGAAATAAAACCGATTGGTAATAAATTTCAAAGTAAACAACCGTCAAACTTAGAGGCTGAGCAAGCTTTATTAGGTTCTATATTGGTAAATAATGACATAATTGATGAGATTTCTACAATTATAAATCCTGATATATTTTATGATCCTGCACATGTCAAAATTTATGAAGTTATTGAAAGTTTGAATAATAAAGGAATGATTGCAAATCCTATAACTTTAAAAAATTTTTTTGAAAAAGATAATATGCTTAACGAAGTAGGTGGAACCGAATATCTTGTTAAACTGACAAGATTTTCTGGCTCGATTAAACAAGCAATCGATTATGCAAAAATAATTCACGAAATGTATTTAAGAAGAGAATTAGTAATGGTTTCTGATAAACTATCCGCTGATACTATTAATGCTAGTAATGATGAAAAAAATGCGGAAAAAATAATTGAAGAAACTGAAAAATCACTTTACGATTTAGCGGAAAGAGGAACTTTTTCTCAATCATATTTAAAATTCAATAAAGCTTTAGATGAGACCATAAAAATGGCAACATTAGCTATGCAGAGTGACCAAGGTATTGTTGGAGTTCCCACCGGTCTCTCGGATTTAGATGAAAAGCTAGGTGGTTTGCATAAATCAGATTTAGTCATACTGGCTGGTAGGCCTTCTATGGGTAAAACTGCTTTAGCTACTAACATTGCGTTCCATGCTTCTCAAAATATTTTAAGCCGTGAAGAAAAATCATCGGTAGCTTTTTTTTCTTTGGAAATGTCATCTGAACAATTATCAACTAGGATCTTATCCGAACAAGCTAGGATAAAATCTGATGATATAAGAAGAGGAAAAGTTACTGAAGAGGAAATTAATAGATATATAGAAACTTCAAGAAATATTTATAACTTACCATTATTCATAGATGAAACTCCAGCAATAACTATTGCAGCTTTAAGTAATAGAGCTAGAAGAATAAAAAGATTACACGGTTTAGGTTTAGTAGTTGTTGATTATATTCAGCTTATGAGATCTAGCTCAAACAAAAATGAAGGAAGGGTTCAGGAGATCTCCGAAATTACTCAAGGGCTCAAAGCCTTAGCTAAAGAGCTTTCAGTACCAGTGCTAGCTCTATCACAACTATCAAGAGCTGTTGAACAAAGAGATGATAAACAACCTCAGTTAGCGGACTTAAGAGAGTCAGGATCAATTGAACAAGATGCAGATGTGGTTATGTTTGTTTACAGAGAGGCTTATTATTTAGAGAGAAAACAGCCTAAATTAGGATCTATAGAACATGCTGAATGGCAATCAAAAATGAACGATGTAAATGGACTTGCAGACATTATTTTAGGTAAACAAAGACATGGTCCAACTGGCACTGTAAAAGTTGAGTTTGAAGGAATTTATACTAAATTTAAAGATTTAAGCAAAAATTAACCATAGTTTTTTCTTTTGTTATAAAAAAATTAAGATATATCTCAAATATCATCATGATAGCTGATATTTATAAAAAATTAATTATAGACTTCTCCAAATTAACACTTATTTTTTTATTAATTTTATTATCATTTTCTCTTTATCATTCAAAAAATTTTAATTTAGATGCCTCATCCGACGCTTTACTGATTGAGGGAGACCCTGATTTAAAATATTTGAGAGAAGTAAATCAAACTTATGGCACTAAAGATTTTTTAGTACTTACTTATACTCCAGTATCAAGTTTTACTGAAAAGGAGACTATTTTAAATCTTCAATTATTAAAATCTAAAATTGAAAAGCTTACGTGGGTAGATAGCGTGATTACTGTTATAGATGTTCCTCTGCTTAAAAGCACTGATGAAAATCTTATGGAAAGATTAAAAAATTACAAAACTTTGGCTTATCCAGAAATAGACAGGAAAAGAGGATTTGATGAAATAGTAAATAGTCCAATTTATAAAGATTATGTCATTAGTAAAGATGGGAAAACTTCAGGAATAGTTATTTATCTTAAAAAAGACGAAAGATTAGCCGAGTATATAAAGATTAAAGATAAATATTTTGATCAGTCATTGGAGACTGGGTTGTCCAAAGAAGAAAAGGATAATTATAAAAAGTTTATTAAAGAGTACGAAAATTATAAAAATCTTTACAATGTTAGAAACCGTCAAAATATTAATGAGATAAGAGATGTCATTAATAGATATGGAGATAATGCCAAAATTCATTTGGGCGGCATTCCTATGATTGCTAATGATATGATGAGCTACATAAAGAGTGATATTTTAGTCTTTGGTATTGGTGTTTTTATTTTCATTATAGCAACACTTTGGTTCATTTTTAAAAATATTAAATGGGTAATGATTCCGCTTTTAGGATGTGCAACTTCAGTAATTATAATGATTGGTCTACTTGGATTAATTGGTTGGAAAGTTACGGTCATCTCCTCAAATTTTATTGCCTTAATGCTTATACTGAATATGGCTATGAATATTCATTTAACTGTTAGATTTTTACAATTAAAAAAGGAATTTCCAAGTTTAGAAAAAAATGCTGCTGTATTTGAAGCTAGTAAAAAAATGATGCTTCCTATCATTTACACTGTGCTTACAACAATATGTGCATTTTTATCGCTTATTTTTAGTGGAATAAAACCAATAATAGATTTTGGTTGGATGATGACTTTAGGCTTGATTGTTTCTTTTATTGTAACGTTTCTATTACTTCCTTCATTATTAAGTTTATTTTCATCTGAAAATGAAATTAATATCAAAGATACGGAGAAATCTATAATCACATCCGCTCTAAGTTCATTTACAAAAGAAAATAAAATATTAATTTTTGGATCAACTATTATTATAATTTTATTTAGTATAGTTGGAATATTAAAGCTTGAAGTTGAGAATAGTTTTATAAATTATTTTGATAAAGATACAGAAATCTATAAGGGTATGAAAAAAATTGATGATGAGTTAGGTGGAACTACCCCACTAAATATAATTCTGAAATTTCCAATAAAACAAAGTGAAAATATAAAAGAAAATGACGAGTTCGATGAATGGGAGGAGGAGAATGACGCTACTGAAGATAAAGCTAAATATTGGTTTACTAGAGATAAAATGAATAAAATTATTAAAGTTCATGATTATTTAGACTCGTTGCCTGAAATCGGAAAAGTTCTTTCTTTTGGATCAATTTTAAGAGTTGCAGAAGATTTAAATAACAAAAAATTACAAAGTTTGGAAATAGCTGTATTGTATAGCAAAATTCCTGACACAATAAAAAATGAAATAGTCGCTCCTTATATCTCTGTTGAAAAAGATGAAGCTAGAATAAGTGTAAGGATTAAAGACTCTCTAGAAAATTTAAGGCGAAACGACCTAATAAATAAAATTAATAATGAGTTAAACACTAAACTTGGCTTTGAAAAAGATGAGTATAAATTGTCAGGTGTTTTAATCTTATTTAATAATTTGCTTCAAAGTTTATTTAAATCCCAAATACTTACCTTGGGAATAGTTATGATTGGAATTTTTTTAATGTTTTTTATTTTATTTAGAAATATTGTTCTCTCTTTTATAGGAGTGGTTCCTAACTTCATTGCTGCTTTTTTTATTTTAGGAATTATCGGTCTTTTAGAAATCCCATTAGATATGATGACTATTACTATTGCAGCCATCACAATCGGTATAGCAGTAGATAATAGCATACACTATATTTACAGATTTAAAGAGGAATTTAGTAAAATTAATAATTATAATAAGACTTTAGACAGATGTCATAGTACTGTTGGAGTGGCTATATTAAATACATCCATCACAATCGTGTTTGGTTTTTCAATACTTGTTTTATCAAATTTTATTCCGACAATTTATTTCGGTGTATTTACCGGATTAGCAATGATGTTAGCAATGATTTCTGTTTTGACTTTATTGCCAAAATTAATACTTACTCTTCAGCCATTTGGAAAAGAAATTGATAATCTAGGATGATTGCTGATTTATTTGATAGTCTAATCAATAACATTAATTATTTCGATTTTTTTTTTCTTCATAATTTTAATTTATTGTGTAATCCAGTGTTATTTAAAAGGATTTTCTTTAAGTCTTATCTCATTTATGAAATGGATTTTATCCACAATTATAACAATTTTTCTTGTACCTAAATTCCAGCCAATTGTAGGGGAATATATTGAATCTGAATTTATTAACAACATTGGATTAGGAATAGCTGTATTTATAGTTACACTTTTTATAATAATACTACTTGGAAAATCACTTGGCAGAGCTGTGACTTGGACAGGTGTTGGATCAATAGACAAAAGCTTTGGTTTCTTATTTGGTTTTTTTAAAGGGTACATAGTGTCAGTATGTTTATTTTCTATTTTTAATTGGTTTTATCCTTACCAAAATTGGGGTATATCAGCAGAGGATGCGTTATCATTTAGTTTAATTAACAAAGGTAGTAAAATATTGATAGAGGAATTTCCCTCTAGCGAAGATTTTATTGATACAAAAGAAAAAATTGAAAAAATTTAATTCAGATAAATTGAGAGAAGAATGTGGTATTTTTGGAATATCAAATCACAGTGATGCATCTGCTTTAGTTGCTTTAGGATTACACGCTTTGCAACACAGAGGGCAAGAGGGATGTGGGATCGTTTCATTTGATGGAAAAAATTATCATTCTGAGAAGCGACAAGGACTTGTGGGAGATCATTTTACAAATCATGAGGTATTGAATAATCTTCCAGGTAATTTTGCCATTGGACATACACGCTATTCTACAACTGGTGAAACCTCTTTAAGAAACATTCAACCTTTTTTTGCAGACTTACATATGGGTGGGTTAAGTGTAGCACATAATGGAAATCTAACTAACGCATTAATATTAAGAGAAACTTTGGTTAAAGAGGGTGCTATTTTTAGAACTACAACTGATACAGAGACGATTGTTCAGCTTATTGCTAAATCAAAAAGAGAGAAATTTACTGACAAATTAATTGATACACTTTTTCAAATTCAAGGTGGCTATGCTTTAGTGCTGATGACAAATAAAAAACTTGTTGGTGTGCGTGATCCTTTCGGAATTAGACCTTTAGTTGTTGGTAAATTAAAAGATTCTTATATTTTTGCTTCAGAAACTTGTGCATTGGATATTGTAGGTGCAACTTTTATTAGAGAGGTAGAAAATGGTGAAATTGTAATAATTGAAAATGAAAAACTTAAGTCTATTAAACCTTTTCCTAAACAAAAACAAAGGCCTTGTGTTTTTGAATATATATATTTTGCGAGGCCAGATAGTCTTATTAAAAATAAATGCGCTTATGAATATAGAAAAAATTTAGGTGCACAATTGGCTAAAGAAACAGACCTAGAAGCAGATTTAGTAATTCCTGTGCCCGATTCAGGTTTGCCAGCAGCACTAGGTTATGCCGAAGAAGCTAAAAAAAAGTTTGAGTTAGGATTAATTAGAAATCATTACGTGGGAAGAACATTCATAGAGCCAATTCAGAATATAAGAAGTTTAGGCGTAAAACTTAAATTAAATTCAACAAAAACAATTGTTAAAAATAAAAATATTATATTAATTGATGACTCTTTGGTAAGAGGTACTACTTGTCACAAAATTGTATCTATGCTTTATGAAAGCGGAGCAAATGAAGTTCATGTAAGAATAGCTTGTCCTGAAATAAAATTTCCAGATTTCTATGGAGTAGATATGCCTACAAAGAAAGAGTTGCTTGCTCACGAAAAAACTAATAAGGAAATGTGCGAACATATAAAAGCGAAGAGTTTGAAGTTTTTAAGTTTAGAAGGTCTTTATATTGCGCTTGCTAACGAAAAAAGAAATTCCGCTTACCCTCAATTTAGCGACCATTATTTTACAGGTGAATATCCAATAAAACCCCACGATAATTTAGTTGGGGCTAAAATAAAACAACTTTCTCTATTAAGTGGAAAATCAAATAATTAGTTTAGTATAATTAATTTATTTTTATTGTTTACATATAACAATGCGCTATCAATAAAAATCGGATTTGAATTTAGATTTGATTTTATATTAAACACTTCCTCTATTTCACTATTAAAATTAATTCTCACTATGTAGTGATCCTCAAGAAACAAATAAATACTATTATTTACTATTTTTAAATTTTTAATCTTATATGAAATTTTTCTAAGTTTTGCATTAGATCTAAATTTATTTTTTAAATCAAATGAATATATAACTTTTTTTTCCTCCAAAGAAAAAGCGATGAATAAATCGTTAGTATTGATTAAAAATAAATGATCTTTAAATATTAAAGGAGTTATATTAGAACCAAAATTTTTTTTAAATAAGATTGCTCCTCTAAACTTATCAATAACGTAAAATTGATCATTTGTTAAAATAAATATATTTTTTTTGGAAATTAAAATTTGATTACTATAAAAAATATTACTTGGATTTTCTTTTATTCTTTTATTTAAGTTTATAAACCAATCGACGTTCATTTTTTCATTAAAGGAATAAAGAGATCCGTATGAATTTAGAAAAAAAAATCTTTTGTCCCCGACAACAATATTATTTTTAAAATTATTATTAAAATTTACTTGCTCTGTAGGTATTTTTTTAATTTGTTTACCAGTATTTTGATCTAAGATAAATAAATTATTATTTTGATCTGAGATAATAATATTTTTTTTATAAATCTTAATATTAGATCTATATGGAATTTTATGTCTATGAGCCCACTTAACTTTGTTTTCATTGTAATCATAAGCGTATATATATCCAAGGTTATCGGCTACATAAATTATATTGTCTTTGATCAATAAATTTAGGTTTTTGTCAATTGATTTATGTGTTTTTTTATAAAAGTTAAATCTTCTTAGGATTTTTTCTTCTTCAACTGAATAGATAACAATATTTCCTTTATTGTCGCTAAATATCAAATTATTATTGTCAAAAAGTATGTTTTCTTGAATTTTATTTTTTGAGAGTTTTTTGCTTTTTAAAAATTGAAAATTTAATTCTTTGTAGCCAAAATTTACATTGTTTATTTCATCCAAAGAGTGGTCATTTAATTGTCTAAATACTTTAGCCTTAGAGTATAATTTTAAATTTTGACCTGAGTCTATAATTTGATTGAAGATTTTTTGTTCACTATTTAAATCAATAAATCCTTCAAGAATTTTTTTTTTTTTTATCTACTGTTTGACTTTCATCTTTCCATATGCCTGATTTTTTATCAAATGAACAATTTTGCAGGAGAATTAAAATTAAAGAGATAAAGAGTAATTTCATCTATTAAAAAATTATTTATCAATTACTTCTTTTGCTAAAAAAGCAAATTTTGAACCTTCTTTAATTAATCTTTTTAGTAATTTTTGTCCATCTTTTGTTTTTTTTATTCTAATTAAATATAGACCTTTTTTCAATATCAATAAATCTTTTTGATCTTGAGATTTAGTTATTGATTGTACAATTGAAAAATAATTTAAAATCTTTTCTTCACTTGAAATTAAATCTTTCTCTAAAATTGTACTTAGGGATAATGCTGAATAAAACTTATTTTTACTTAATATTATTTCTTCAAAAATTTGTCTAGCACTGTCATTATCATTTGCGGACAAATAAACTCCCGCCTCAATAAATTTTTCTGCTATCGTACTATTTTTTTTATTTTGGTATTGTATAAAAATCAGCGATAAAATGATACTTGCAGCTAGGATTGTTGCAACTAGATAGCTTTTATTTTATTTTCTTTTATTATTAAAATTAATTTATCTAAAAGTTTATTATTATTTTCGTTTTGATCCATTTAAATAGTTTTTTGGTGATGGAAATTTTCCAAACTTTACATCCTTACTATATTCTTTTACAGCTTTTTCAATTATTCTATCCAATCTTGCATATTTTTTTACAAATTTAGGGTAAAAGCCACTCAGCCCAAGCATATCGTCAGTGACTAAAATTTGCCCATCGCAATTATCTGAGGAACCAATTCCTATCGTTGGTATCTTTAAATTTTTGGTAATCACTTTTGCTGCGTTTGGAGATAAACATTCAAGGACGATTGCAAATGCCCCTGCGTTTTCTATTAATTGTGCTTCTTTATAAAGTTTTTTTATTTGAGATTTGGTTTGTCCTTCAACTTTAAATTTTTTTTTAAATTGTGGTGTAAATCCTATATGACCCATTATTGGTATATTTTTTTCTACCAAAGCTTTAATTATTTTATAATTTTTTTTATTACTCTCTAATTTTATTGCATCACAACTGGTACTTTTAATTACTAATCTAGCATTTTTTTCTGCAGTCCTAACATTTTCATAAGTGCCTTTAGGCATATCAACTACTAATAATGATCTTTTTACTCCCTGCCTAACACTTGCCGAGTGTTCTATTATTTTTTTTAGACTAATTCTATGGGTGTTTTTTTGTGCATAAAGTACATTAGCCATAGAGTCCCCAACTAAAATAATATCACAATAATTGTCTAAAATTTTTGCTATATTTTTTGAGTAAGCAGTAAGACTTATTATCTTAGATTTATTTTTTTTTTGTAAAATCTTTTTAATTTTTGTAATCATTATTCTAATTCTATTGTACTTGGTGGCTTAGAAGTTATATCATATACTACCCGATTAATTCCTTTAACGTTATTAATAATTTTATTAGAAATACTATCTAAAAAATTTTTGGGTAAATTAAAATAATCTGCTGTCATACCATCCTCTGAAGTAACGGCTCTAAGCAAACAAATATTTTCGTAAGTCCTTGTATCACCCATTACACCAACAGTTTTAATTGGAAGAAGAGCTGCATAGGCCTGCCAAATCTTATTATAAAGATTTTTATTTATTAACTCTTTTATGAAAATATCATCAGCTTCTTGTAAAATCTTTACTCGCTCTGATGTAATATTTCCCACAATTCTGATCGCTAATCCTGGGCCTGGAAATGGATGCTTGTAGTTTATACTTTTTACTAAACCCAATGATTTACCTAAAATTCTAACTTCATCTTTAAAGAAATCCTTTAATGGTTCTACTAACTTTAAATTCATTTTTTTTGGCAAACCGCCTACATTATGATGGGATTTTATTTTAGATGTTTTGCTGCCAGTTGAAGATTTGCTTTCTATAATATCTGGATAGAGCGTTCCTTGGGCTAAAAATTTTACATTTTTATATTTTTTTGACTCCTTTTCAAAAACTTTTATAAATAAGTTTCCAATTATTTTTCTTTTTTTTTCAGGATTGGAAATATTTTTCAATTTTCTCAAAAAAAATTTTGATGAATCAATCAATTTTACATTAAGATTGTATTTTTTTTAAATATACGATAAGTATGCTTAAATTCATTTTTTCTCATCAATCCTGTATCTACCATAATGCAAATAAGGTTTTTGCGGATTGCTTTATTTATTAATAAT
>MDTB01199141.1_pt1 | contig 20509 bp, 12 predicted proteins | sample 811161 | NCBI WGS metagenome assembly MDTB01 (sample SAMN05326650, study PRJNA326480) | marine metagenome | isolation source: seawater | place: Mediterranean Sea | collected 2009
ACTAACATACCCTCATACTTCTCCCCATCAAAATTACATCCACCTGATAATACTTTGGGATCTATAGATACCGGCTCAATCTTATTATTTGATGATAGTATAGTTGTACTAGATATGTTTGCAAGCTCTGTTAAGCCATAATACTCCTTTACGTCAGCAGTAAGCTCTATCTTACTTCCAACGGGAGGGGGCTTATAACCGCTTTTAACATATACAAAAATACCTGCCCATTCTAATCTTGAGGGATCTTGAATAAAAAAATTAGGATATTGCTCATCTGGTCTTATTGCAGTTATAACACCCGTTACATCTAACTTTTGTCCAGCAAATTTTGATGGAAAACAATCATCCCCAAGACCCTTATCTGAAGCAAGCTGAATAAGGTAAGGTGTAAATCCGCTCGTTATCGGAATCATTATATTCACTTGATCTGACCCCGTTTCTCCATCGTTATCAAAAATGGTAAGTTTAAATGATATTGTAGTTGAAATATCAACCTGTGGAACCGTAAAGCTTGCGCTAGCACTATTTGGATTTTCTAGAGTGATATTTGGACCTGATAACTGCTTCCATTGGTATGATACGATAGATCCATTCGGGTCATAACTCTTTGATCCATCCAGGATAATGGTTTCTCCAATTTGAGCATTTTGATCCTCACCCGCATGAGCAATTGGACTTGTAGTGGTCTTAGAAGTATATACTATTTTAGCTATTACCGGGTAATGATCAGATGCATAATAAATGGATTGAATTATCTCAGCAGGCGCTGAATTATTGGCTCCATCAATTATTGAGCGATTATAATGATTGCCATCATTTCCAATGACTTTATAAGAGCCTTCAAGATACTTAAGATTGGGATCGTTTTTAGTGAAATGATCTGAGAATAATATAAAATCAAATCTATCATCTAATCCTCCCGTTGAACCTCCATCCCCAATCTGATCTGTTCGCGTTGATTGCGTATATTTTAAGACATTTGAATTATCATCTCTTGACCAATCCCCTACAGGATCATCTAGATCAACAGACATACTATCTACAAGCAGCTTGTATGCCCGCTCATTTGGACCATAAAGATTTAAGTCTCCTGCTAAAATATATCGAAAATCTTTATCTTGTTGACCTATATAGTATTGTAACCGCTTTGCCTCTTCCCATCTTCTATTTTCATTGCTTGAGCCAGTACTAGCCTTTAAATGTGCAGAAAATACTGTAAAGGATGATACGTTTTGAGCAGCATTTTTAATAGTAAAACTAAATCCACTTATATCCCTCAAATCTGTTGAAATCGATTTGTTGGAAACCATGTCTAATTTAGAATTATTATATATGACTCCATTTTCCATATCTCTCGAGCTTGACAATGGACCCGAAGAATAGTCTTGAGAATTTTTATTAAATACTTCATTTAAAAGAAGATCGATTCCACCCTGATCTTCAATCTCTTGGAATGCCACTATATCAGGCTTAACATAATTAATTACTTTTTCAAAATGCTGTGTTCTTGAAACATCATTTGAACTAAATCGTAATGTGTTATAAGACATGATTGTTAAGGTGTCTTGCCCGAACGTGATCCCAAGCAAAAGTAAATAAAAAAAAGATTTGAAAAATTTAACCGGTATCAATCTACAACCTGAGAGAGGAATTTAAATTCAAAACCTTGCTCTACTAAAGCGGGTATTTCTTCCTCAAGAACTTTTAATGTATTGCCCTTAACATGTCCTATCCCTATTGCTAATCCTTTTTTCTCAGCTACAGTAACTAGCTTATTAAGCTGTTTTGATATATTTTCAATACTTAAATCATTATCTAAAAAAATATGTCTTCTAGCCGTCGGGACGCCAACAGAGCGCATCGTATTTTCACCAACTGTTTTTGAAGAAGTTCTGCTATCCAGAAAAAATTTATTTTTATTTTTTAAAACAGATGCTACTACTGCCATCACTTTACCATCTGTAGTCGCTTTAGACCCCTGGTGGTTGTTAATTCCAACAGCTTCAGGTATTTCATTTAATGCTTCGTTTAAGCGCCATTCAATTTCTTCGCTAGTCATACCTATTTTTAATTTGAATTCATCTTCTCCAGAAGAAGTTATCGCTGATTGCATTGGCATATGAACAATGACCTCTTTACCGGCATTTATTGCTTTTTTAGCAAAACGAGAACTTTGATTGTGGCCGGGTAAAACTGCACAGGTGATAGGAACTGGTAGATCTAGAAAACCGTCTGATATAGAGTCATTTCTATAACCAAAATCGTCAATAACAAGAACTATTATATTTGCGTTTTTTTTATCATCAATAACCACGCTATCTTGGAAAACAGGTTCCTCAATTTCTTCAATTTTATCAAAAGGGGTTCGAATTATCAGATCTAATTTTCTTAATGCGGAATAGTTACTTAAGATCAAGATAACTACTGCAATAGATAGTGCCCATATAATACGTTTATATTTTATTAAGTTGTTTGTCATGGCAGCCTAAAAGATATATCTATAATTTGAGGGAACCCAATATCCTGATTTCCAAATTGAAATCCATAAGAAAAAGAATAAGACCCCAGGTTTATACCAATACCCGATGAAATCATTTTTAAATTATCATTCATCATTGCCGTTGCTCCAAAAAAAATATTATCTATCTTAAAAGCTGAACCAATAGAATAGATCGGTTCTTCGATCAGTTCATTTGTTTCAACAGAAAGAAAAATGTCAGTACTATTTATTTTGTAAGATAAAATGCCATTTAATCTAGCTGGAAGAACAGGTCTCTCGTTTCTAAAAGCATTCATTTTTCCAGCATTTATAACTGAGGCAGCTAAATTTATTTTTTCGTTAACTTGCCATGATATACCTAAATCCGCTGCAAAGCCCGTACTGGCATCTTGATAGATCTGCATTGATATTAATTGTAATGCAAATCCATAATTTAGATTCCCTTTTGAAAAACTGGTTACTGCTTTAGTTGCAACTCCATAAGCGCCATAATAACCTAAGGGTTCTGAAGTAGGCGTATTACCTCTCAATTCCATATCATTAATGCCAACATACCTCATTGCAATACCAGCATTATTTGATCGAATCTTCCCTTGCCAGTTAAAAGATAAATTCTCTGTTTCTCCAAACCATTTTCCATAGGCAAAAGATAGCTCGGGCAACTTTCCTTGGGCATTTAAAAATGAAGGATTTCTAAAGGAGGATCGAAATACAATAAGGTCATTAGCTGATGATGGAATAGATAAAAACTGTAATCCTGTACTCATTCCTGCAGAAAGAAATAAGGATAAGATCGGTAACTTAAAACGTGAAAGCATACGTAAATACGTGTGAAATTCCAGCAGCTCCTTCAAGCGTGAAGGCGTAATCTAATCTACTGTCCATATCTTCAAATAACGACCAATCAAGGCCAAGCCCTACACCCACACGACCGTTTCCAAATCCCCCTCTAAGATAGTAATGCTCTAAGTATTTATATTCAACACCAAAACGCGCAGTATAAGCAACTAAATTACTTCCGCTCATAACAATACCTGCGTCCGTAGTTATGTAAGCTTTGCTGTAATTAAAAGTTGATCCAAATCTGTACATAGTTGGGAATTGCTCAATATATACTTTTCCTCTTTCAAAAATTTTATCTGTTTTCCATTGGTACCTTGAATTTAAATCTTGAACCATGATACCGTAGTTTGCTCCAGATTTAGTTTTAATAAAAATACCAAAATCCATACCTACCCCCTTGCCAGTAAGGTCCATAGAATTCACAGGCAGCTGATGGCGCAAAACCTTAACATTTAATCCTATAGATAGCCATGGCAACATTGTTTGAGCGAAAGAAAGCATATATGCATTTTCAGATGTTGATAAATTCTTGGTATGTTCGCCAGCCATGCTTCTTCCATCAATATTATCAACTCCTGCTCCGATCCACGAAACCCCAATCGCTGCTGATGGAGGTAAGGGTATAGAAATATTTACTGTCATTAACTGCCTATCTAGCATTAAAAAATGATTGCTAAACCCAACATGAGATTTTTTTAAATGTGTAAGAGTAGCAGGATTATGGTATGCCGCAAAACCTTTATCTATTTCTGCGGTAAAAGAACTACCCATTGCAACGGCTCTTGCAGATGTTCCCATTCGTAAAAACCCTCCAGCATACGATCCCTGCTTTTGAGCTACTGACAAACTCATGGACATAAATAACATAAAAAGTATTATTATTTTTTTCATTATTTTACCACTATGAGTTTTATCCACTCAACCTTTTCATCATACTCTAGTCTTATAAAATAGACACCATTATCTACAATTCTTCCACTGTCATCTTTACCGTTCCATTTAAATGAACCCGTACTACTTCTTCGCCTGTCAAACTCCTGAGTTGAAACTTTTTCCATTGCAAAATTGAATACATCCATCTTTACTACAAATGAAACTTTTACATTTAAGTTGATATGAACATATCCACTTCCCTGCAATTGGTTGTGTTCATATGGAGAAAAAGGATTTGGATAAGCATACGCTTTTTTAGGGTCATAATTAGGTCTATAAATTTGCCAATTTCCTCCAAATGTATTCATTGCTCGAGCAAGACCATCCCAAGAGCTAATCCAAATTGTTGCATCAGATGAATAAAAAGGTCGCTTGTCATAAGAAACCGCAACAACCTCATCGCTCAAAATTTCATCAATTCTATATGTTCCAGTTGAACCCACCTCTAATACTTGTTTTGCTGATTTATACTTTGCCCAAGGCTTAGCTATATCTGCAGGATCGTCGATAACTGTTTTCCAAAGACCTGTTTTTGAAGCTACTAAAACAATCGAATCAGACGCAGTTATATTATACGCTCTTTCGCCCAAAAGAGTTGAGTTCCAGGTGTCTCCTCCATCAATAGAATAACTTACTCCATTGGATTCTCCTGTTTCTGCAAGCACTGTTGCTGCCCAAATTATTGTATACCCCTTATATCTTTGGACAGCTAGATCAACCACAAATCCACCAGTCAACCCGTCCGCTGGTGATGTGTAGTGCGTCCAATCTATACATCCATACGCACCGATCAGTCCTCTATTAATTCCGTTTGCTGTTCCAACCCACACTGTGTCAGAATAGCTTATAACCGAGAATGCTTTATGGTTATGATTTCCTCCATCATTTGGATCGCGAGGATTAAGATAAAAATCTTTTAAAATGCTCCCACTAGAAGTGGAGATGTAACTTGATTCATCGCAAGTATTCAGCGCTAAATCGCTATCATGGGGTAGAGGTATTCTTTGCCAGATTTTTGTAATAGTATTATACCTTCTTAATCCACCGGCCCAGCTAGTTATATAAATATCATTTCCATTTATTGAAGCATCATAGGTAACGTTTGCTTCTTTTACAGTAATTGGAAGAGCTCTAAAAAAACGTTTAGCAAACGGAGACAAAGAGTCTGCATCTGTATCAGTTAATTGGTCGAAATAAGTCCAGCTAGTTGAATTACCAGTTGAGTTTGAAGAATAAATAAGTCCGTTTCCAATTGTTATGTTATCTCCGCTTTTTGCAAAAGCCGCAAACAAAGAATTTCCATTAACAGCAAGAGCTGAAACCGCACCTTCAGGCGTAGAAGTTGATGTCTGACCATCACCAATCTCTTTAGTTGATGTTAATGTATATATTGATAATGTGTCTCGCAATACTGCAAGACCCGATCCTGTTCCTAGCCATAACAAAGTATCAGTTTGAGGTACAATATCTCCTATGATATTTGTTTTCAAACCACGATAAGCACTACTATCAAAGTTTGAGTATCTCATTTTATATTTTCTTGGGATCATATCCTGACCCAGGATAAAGGAAAAAGATAAAAATATAATGGTTAATTTTTTCATTTAACAATAATAGTTCTTTTAACAGTGTCACTGTAAGCATTTGATTGGTCTTGCGCCTCAAATGTCCAATGATAAGTACCCACTAAAGCATTTTCCGCTATAGATATAGTCCTTGAAAAAGTACCATCCCCTTTTTGAAGGTCACCGTTACCATTAGGACCAGAACCGTCATCAAGCAATAAAATTGGATTTCCATTGTTCATCAAAGAATCTAAGCCAACATGATAAGATCTGAAAAAAACTCTTTTTATATCTTCTAACCCATTGGCATCAGATGCATTAGCTGAAACTGTAAATTTAATTGTATTTACAATATTAGGGTCTGCATTAGATGAGGGTCTATCTACACTTTGAGGCAATACAATGGAACCTATTTTTGGATGTATGTTACCCAAAACAAAGAATTCAACATCGGACTGAATTAATCTTCCCTTGAATACGCTTTGTATTGATAAGAATACTGAATCCTTAGCCCCCTTTGGAATTACATTTGCAATTACAGAATTAGAATTTAAAATTTTCCTTGAAAAAATATTGTCACTAGAAAGTATATCGCCTTCTGATCCGTCATCAAACAACTTCAGCGTGTCGTTTGCATTAGCCGCATTGATACCGCTCCACAGTACCTCAACAGAATCTAGCGATGAATTCATATAACGCTGACTTACTCTCGCAGAAATATAGAGCTTGTCAGATCCCTGTAAATAATCAAAATTGATTTCATTTATTGGGAATGGTTCAACTATTGAAGATGGCTCTTCACAGCTAAACATCAGAAAAGATGTAATAAAAATAAAGCTTATTTTATTAATTCTACTTTTCATCAAATTTATAAATATAGTTCACTAATAAGGTTCCTACTTGACCCATTCCCTCCGGTGAACAATTTTGTACAATGTCATAATGTGTATGGTGATAATTTACTTTATCATTTGGAAAGTCAAAATCAATGATGTTTACAGCAGGGATTCCTGCAATCTCATAAAGAGGTACATGGTCGTCAAAGACAGCATGCTTTGCTTGTTTTTTGAATGCTTTAAGGCCAAGATTTTCTGATAACTCCCAAAGCTCTAATACCAATGCCGCATTTTGCTGATAGGATATACGCTCTATGAAAAATTCTGGCTGCCTATCTGCAATCATATCAATATTTATAGCGCTTTCAGGATATGGTATTGGCAAGTTTCGTGCAAAGTACTGTGAGCCAATACAATATGTCCAATTATCACCCGGGACTCCATAGTCTTCAGCATCGAACAATACGATATTTATTCCAATAGGAGGAGGATTTTTATGAAGTACGTTTGCCAATTCAAGCAGAACTGCAACTCCACTTGCCCCATCATTTGCTCCTATGATTGGAGAATTCTTTCGCATGACACTATTGCTATTTTCTGCCCAAGGTCTTGTGTCCCAATGCGCTGAAATCATAATTTGCCTTGGTGAACTGGTATTAAATCGTGCAATGACATTATTCATCGTAACTTGTGCTCCTGTTCGGGGCATTTTATCATCAAACGATTGAGTAAAAACAGTATCCGCTAAATTTTTAAAGGTAGCTAAGTAATACTCTAAGGCCTTTTCATGTCCTATTGATCCCGGGTCACGAGGACCAAAATCACATTGCTTAACTAAATAGTTAAATGCTTTGTCCGCATTGAAAATGGGAGATTTTGACTGGCATCCACCAAATGTAACCAAACAAAATAGTGCTATAAAATTTAAATTTTTCATCATCCTCTTATTGCCAAGTTAACATCAAATCCAAAATCTCTGTCCACTTTTTTACCGGTATGTTTTGAATCATTTTCTCTGTACTCCCATACCATACTACCACTAACGGATTTTGAAAATGAATATGTTAAGCGAAAACCTGATTTCCAACTTGTGGTAAATGTAGTTTCCGCAAATTTTACTGCTTCCTGAGCTTTTTGAAGCGTTCTGTTTTTATTCATATCAAAATTAAAGGTAAAATTAACCTGATTATTAATTTTATAATTATCAAAAAATGGCACTGGAATATTAAACCCTCCTTTATGAGCATAGTTTGCTGAAATAAGATAGGATTGATCATTAAAAATTTTCTGTCCCCCATTTGCTGTAATTTCTTTTGACATAGTCCGATTATGTCTCATATTTATTGAAACACCTTTTTTTAAAGCAACTGTTGCGCCTATTAAAGGTGCAAAATTCATATTTACCCTAGAGGTTCTTTGATTGTCTCTATAGGATGAAATGAAATCATCAATTGCAAAAAATGAAATTGGTGGTCCTGAGAATTGATCAAATTGCCACGATCTACTCTCTTTGCCGGTAGTTGCATGATCAAAGCTTAATGAATTTACATATTTACTTATAAATTTATTTCTTTCAAGACCAGTAAGCCTAATTGACCAACCAAGAAAAGGGAAACCGTTTTCAAGGTATTCTCCATAAGATAAATAGTCCCTTGAAACAGATCTTTGCTCTAATCCAGACCCCCTTAAGTTGTTAGATACATTTTGAGCATAATTAAATGCGATATTTATCATTCTGGTTAAGCTTACACCAGATCGAATTGAAAAATCTCTTTTACGGTCAAAATTTCCGGTATTTGAACCTACCTGGCTCGAGTGTTCTAGCCCGTGCTCTCTTTCAAAGCCTAAGCGATAAGCAAATGGAGTTTCACCTAGAACCCCTAAACCTGTTTTATTATAATTTTCATTATACGAAATATTAATCGGACTAAACTTTTTTGTTATGCTGTGCATTGAGTTAAGAATCTTATTTTCTCTTTTCTTTTTAACTTTTTCAGGTTTTTTCTCTCTGGTCTCTTCGTAAGAATCATCAAAACCAGTATCTTCTTCAGAAATATTTTTTCCAGGTATACGTCTGCGTGAACGAGAAGATGAATTTCTGGTTGGAGTACGCGCTGGTGTACTTCTTGCAGTTGATGGTTTATAGAAAATTTCTACTAATCGCGTTGGCGATAATGTTACACCTGAAGAGAGTCTAAGTTGACTAGATATATTTGAACCTTCGATATTTTTATCTCTGGATTTGTTCCATCTATAATTTGAAGAATAGCTGAATGAAGGTTTAAGCCAATCAAAAATTACCGGCGAAAATGATGAATTAAAACTTTCATTTACATCGGAAATAAACCCTACATCACCCTTCATAATTGAATTTAATTGGTAGCCTCTAGACTCCGCCATATTGCTATTAACCGATCTACTGTATTTTGTAGATACCATCTCTGTTATCTTATAATCCATGATATATGACTGACTCAATCCAAAGTTATAATCATCTGGAGATTTTTCTCCCTTTCTGGGGGTTCGCTGAGAAAGCTGTTCGTTGTAGTTTATTGAAGCATTCAAAGCACTGGGGGTGTAGTATAAGTGTGTACTGCCCAACTTTTCGCCAATCCAAGGAACTGATGACATCCACTTAAGAGGCATTATGTAATTATTTCTCCCAAAGGGCAAAGCATAGCTCAAGCCACCAGAATAAGATTCATTTAAAATTTCTTTTTGAATTTCATTTGATGCAAGTCTTCTATTCATGCTAAATCTAGACTTTATCTTATCTAGAGTGTATTTAATTATTCTATTGTCAGACTTTGATGTTTTTGATGCAGATATATTCATACTCAATGAATTGTTAATATTTAAAATAGAGTCAGGAGGAGATGATTGATCTACTAGGACATCTTGGCCAGGAAAGTATTTCGGCTTATTAATTGCCTGGGCAAAACTGGTAGATATTGGCACTTTTATTCCCCATTCTGACGGCATAAGCTTATCAAGGTTAAATCCTGCATTCATATTTAAGCTTTCATTGGAACGATTTGATCCTAGTCTTTTTTGAAGTGTATGAAAATCGGCATCTTGTCTTCTATAGGCAAATGATGTATTTACTAGATCAGCAAAATTAAATCTACTCTGCAGTCTCATAGATACACCTTTATCTCTTTTTACTCCACTTAGCCTTAATTCATCAAGCCAAACTTCTCCAGAAATTGGTATTCCAGATAGATTTTTGACACCCACGACAAAATATTGAATCCTATTTAAAGAAGGTTGTCCTTTTATCTTAATTGATTTACCAGTTTCAATCCCGACTTCATCTGTAAAAAGATATTCTTTGAGATCTGTTGAATCTTTAAATATATCAGTTTTGGAGAATTTATTTATTGATGTAGAGTCTTGGAGCTTCAAACTAGTTAACCATTTTAAATCAAGATCAATTGAGTTACGATTTAATGATTCATCCCACCCATCATATACTGGCTGAGAAATTTCATAATAATTATTACCAAATCCAAAGCGCATAAACATTTGTACATCAGATTTTTCATTTGTGATGGAAGAACTAGATCCATAAACATACATTTTCATTCTATCGTACGATAAATAACTTTGCGCACGATCACCGCTTAAAGACATAAGTGTTTTCATTGCTGCACCACTTGTATTAGAGGGTAAATCATTGAATTTCATTACCAGTGATTGCTCTTTCGATCGAATCTGATTTATTCTATCAAATTCTCCCTGTACACCTCGCGGGGGTCTATAGTTTGCATTGTCATCGGTATTAATTACAGAAATTGCGAATAGCGAATCAGAGTTTTCCTTTCTGTAAACCTCACTTGTATCTGTTGCTATTCCTAGTTCTTGCCATTCATTTCCAACTAGTTCAATTTTCGCTACATAGATAGTGGTTGGTTGAGCTGTATCGCTGATGCGTAAACGCAAATGGTGGATATTGTCCCAGGATTTATCCTTTAATGTATTTATTGCTTCAAAGTCAACCAAAGGTACTCTAAAAAGCTTCCAACCGGTTAATTCTCCATTTTTTGTTTTAGTTTCACCTGCCAAATACGTTGTATCGGACAGTGAAAATGATTTCGTAAAATAGTCATTTGTTCTATCTAAAAAACCCGTTCTATCTAAATCTTCTGTGTCAGGATATCTTCCTGCGTCTAATGCATTATTCTCCGTTCCATTGATTTTAGTATAATCATTGCTTCCTTCAACGTACTCCCAATTATCATCGTTTGGGTCATCAGGTAAAATGTCATTATTAGCATTTATTAAAATTTCTTCACCTAAATTTAAATAATCAGAATAAGAGAGACCTAGGGGGTCTAAGCACCCACCCCACCCATTTTCAAATGCATCGCTACATCCATCAAGGCCCACATCTTCCTCATCATCCAAAATACCATCTCCTATCAAGCCTCCAACTGGAATATCTTCAGTGTTCAATTTACCATTTCCATCTCTGTCTTCACTTATCTGACCAAGGTCAACTGAAACAGTAGCGCCTTCTCCTTGTAACCAGATTTCAAAAAATTTCGTTTGAGTTTGGTCATAGTCTCCAGAATGAAATGGGGTTATGATACCGCTCCATAAGGAATCATTTGGAATATCCTCTTGATGGGATTTCTTATTGTATCTCAATACTAAAATATCCGTTGTCTCATTCTGCGCTTGTATAGAGGTTGACAAATTCGGCCAAATATCTTTTGTTCTTATCTGAGCAAAAGGATTGAACCATCTTAATTTTGCTCGTTTGTATTGTAAGGCGGGCGTTCCAGCTAGCTGGTCAATTGGCGCAGAAGCCTCTCTCCAAAAACGGCGCAAAATAGGTATGGATGTTGTTCTTTTTGATCCTTCAAAATCATCAATAAATGCTACACCATTAGGATCGCCTGTTGCGCTATTATTTATTGGGTTTGGATTTGGTAAAATTTGAGCAAACTCACCTTCGAAAGAAATTCCAGACTGTTTATCAGTTTCAATAAATGGTAATTTATCCAACGAGCTTGTCACAAAAGGAAGGTCTTGTTTAAATCTACCATTTACACCAAACATGAAGTTTCGCATTGGTTCATATCCAACTTCAACTTTTTCATTCATAATTGACTGATTGTAATAAAGCGCAGTACCTCCTATAAAAGAATTTTCACCAAAATCCATTTGAGACCTAACTCCCAAAATTGTTTTTTTATCAAAATTTACAAATTGATGCCTATCGTAGGTCACATCAAGCTCAGCATTTGGATCAATATTGTCTGACAAAATAATTGTACCGCTGAAATAGTCAACTTGATAGTCTATTCCTCTTTTTAGAGGTACGCCCCCTCTTGAAACTTGCTCACTTCCTTCGACAATCATAAAGCCAAGATTGATTGTCGAACTTTGATTTGAATAATCAACTTCAATTGTAAATCTACTGTCATTGCTTATTTGTGTCCTTTGGGTAGAAAAATACATCTTTCCTTCTCCTAAGGATCCTTTCAATCCTACGGTTTGATTTCCATCTGAAATGGTATCTGCTGCAAAAGGATGAAATGAGGGGAAAAATATTTCACCATTAACCAGATTGATAATGTTTGGATTTGTTAAGTCTATTTTTTGATCCGCTACTCGTAACCCGCTCTCATTTAGACTATCCAATCCAAATAATGTAATATACGGATTACCTTGACTATCAAGATGGCTTGGTACTGTGAGTCGATCATTTACGATTCGTAAATCAAATCCTTCTTTATTAATATTATTTGTGCCAAGGTAGTATACATTTTTAAACATCAAAGGCCACACCGGATGGCTTGGGTTAAGATTTCTTGGTTTTAGCATTTTTAATTTTAATGCTTCATTTGTTTGTGAAATTCCTTCACCAACCGCATAAAGCGTATCTCCAGTAATGCGATCTGTTATTACATAGGTACAACCAATTACTTCGTCGGTTGCTTTTTGACGCAAACGTATAAATCCAAGGTCTTCGCTAAGGGTATAATCTTGACCTTGCTCTAGTCTCTTAAAATTCCCTGTTTGGTCATTGCTTTCTTCTGGGGAAAGTAGATCGGCAAAAGCAGTACCAGGATTTGTCTCAGAATTTGTTGACTGGTCAAGTTGATACAATTCAAAATTTCTAATTACAATATTTCCAATTTGGTGTAACCCCTCCTTAAGAGGATAAAATGGAGGGATTTGAACCGGTACATTATTGAGCGTTGTTTGCGATCCATTTCTAAACCACTCATGAACAAAGAAATATTGATTTTTCACATAACTATAATCTTTAATTTCTTGAGTTTGAGATTCACTTGTGCCTTTATATTGCTCAGATTTTTTTTCTGTATTTACAACAGATGCAATAGCCGTAACGTTCATTGGCCCAAATTTAGAAGTAGTTTTTACTCCAAAGAGTCCTTGATGATTGGCTGAACCCATTAATGACTGTGACCCGGGAAGGGCTAATGATACATTTCCTGCATCAACCGATTGAATGATATCATCTTCTTTGCCTTTATAGTTTATGCGAATATTATTTTCCCAATTGAAATCTCGCTCTGAGTCATGGTCTACATTTACAGAAATTCTTTCGCCAACTTTCCCCTCAACGCTGATTCGCTGCATTTGATCAAATTTCAAATGTGTGTTTCGAGTTTCACTTACCTTTGACCGAATAAGTTCTTGATCTTGAAAAACTAGATTTCCTTTAACGGTTACATTTCCTCGAGCTGATAAAGACACTCTTCCGAGTTGGCCAACATTTACTCCAATAACTTCAACCCCTCTTCCTCGATTGTCTTGTAAAAATTGAGCTTGTGCACCCATCGAGCGAGTTGTATCGTTTATAACCTTAGTGAGGGCTATCTTTCTATTTATCTGTATTTTTTTATCAAAATACCATTCTACTGGTGCTATAAAAGGAATAGAGTATGACCGCCCTTGAATTTTTCCTTTTATCTCAATTATTGACCAGTCTTTAGCTACATGTGTGTTCTTGATTAGAAAGAATGGCAGTTTAATTAAGCCTCTACTCTGATATCTTGTTGAATCAGAAGGTATAATTAGGCTTTGTGAACTTATTTCAAATGGCTTTATTACGTATTTTGATACAGGATACCAATGGCTTGGTATATCCACAATGGACGAATCTTGTTGGCCGTATAATGCGAAAGAAACGGTCGTCCAAAATAATAAACTGACTTGTAGGGTCTTTCTAATCAAAAGACCTACCTCCTATAATTAATTGTTAACAATTGCCAAATGGCACATTTATCTGTTCTAATGTGAGATTAATCCGTTAACGTTGTTACTATAGTCAGCTCCTTATATTTTGACATTTTTATGGTTTCTTTGTTTTTCAAGTATTTTGCAGAAGTTACGTAAAGCTTTACCACGATGTGAAATACTATTCTTTTCGTCTTTTTTAAGCTCAGCAAATGTTTTTTTAAGTTTAGGGTAGTAAAAAATAGGGTCATAGCCAAATCCATTTTCGCCGGTCTTCTTACTAACTATCAAGCCATTAACGTATCCTTCGCAATGAAATTTCTCATCTTTGCCCACGAAAGCAATTACAGTACGAAATTTTGCTGTTCGCTTTTCCATCCTAACCCCATCTAACTTACTTAATACTTTAGTGCAGTTCTCTTGGTAAGAAGCACTTTCTCCAGCATAGCGAGCAGAAAAAACACCGGGTTCTCCATTCAGTGCATCAATCTCTAATCCTGTATCATCAGCTAGGGCGGGTATCCCAGTTTCAGAATAGACAGCCTCTGCTTTGATAAATGCATTCTCAAGCAAGGTTTTTCCTGTCTCAGGTATTTCACCGATATGTGGAAAATCATTCAGAGTAATTAAATCCACAGAAATATTTGCTAGAGCATGTTGCATCTCTATAATTTTCCCATTGTTATGGGTTGCTAAAACTAGTTTCAATTCATACCTCGAAAATTGAGGGAGAAGCTATAAGAAAATGCGATAAAAACAAAACGATCTAAACATTTTGCTTTTTATGAATCATGGCGAGTTGAGTATACTTTTTAGCCCACTTTACATTCTTTTCAAATGTATTATCAGGCAATGTTTTGATTACTTTTCCTGGAATTCCTACAACCAGCCCTAAGTCAGGAACTTGCATATTCTCAGTAACAATTGCACCAGCACCAATAACAGCTCCCCTTCCAACATTTGCTCCATTCATTATTATTGAACCCATTCCAATTAATGCTCCATTTTTAATGGTGCATCCATGGATAATCGCGTTATGACCAATGGTTACATCATCTCCAATGCTTACACCCTGATCATTTTCAAGGTGCAGCACACTATTATCTTGAATATTGGAACGTTCCCCAATAATAATTTGGTTAATATCTGCTCGAACTACGGTATTGTACCAAACAGAGCTTTGGGATTGCATTATAACATCACCAATAATTTTCGCACCATCTGCAATGAAAGCTGACTCGTGGATTTGAGGTGATTTTATTTTGACGTTATCTTTGAGTTCAAATTTTTCCATATTCTATCCAATTCTTTTATAAGAATATCTTAAATATAGTGTTTGGGATAAACCAGCAAAAACAAAAACATTTACCGCCCAATATATTCCAGGAAAAGTAGCTAGACGCGTTCCAAGCCATAGTCCAATAATAGCTATTATTGCATATATTAGCACAGCGAAACTAATGCCGTTTGTCAGGTTCTTATTCACCAAAAGTCCACTATACCATGCTTGATAGGCTTGATAGCCAGGCATTAGAATTGCGAACACTAATGTTATCGAAGATATGTAGGCAAGCTCCTCTGATAGTCCCGCTACATATAAAAACCAATAACCCCCGATTGGAGTTAAAGCCAATACTCCTAAAAATGCGCTGGTTGAGATAGCCAGAATTCGGGTAAATCTTAAAAGCTCAAGCTTTCCATTTGGATGTGGTAGCAAAGCTACAACTACTTCATTAAAGGCAAAGCCCAGTGATCTTGTTATAAATACTAATCCATAAACTACCGGCCATGCTGCAAGTGACGGCAATGCTTCAGGCATACGACTCATCCCTGCAGAGCCTACGGGATGAATTAATAAAGATGCAAGCGGGGTAATTGCTAAAGGCAGATAAAACCTAATGAAGCTTTTTCGCGTAACTTGTTCAGATACGTTTTCTTTAGAAAGTATTCCTCTTAATATTCTTCTTACTGCTAGTTGTGCATAAATAGCTTCTGCTGTAACAGCCAAAGCAACTGCTGATGAGCCAACAATTATTCCTGATAAATCTGAAAACCATCTACCATATGATAATACAAATACTAAAGTAATTAATCTAATAGCTGTCCCAATTGCAACCATATTTGAACTGCCATGCTTTATCATCACTCCTTGATTAAGTCTTCTCCAAGCAATCATCAAGGTCCAAGGTGTCATGATTTGAAGTCCTGTTTTACCGGGACCTAAGAGCGCTTTTGGTACATTCATCAAGTCGTTAGCAACAAAAAAGAACAATGGAGTAAAAGCGATTAAGATATGAATCGCTGAAAGCACCAAAGACATTATGAGCATAAATTTGAATAGCTTCTTATAAGAAGGCAGATCTTTTGCGAGTGCGGTACTAGCTGTAAGAAGCATAATGATTGGCCCCTCAACCACTAGAGATATTGGATATACAAGGGATCCCCATGCTGCTAATGTAATTTCTGGAGAAACCATTCTTGCCACAAAAGCCGCCAACATTGGAGACTCGATGCCCATCAATAACCAGCTTCCAGCCAGTGGTAGCCACAGCCAGAAAACATCTTTTAGGGATATAGGTTTTGAATGGGACATAAATTCAGAAAAAGTAATTAATAAATTAGATAAATCTATTTACCTGTCATAATCATAATAATTTGAATTAGATTAGATCACCATTAAATACTTAAAGATATTTTCAAAGGAGTAAAATCAAATGATAGATCGAAGAAAATTTATTAAATCTATTTCTGCATTAGGTCTTTCTTTGCCAGCATTAAATTCTAACTTACTAGCAAAATCAAATACATCTATTAAAAATAACCCTGTAATTCTTTGCAGCAGGGGAGAAAAGTGGGGTAAAAAAGTACTACGACCAGGTTGGGAGGTTTTAAGGAAAAATGGTTCGCTTTTGGATGCAATTGAGCTTTCTGCTAATGTTACTGAACTAGACCCAAATGATACTTCCGTTGGCTATGGTGGTTTACCAAATATGAATGGAACTGTCCAATTAGATGCGTCTATAATGAATGGTTCGGATCACAATTGCGGTTCTGTGGCTTGCATTGAAGGAATCAAGACTCCTAGCTCTGTTGCTAGGCTTGTAATGGAAAGAACTGACCATATCCATCTAGTGGGTAAAGGAGCACAGGATTTTGCAAAAATGCATGGTTTCAAAATTGAAAACTTATTAACTGAAAAGACTAGAAAAATTTGGGTTAAATGGCGAGAAAATCTTTCTGAAAAAGATGACTATCTTCCTCCATCGAATAGTAACGATTCTAACAAGAGAACAACTGGAACAATTAATGTCTTAGGTCTAAACAGCGATGGGAATATTGCGGGCATCACAACAACTAGTGGGCTCGCATGGAAAATTCCCGGAAGAATTGGGGACTCTCCTATAATTGGAGCAGGTCTTTATGTTGATAATGAAGTTGGGGCTGTTGGGGCCACTGGCAGAGGAGAAGAAATGATCAGATCATGCGGATCCTTTCTAGGGGTAGAATTAATGCGCAACGGAAAAAGTCCACAAGAAGCATGCGAAGAAGTATGCAAGCGTATTGTTGATATAAACGGAGGGCCCTCAAAAGTTGATTTCAATGATAAAATTGTAGCTCTTGGGAAAAATGGTGATGTTGGATGTGCCTCAATTAGAGAAAGAAAAGGCAATAATCCTGAAATAGCTACCTGGTCCAAAAAAGGCTTTAAAGTAACAAAAGGAACTTACCTTATCGAGCAAAAGTGAAGTGCTATTAAACCTATATTTTCTATTTGAAAGACATTGAAAAAAACAGCACTAGCCTCTTCATTTATTTCTGATATTAATATTATTGACCGTGGTGGATTTGTCACTAATAAAAATACTGGCGATAAGCATTATATTAGCCATGTTTATTTAAAATCTGCTCTAGATGGAGATACAGTTAAAGTTGGAATAATCGAGTCACAGCAAAATCAAAAAAAAGCTAAAGTCGAGAAGATTATTAGTAGAAATAAAAATGTATTTACTGCTAAGATTTTTGCAAAAAAAGACCATTTAAAAGCATCTCTTTATCCGTTTCAGTCAAAGTCAATTTCTATCAAACAAAACAATATTAACGCATCAGCTGGAGATATTGTAAAAATAAAAATTCTTGATTGGCGCGAGAATCACAAGACAGCATATGCAAAAACTACATCTTTAATTTCTAGAGAGAATAATAGTGATAGTGACTTTCTATTTGTTTCACGAAGGTATGAATTAAATGACTCATCTAAGATTAATCTTAACGACAAAGACAAGACTCATTACAAATCAATATTAAAAGAGCATCAAAAAGATAGAGTTGATCTATCAGATTTAGATACAATAACAATTGATCCAGATAATGCTGGAGATTTTGACGATGCGCTTAGTGTGATTAAAAAAGAATATGGCTATGATTTATTTGTTCATATTGCTGATGTATCAGCTTATGTAAAAGAGGGTGATAGTATTGACAATAGTGCAAGAAAAAAAGCAAACAGTTTTTATTTTCCAGAAAAAGTTTTTCATATGCTGCCAAAAATACTTTCAACTGATTTGTGCTCACTAAAGCCTAATAAAAAAAGGCTAGCAATGACTTTAAAAATTGAGCTAGATAGCAACTGCTCAATAGTTGAATATTCTTTTTTTGAATCTATTATTACTAGCAACAAAAGATTTTCATACAGTGAAGCTTCGAATGTATTAAAAAAATTAAATACCAGCCCTTTTTCTGATTTGTTAAATATTCTAAACAAAGTAGCTAGCGAGCTAAAGAATGAACGGCTAAAAAATGCATTAAGCATAGATCATCATGAAATTGTGTATAGCCCAAACCGCTCAAAAAAAATTAACTCACTCTCAAAAAAGGAAAAGGAAGATTCTCATAAGATCGTTGAAGAATGTATGCTAATTGCAAATAAAATTGCAGCAAAACAAATCATCAAAATAAATAAAGAGTCTCGACAATTAGGTCTTTTCAGAAATCACGATCTCCCAACGCTTCAGAATGAAAATTATATAAAACATATTATAGAAAAGTTCTCTAGCGAAAAGAAAGTTTCAAATAAACTTAGCGTAAAATTAATAAACGACTTTTTAAGAAAATTTGATAATTCGAGCTCACGCAATATTTTATCACTTCTTTTAATAAGGAAAATGAAAAAAGCTTTTTATTCATCGAAAAATATTGGGCATTACGGACTAGGCTTTAAGGAGTATACGCATTTTACTAGCCCCATCAGGAGATACTCTGACCTTTTAGTTCACAGGATACTAAAAAAACAAAATAATAATATTTCTGAATCTATTGATTTTTGCAACTTAGGCGAAGTAAAGGCTAAGCTGGCAAATAGGGATTATTTAAGATTAAAAGGATTACGATGGCTTAAATCACAAACAAACCAAACACTTGAAGGAATTATTGTAAATATAAAACCATCGCATTTATTAATTTGCGAAACTGGAACAGAAATAACAGGATATATAGATGTGAAGAAGCTCCCTCGCGATTTATACGTATTATCATCAAATAAATTGACGCTTATGGGTAAATACTCAAAAAATAGCTATGGGATAGGTGAAATACTGAATATTAAAGTCAGTGAAATTGATATAATAAATCTAAATATCGCATTTGAAATTAAATAATATTAACTCACAAATGACTCAAACAAATCATCATAACTTTTGATTATATTTTTCCAGTTGTATTGATTGAATATCTTTTTTTGTGAAAATTTTCGCGTCTCTTCAATGTTTAAAATACTTTTCTTAAGATTATTGTATAATTCATCATAGCTACAATAAATGTGTTTTGCGTGCAATGCGTTAGGCAATAACTCAGGGTACGTTAGTCTATCTGGTAAAAGTGGGTATGTATCACAATACATAGATTCAACAACGCTCCCACCAAAAAAATCTTGGTTGCTTGTTACCGGTAAAATGTCGGCCATCCAAACCCATTTAGCATAAGCTGAAAATTCATCGCAAAACCCATAATGAACTATCTGGTTTTTGAGTCTATTTTTAGCTTCTTCAAAAATGCTAGGTTTTGAATTAAAACTTTCCCCTAGTAAAGCAACTTTAAAATCTATCCCATCATCCTTTAGCTTAAATAGATTCCTAAAAAATGGTTCTGGGTTTTTGTCATATTCCCATCTGTGATTCCATAAAATAAGTGGGTTATTTTTTTTAATATTTTGATATTTATCAAATTTAGATAAATCCATGCCCAGATAGAGCACTTCGCTCTTTTTTTGAATTACATCCATCGTTTCTGGTTCCTTGTAATCTGGAAATTTCCTTAAAAATTTTAGCCCTTCAACTTGAAAAGATTCGCTATGATAATTTGAATTAAATAATACATGATCAGCGGCTAGCGCTGAAGAAATATTTATAAATCCATAATGACGTTCATATTTTTTTTGTAGATCTTTACTATTCTTTGGTAAAGGGTATGAAAGTTGATTTTCATGAAAATACATAGCAACCGGTAATTTCGAGGAGCGTGATCTAGTAAGACTAAGAAAAGTTGTAAGGTCTAGCATATCTGTTGCAAGAAGGAGGTCTGGATCATAGTTCAACTCCATAAACTCTTTTGCTAGTGTG
>MDTB01014790.1_pt1 | contig 20508 bp, 12 predicted proteins | sample 811161 | NCBI WGS metagenome assembly MDTB01 (sample SAMN05326650, study PRJNA326480) | marine metagenome | isolation source: seawater | place: Mediterranean Sea | collected 2009
AGTGGTTGCAACAGTGGTAGAATCCTCTGTTACAGATGTGCTAATAATATCAAATATACCAATGATATCACCCTTTTTAATATCTGTAGGAGTTGCATTGATTGTGATTTTTATATCAGTATTATCTGGTTCTATTTTTTCTATTGAATATCCACTGTTAATATGCTGTACTACATTCCAAGATTTATAACCATAGTTTTGGACCCATATATAATCACTTTCTTTTACTTTTTGTATATCAATTTGTAGTATTTCAGAATATTGTCCAATTACAAAATCTACATCTTCGTAATTTACATATCCTGCATCTTTAATATAACCAGTGCCTACATATTTCTCTGGAAACGGCGAATGATCATAATTTTTTGGTTTTAAATATGTTTGATAAGTAGGTATTCTATAAAGTAGATCAGTCTCTTGTCCTGTAATATTATCTGTTAGTAAAATAGGCTGTGGAACTAATCTAAATTTAGATTCATCTAATTTATATTCAACTTCGTCAAATCCTTCACTTGCACCATACTGACCATCTTTGATAGCCCATTCTTCAAAAAATTCTAAACTATCTTTGTCTGCACTTGCTAGTGCATCAAACAATTTTGTAAGACTGTTGCGTGTTCCTTTTTCTTGTATGAATCCTTGATAAAACTTATATTGGCTGACGTCATCATTTATAATATTTTCAAGATATTGCCTTTTTTGATAACCTATCAAATGCTGTGCAAGTCTCTGTTGTTCTGTATCAAAGTTGTCGCTATCTAAATCATAAAAATCTGTAAATTGATTAATTCGATAATCAAAGTTTGAATATAATCCTGCATTAGGTTTATTAGCTAATCTAATCCATTTATTTTCTTCGAAAACTTCTGAACCTGCTATTTTTGTATCAGCAGTGTAGAAAAACTCTTTGTATTTTACAATATCACCTACAGAATAATCCTGCCAAGGCGTCCATTGAGTAGGTTTGGCATCATCATAAAAGAATCCAGGAATGTTTAGACTACCGTTCCAATCTATGGTTTTATAACCTAAAACTCTTATTCTTTCCTGCCTATAACCAGGTGCAACATCGTAAATAACGTCACCAAATACAGTAGAATTATCTAATAATACAATATGTTCTTTTTGAATTAATGGTAATCTTACAGCATATATTCCGTCTGCTGTGTTTACTGTATACATTTCAAATTCGTTGTCACTGTTTTTACTTACTTTGACAAACTGTTGTTCCAGTGGCTTACCATCTGATTTAAGAATACTATATCCAAACATACTATCAAAGACATTACCTACAGTTGAATATTGAGATTTAAATTTTAAATTTTCAGCATTAGGTGAAATAGTTAATACAGTGCCGGCTCTCCAATTTTGTGAAGTCCAAAACAGGAATTGTCTTGCGGCTGTGTTCCAGTTTTGTACTTCAGTTTCAGCATCGTCAAAGTTTTCAAATTGAAATCCTAAATATTCTAAATGAGCACCATATCCTAATAAAAAGTCAACTACGTCTTGAAAAGACTGTAGAACTTCACCGTACTTTAAAATAGAAGGTGTAGATTCATATTGTCTACGCAACTGTGCAGAAACGCCTCCTACAACAGGTAGTGAAGGCAATCTAGCAAACTTACTACTATCAAATTCAGCGACATTTGTTAAATTTTCTTTTGCCCTATAATATGCACCATTAAAAGAAACTAATGTTCCTGTAGTATATGTTCTACCTTGTGTATATTCTACAAACCGTTCACTAACCCCTCCAACATTTATGAACGGATCATTTTGAAGTTTAATAGGTTTGAAATATGTGAAACTAGGTGTTCTTGTATCATAGCCTCTTATAATAAATCCTTGTGCAAGTTTTTCAATAATTACTCCACTGTAACTTACTTCTTTTAAGGCTGAGCTTTCATTTAGGAAAATTTTATAGTTTTCATCTGGGACAAAAACATTACCTTGGTTAAGTGGAGTTCTGCTATCTAAAAGTAATCTAAACTTCTCTTTATCAGTAAATCCGCCAACCTTAAAACCAATCTGATTAGTTATACTTTTTAAATTATCTTTATATGATTGATATGTTTGTAAACTATCAGAACTCATATAGTCAGCAATATAATTTACCAACCCGCTTGTAAAAATCTGAGTTGCATCATTTTTTGTACTAGGAAATATAATATTTTTAAGAATGATTTGGTTTTCGCTACTATTATATTGTAGTTGTCCTGCACTATTGCGTGTTTGTCTTTGTCTATCAAAAATTGTTGCAAAAACCCTATTCGGTCTGTTTATTACAATACTTTTTATTATACTGAAAGGATATTCACTTGTTCTTTTATATCCATTTTCTACAGGGGCACCATCACCATAACTATAATTGTCTCTTGCGCCACTTATACTAAAATCTGTAACAATGCCCGAATCATTAGGACTTAACAAATTACCAGATTCGTCAACAGGTTGATGTGAACTTATACCCGGCCTTGCAAATTTGCTATTTACAATTAACTTTTTATTTGGTTCTTTTATAAAGCCGTTTTCGATATCATTCCATAATAGCTCATTATTTCTTGTATAGGGTGCTGGTCCATATACATCTTCCCACCAACTAGGTTTGTCGTTGAATCCTAGCATTTCCCAAGGATGTGTATGTGGACGATCAGTATCATACGCTAATCTATATATTTCTCTCCACCATCCAGGTAGCCTTCCACCAGTGGTAAAGTTCATACCTTTATAATTAAAGGAAAATGTATTGTTTCTATCAAAGTAAGTGTTTGATGTATAATCAGCATTAATAGATTCTGCCCATTTGACAAAATCTGCTGTGATAGCTGTATCGAAATCAGTTTTGTTAATACTGTTAGGTCTATACTGACCTGGCACAAAATCTGCTAGATCAAAGAGCGTGGTATCATAAGGTTGTTTAAGGTTATTGTATATTCTTAATTCTAAATCTAGTAATAATTCATCTCTATAATCTTTGAAGGCAGTATATCTGCTTCCGTCATGACCTTGTATTACTGTTAGTCCTTGTGGCCATTCAGATATTGATTCATTATCTCTAGTGGCATGATTCATAGAACTATTAGGCATAAAGAAAGTTCTATTAAGACCGTCAAATTTATGAGCATGAGCTTGTCCAGAACCACCTAGTTCTGTATCTCTTGTTTTTGCATCTTTTATGTCAGCATATAAAGGATAATACCAACCTAATTTTCCTTTATCGTCTGATGCATAAATCTTCCAAGGTCCACTTTCGTCTGCTGGTGCTTCTGCATTGACACTATCATCTATATAGAGTTTAGGTATATATGATGGATACAGACCTAATTTTGTCGGGGTAGGCGGAATAAAACTACCGTTTGTATTTTCATATTCGTAAATATCAACAATATCATCTTGGCTTTTTGTTCCGGTATAGTTTATAAATCCATCGTCATCAAAAGTATAATCTTTACCATAGGTAAGTTGTATATTATTGTTATAAACAAGTACAGATCTTTTACTGGCTTTATTTTTAAAAAATGCTGTAGATAACGGAAAATATTGTTCGTCAGGATCTTCTATAGTATAGGAAGTTTTTATTGATCCTAGTGTGGCCGCCATATCACTAAAGAAGAACGGCATACTGGTGGTCTTATCTTTGTTTAGTTCTTTAAATATTTCTTCTATCGTACTTTTTATAGGACCATCATATCCTAAAGTATCAGCTGTTTCTAAAAATCTTCTTTTGAATTTAGAATATTCAATTCTAGCAAAATCTAATGCTAAAACAATGTTTGCACTTTTGTCTACTAAATGATAGGTAGGTAAATTAAACGGACTACTATGCTTTACAAATTTCGTGCCTAATTTACTTATTGGTCCTGCATCTCTTAAATTACTTACACCTGGAAACACTCCTTGGAAATTATTGTATGATTCTACAATAGTGCTTACATGGTCTACTACTTCTCCTATAGTAAATTCATTTAAGTTTTCATTTAAAGGATTTTTTTCTAAATTTGCGACTATTTCATATAAACCATTTTCATTCTTTGGTTTTGAGCTTTTAGTTTTAAGAAGTATAACATCATCTAATTTAAGATCATTTACAAATCTAACTGCTTTGTCATTATTAGAGTCAGATACAATAGTATAGTCTGTACTTCTAAATTGTAATTTATTATTTTTGTAAACCCTTATCCATAAATCAGACAAATCAACGGAATCATATACATCTATTGCAAAGTCGTTAGTTGAGTTATCAAAAACATACTGTCGTAAAACATATTGATTGCTCAAACTATCAGCCTTAATCCAACCATTTTCTGTTCTAAAGTTGTCTATGCTATCGTACAATCTTACGTATGCTGTATCTGTATTGATTTCTATTATTTCATTTTGATCTTGGTATGCAAACTTATCGTTCAATAATTTAAAATTAAAGACTATATCACCTGAATTTTCTATATTCCTATATGATAGAGGAAATCCTAACTCTGTGTCATTTCTGCCTGTGCCAATCTTATATTCAAAGACAGTGTTACCAATAAAGTTAGTTGACGCATATACTGTTGCATCTGATAGACTTTTTCCGTCTTTATCAAACAAATCAAACATAGGTGGTTGATTAACTTTTGTCTTGGCTTGTGTTGCTTTCCACTCTATGCCATTATAAAAATAATACTTTCCTCTATTGGTAGTTCCGTTAGTAATTAAAACAGTTTCATTTAAGATAGGATTAGTATCTGCAATTTCAGTTAAAGTAATTTGCGAAATATTGTTAACTGTAATAAATTTAACTTGATAAATTCTATTTTTGACAAGCAAATCAGTATCTGCTGTAAACAAAATTCTCATTCCATTTGTTACATCAACTCCATCAATGTTGTATCCTTGAGATCCTTCTATTGTACTAAAAGCATCTTTTGTAAAATTATCTATAAGATCAACATCATCTTTAGTTTGCGTGCCAAAATTATATAATTTTAATCCAGGTTCAAATTCTACAATAGGTCGACTTGCCCTGGCGTTAACATCAATATCAACAACTCTGTTGTTTATTTGTGCTGACTTTTCTATAACATCTTTATGAAACCATTTGTTATACCTACTCCATAGATTACCGTCTGTACTTGATCTATGTATAACTATGTAATCTTTTTTGTCAGGAAAGCCAATTGCTTTATCAAAAGGATAAAAATCAAATGCATTAACATCAAATTCTAAATCTATGTCTTTGGTAAAATCACCGCTAGTCTCTAGTCTAATTGCAGGGATTAATTTTATTTTATCGCCTACACCTTCAACAAAATACTGTCCAGTTCCATAACTTGCAGGAGTAACATTACCTGCAAACTCTACTTGCATTCCGTTACTTAATTCAAAACCACCAGTAGTTTTATAAGTTTTCTTTCCTATTATTTCATTTTCAACATTTATCTCTGTGTTTTCTATTATGTCAAAGATTCTTATAAAACCAGAAATATTAGGATCATTTTTTGAGATATAATATAGCCTATCCGGAGCAGTTTCAGGAACTGTAAATTCTATTGTACCTTTTTCTAAATATACAACAGACTGTTCTTCTCCTTCGTCATTATACTGTTTTACACCTGTATCATAAATTAATGATGTATTTTGAGAAGTGCCTGCTGTAAAACTTGCTTCAGCAGGTTCAACAATATATCCTCCGCCATCATAGACTAAACCTTCTTGATCGTATAATCCAATATCGTAAACTCCTGGAGATCTAATACCATCTGTCGCTTCAACAAGTACCGATGCTCCCGGTGTGAAACTTTTTTTAGTAGCAAACGCAATAGGATGACCTGGTACATCTATGTCAAACTTGTAAGTCTGTCCTCGATACAAAGTAAGTGTAGGATTATTTGTTAATCCATCAGGAGTAAACTTATAAGTTACGTTATCTACATTATCTGCTAATTCTAAAGAATACGTACTTTCAATATCTCTGCTTTGACCGACAACTGTAATAAGTTGTGGACCGCTAGGCAACCAATAATATTCTCTGAAATTTACAAATTTATCCCAGTCAATATGCGGGTTCCATGCATAGTATTCTTGCTGGTTTACTATACTATGGTCTTTGTTTATATTTCCTACTGCATTTAATTTATTAGTAAAGTCGTTATAATCAGCATAATAATTTACATTACCAAGCTCATCTTTAATTATAGATGCAGGCTCAAGCTGATAGTCTTCCCTTTGCTTATCAACATCACCCACATAATTGTCATTTGCTTTATATGCTTTTGCAGTTTTACGACCATAGTATGAATTAATTTTTTCAACTACTCCTGGTTGCGTTAATTGGTCAACTGTAGACTGTAGAAATTTTTTGTTAAACCTAGTTCTAAAATATCGAGGTAAATGATTTTCAGTTTTTCTTTTATAGTTTTCATTACCTGCTGGAAGTGCTGGTTCATTTTGATTATCGTTATAGGCCATTAGTAACCATATCCTCCGCCGCCGGATCCACTACCACCTGATCCACTACCACCTGAACCTCCACTGCCACTTGAACTACTCGAACTGCTCGATGAAACTGTTCCACTGGTTGTTATTGCAGGAGATGATGTTGTGTTAGGTGAACTTTGTATTCCTACATTGATAGTGTTTCCTGCTGTAGTAACATTACCTTGTGCTTGTAATCTTGTTGCGGTTATTGCGTCTATGATTTCTAAATCATCAACCGTTGCTCCTGAAATAAAAATTTCATCTACCTCTGATTTTATTTCATACAAAGAACCAAATACTTGTGTAACTTGTTCTGGCACGATTATAAATGTTACAATATCAGGTGCTAAATCATTCATCACATATGTGCTCAATTCACTAAAGTAAAACTTATCACCAAAGTCCCAATTTTCTAATGCAAAGAATTTGTTAATAGAAGAAATTACTCTTGATTTAATATCATTATCATTTAACACTAAATCAGGATTTTTTACGATTTTAAATTTTGCTTGTAGATCCAATTCTGCTTTATCTCCAAACAGCACTCTGTACTTAACAGGACTATATATAATTTCATCACTTAATGATTTTATGTTGTTTAATTGTTGTCCAAACGCTGTGTATAATGCATCACTAGAAGGCTGTAAAGGTTTAGTAGCAAGTGTACCGTCTAAATATTGTCTAAACTGTGTATCATAACTTCTTGTGAGCATATAACAATCTATTATATTACTAGCACTTGGATCTATTCTTGATGAATCATCTGCGGCGTGTACGTATTGAAATCTCAAACCTTCTCTACCTATATATGCTTTGTATTCTGTAGTTAGAGATGTTGTAACTGTAGTACCATTATAAACTTCGAATATATCTTCATCTATAAAATAAAAAACTTGTCCGTTATCATACTGACTCAATGCTCCTAGAAAACCTTTATTCTGTAGCACTATAGGTTTAAGTTCATCCTTGCTTATATAATTAAAATCCTCTACTCCATCGGATGTAGTATACCTTTTATTAAAGATATATTTTGTAGTAGGATTATTTGTTTCTTGAACTATTTCTTCAAAAATTTGGGGATCATCAACAACTCCGTCATCGTCTTGATCAAAAAATGTTACTTCTATTTTCTTACTATTTACGTATCCCTCTTTATCTCTAAATTCTTTTGTTATTTCCCAATCAAAATCAACTGTGAATTTTTCTACAGAATCTGGCTTGTTGTTATTATTTAAAACTGTAATTTTATCTTTGACTATTTTACCAGTAAGATTGTTGTAAATTTTGTCACTACTGTCATAGTAAAATCTTATTTCTTTGTCACTTTCAAATACATATCTAGACCCTTTATAGTCTATAGTGTAAGTGTTGCCATCTGTTGTAAATTTAAGTAACCAACTTGCATCTAATTGTTGTCCAGTTATGTCTCCGGTTTTACCTATACTAAAGTCACCTGTAGCGTTTAGGTTGTTTGCAGTAATTATACGCCATTGTCCTAGATCTCTGTCAAAGCGTAGCCCATAAGTTAGATATGCAACTGTTTGGTCAATTAATTGTGTTTTAACATCGTCTTCTAATTTTTTTGACACAGTTGGTTTAATTTCTACCAATTGAGCCGAAGTTGGAATAACATCATTAAATGTTACAGGACCTGTTCCATCTGTGTTGTCTAATGTACCATTACCATTTACGCTTACAACTTTCACCCACTTGTATGTTCTACTGTTTAGATGATCTGCAGCTCCATTCATTAAGGTACCATCTGGCATAAAATGTTTACCAGCAGGTGCTTGTAGTTTAATGCTTGCACCAGGTTTAATTAATTTTAAAACACTTGTAGTAAACTGTCCTAAAAATTGTCTTATATCATTTACATTTTTAAAATATCCTGTAGATACATTTGTATCTTTGGTATTTTGAGTCCAGGTAATATTTAGATCTGTAGTATCTATTTTTGGAAACTGACTGCTATAAAAATTATATACTTCTTTTGATCCCAAAATTGGTTCAATAATATTTAATATTGTGCCTTGAACATCTATGCTTGTGCTAAAATTAAATTTGGTTTTTTTGTTATAAACTTCTTTGTATAATACACCGTCTGTACCAAACAAGTTAGTTTTACTATATTTGCCGGTTGCATCTGTAAGATCAAAATATCTACTTAACCCACTTGATGTTCTATTTACGCTCTTGACTTTAATAATTTCTTGACTAGAAGAAAGAGGACCTATCTGATAGTCTTCACCTGTAATCAATCTATTCTGTGTATAATAGGTTGCAGGAGCTCTACTTCTTATATTAGCATTTGTTTCTGATACTGATGCATTATCAACTGTGTATTGTAATTCAAATATCAAACTAATCTGTTCAATTTTTCCGGTACGAGATAGATAAGGAATATCAATGCTTACTCCGCGCAGGTCTCTCGGTTTAATTACAATCTTTGCATTTCTGCTTGTTCTATAGTATGCCCTAAAAGTACCTTGGGGTAAATTGCCAAATACTCCGTCTGAAAAAATAACACTTATCCTATCATTGATACGTGTTAACACACTATAGACATTTCTAATATTTTTTGACAAACTATTATAAACAACATTGTTGCCTTCAACAGAATCAACTCTAGTCCACAATTCATCTTCGTTACCAAAACTGTCTAATTTGTAAAGCCATAAATCACTATTATTGATATTTGTTGCATCAATACTTACGGTCTGGTTTGTGCTAGGGTTGGTAATTGCAAATGTTCCTTGATCTAAAGTCCCTTGCCTAAAATGGCAGAAAAATCCTGAATTAGAACTAGATGCTCCTTGTCCATCATCCCTATAAAGGAAAGCAAAATTGTTACCAGGAAATGGTGCTTCTTCGTTAATAGCTCCATTGTTTATATCACTTGATACAATTTCGAACCTAGTTGTATTTCCATCAATTGTTTTATTGAAACTGAAAGCAGGTACGTCAGCATTTGTGCTGTTGAACCTATATTGTTCTGTAGGAACCCCTGCCACTGTTTCCTTTTTTACAGGTCTTCCATATGTGCCGTTGACTGGCAAAGCACGATTTAAAACTTTAATAAATTGTTCATACCAATTAGTGTTGCTACTGTCGTTCCATAAGATTGTTTGATCTTTTAAATTTATATTATTGCTGTCTTTTACTTCTTCTGTCGTAGACACACTGGCAATTTTAAGAAGTCCATTTGCACATTGGTTCCTTTTAGGATTATAAGAAAGCAATCGGGCAAGGCGTAAGACTGATTCTCTTCTTTCGGCAAGTTCTAAATAATTTTCTCTTGCATTCAAATCCATTCTAAATGCTAGATTCTGTCCGAGATATGCAATTAAATCTATCAGTGCAAGATACTCAGAGCTTTCAATGTAATCATTGAAATCTTCAGGATAATTTTCACGCAAATAATTTATCATAGTGCGTCTTAAATTATCAAAATCATAGCTCTGGAAGTCAGCATTTTTGTAGGATTGATATACCCGCTTCCAATCTTCTGCTACTAATAATCTATTTTGTCTATCTGTTGAGGACATACTTTATTCCTTTTATATATTTACCACAATTTAAAAACTGGGTAGTTAATTCTATGAACTTAAGAAGCCTGCATTTTCATCAAATGTAAGTCTTAAACTTTCAGAAATATTGTAAGGCAAATATGTCAGTGACGCTTCGATACGTAGACCACTTTCGTATTGATCTACAATTACATTTTCTGCCCTTACCCTTGGATCACTTGATATAATTCTTTGTACATTTTGTGTAATAGCATCTTTGAGAGCAGGTGTTAAAGGTTCAAACAAGGCATCCCATATGATAGTTCCAAATTCTGGATCAGATAACTTCTCACCTTGTCGTATATGAAAATGATTTAATATATCTTGTTTTATGAGCGCAATATCATACAGAACAACATTAGTGTTTTCCGGATTTACTGTAGAAATACCTCTATAGACTCTACTTCCAGGTACAGTGTCTTTTTGATTACTTTTAATGTTTATCTGTTTATATAATTGTTTTTCTTGAGTGCTCATAGTACTATTTAACCTTATTTAGACTTCCTAAAAGTATCTGGAACCGATGGAGATCCTGTAGCAACAAATGGTGTATTTCCTGCGGCTGGATCGGCATCTGATTTTTCAGATGTGTGTTCTGTAGGTGCAAGATTTTCGTGGCCTCCCCAAGGTTCATGCTCTGGTGTTCTCATTGGAGAATACGCAGGTTTTGCTTGCGGACCGTTCATATTAATTCCATCAGGTGCACTTTCAGTATGGGTTTTGGCTGATATGTGTGTTCCTTCTGCCGCTGTTATAAGTCCATCTTTGCCTGCATTTAAAACTATGTTGCGACCAGCTTTCATTATTATATCTCTATCTGCTGTAATATTCAAATCATTTGAAGTATGTACGCTAACACTGTCTGTTGCATAAATGTCAATTTTTCCGTTAGAAGTTAATTCTATCCAAGAGCTTCCTTTTGCATTGCTAATATAGATTAAATCTTCTGAATTGTGCATCAATATTTGATGCCCTGTTCTTGTTTTTAACCTTATTAAATCATTATGAGGAAGTGTAAAATCTCCTGATTCTCCAGCTTCAAAATTAGCGTATGTAGGAGGTGATGAAGAAGGATGTCCTTTACGCAATAGTGTTGCATCACCATCATCCATTACAAAGCTATGCCCACCTAATCTTGAAAAAGGTATATTTGCAGATGCAACTTTTTCACCGTATTTTGCTTTAGGTTTGCCTGGCCTTCTATCGTATATTCCCGGAGTAGACAAACCAAACACCATACTTGGAACTTCTCTTCTTGCACTAGAAGTGTTGGTTCCTCTTATGTTATCATTTTTGAGTCCGCTTGTAGTTAAAGCAGATACTGCATCTGTGTTTGCAGGTTTGATAAATGCTGTGGCATCAGTTCCAACCCCTTTTTCAGTTTTTTTATTATACTCACCTACAGGTAACGGCGAAGATTTATCTGTGTCGTTATATGTTGTTGAAGCATATCCAGGTAACATAAAATTCATCTTATTATCTGGTATACAACCAAACCAAAAACCATAACCAAATTGTTCTTCTGCACAGAACACTAATACTCTTACGCCTACATCTGGGGGTATTGCCCACATACCGTAACTTTTTTGTGTGTAGTCATAACCTGCGTTTTCTGATAAGCCTTCCCTAGGTGTAACACCATAGAACGGACTAATGTATTGACAAGGTATAAGATAACCGCTGCCTTCCTCTGAATTTCCAGATTTTGTAATTTTTAAAATTTCAACTTCGATTCTTCCGTTGTATTCTGGATCAAGATGGTTAACAATTTTTCCTATATACGGTCCAACACCTTTCATCCAGGAAGGACGTTCACTTCTTTCTAGTACATTACGTTGAGACATTAGAACCCATATCCTCCTCTATAACCTTTACCTGCTTCTTGACCTTTTGCTATTGTTTCATTTGTATCTGCGGTTCCTCCAGTACCACCTTTACTTTCACCCTGTTGTTTTGGTTTGAGAGCAACATTGTCAGTTGTTGTTCCTGCAATTTTTGTATCTTTTCCTTCTTGGTTACGCATTCTCAGCAGATACAATTCTTGACTAAAAACTCCTTGATTGAACGTATTGTACACATAAAGCACTCTATATAATCCACTAAATGCTCCTACGGGTTGTGTGCCTAGTCCAGGAAAATCCATCCAACCGTCGCTGCCATAATCTAAAGGTGTTCTAAAGTTCAAAGCTACATGTATTTCGCTACTTTGATAATCCAGGGTTCCATCCTGTGTAAGATTTATTAAAGGTGTTGTACCACTACTATAATTTCCCAGGCCACTATCAGCAATGTAATATGGATCACCCAATATTTTCATCCGCACACTAAACAAGTCAACATTACTGTTTACTATAGCATCGTTAAAATCTCTTGCTACTGAAGTGCTTGTTCTGTCGTCAAGTCCTCCTCGTGCAGTTTCTCCAGATCCAGGAGAATCATCTTCACCAGAACTAGCGTTACCACTAGATGATAAATTATCAGTGTCACCACTTGTTTTTTCATACTCTTGATTGTCATTATCTCCGGCTGTTTTATTTTGTTCCTGGCTTTTAGGTCCAAAATTATGTGCTCCGCCAAACGGTTGTATTGCAGTAAAAAATGCTTTGTCTATTTTTATATCAAATTCTAAAATATCATCATTTTTTCCGGTGTATATGTAGTCATATTCTTTACATACTTGTTTTTCTAAACTCTTATATCCTATACCGCTTTTGGTAGGAGGTGCATAGTGAGAAATATGTGCCATATATTCTAAAACTCTATATACATATACTTTAGGATATTCTCCAGACATGTCCATCTGTTCATGATCTGTAATATTATAAACATCAGTTTCTACTCTAAAATAGGGGATCATACCATTTTCATCTGGTTCAGTTTCAGCAATACGTTTTCCGTACTCACTTAACAACACAATCTCTTCTATCATTGTTTGTATTTTTGTTCCACTAGCAAAAGTTAAATCACGCAAATTATTACTGACTGTAATTTTTCCTCTTTCAAATACTCCTTCTTTACCGTCAACTTCTGTAAACTTTGGTCTTCCAAATGGTTGTTTGCCGCCATCAAGATAAGATTCTACTAGTTTTGCTTGACCTATTTGATTAAGATTTTCAGGATTTTGTGCAAATTCTCTTATACTTTCACCAATGCTACTTCTTTTTATTACAATTCCTAACAGTTTACTCAATTCTGCGTCAAAATCTGCAGGCATTTGCCCGTTTTCTGTGCCGCTGATACTGTCATATATTTGTTGCTTTTCGTCTTGATTAAGTTCCCTTTCTTCGCCAGTAGTTGCACCTTCATCGTCTTGCTCATTTAGTAAAAGTTGTTCCTCTGCACTAGACCTAGATTTAGGAAAAAGTATTACAAACTCGTCGGGAGTTTTGACTTGTTTATCTTTTTTCTTTTCTTGTTCTCTTTGATTATATGAGGCGGATACACTAAATCCGCCAGTTTGTAAAATCTCTGCAACTGTTTTTCCAGTAACCCTTATATCTGATTTCGTACTTTGTATTTGATTTGTAAATGCTTGTTCGTTCCAAGGTATAGCAGTAACCTGATATTCGCTACCACCTTCAGTAACTTCAAAATTTAAATCTACTATCTTAATCGGAACGAATCTACGTAGATCAGGGGAAGATATAGGATTTCCGTTATCGTCCCAACCTTTGAATCCAATTGTTATTATGTAAGGTGCGGCAAGATAGTTTTTATGACCTGCTTGTAGTGCTGCAATTTGCAATGTTTGTAGGAAAAGACCCATACTATATGGTTCTGTAATTTTAAAGTCAATTGCTACTGCATTAGTTTGTTTTGTCTTTGGATTGGATCCTAATATTAAATCTACATTAAGATCATCTATAAAATATTCAGTTTGTCCATTTTTTTCATAGAATGTGCTTGCTTTATTTTCTAAACCGCCTCCAGACCTAGCAATCATTATGTTAGGATCTCTGCGTCTATATGTCAAATCAGGAAAATTTATTTCTGTATTAGACAAAACTCCTAGACCCAGAATGTAGTTCATAGAGCTAAATTTTCTTAATGGATTAGGAAAAGGAGGTCCGTTAAATAGTCCGCCTAGTAAATTATCAAAAATGTTTGTTGCTTTTGGAAATGCCTCAGTAAATTTAGTAGAAACATTGGTTTCTGGATCTACAAGTGCTGATTCAAAGTCTCCTATTACTCCTGCAACAGAATCAGCAACGCCGTTTACATTTATAATTGATTTTGCATTTGCTAACTCTAGTTGTAATTTAGATGCTTTATCTGTAATATAACTATCAACAGTTTTGCCTGCGGCTTCCATGCGCGATTGAATGTTTTGTGGTAATTTTACCATTTATAATCCTAATTGTTTTCTTAAACTTGGACCTTTTGGCAAGTAAATTTGCACACCTGCTTCTATATCATACACAGGATCTTTTATAATGTCCATATTTCTTTGGGCAAACACCCACCATAATTTTTGATCATTATATAAATCATACGCAAGTAAGTCTGGTCTATGTGTATACTGTTCGTCAATTGTATAAAGTATGTCATCTGGTTGTGCCGGGATTGCACGAATAGATAAAACATCAAGGTATTGTCCGTTTCTAACTTTGGTCTTATGCCAAGGACTTTGTGCAGTATAATTTGCCATTAGATAAATCCGCCTCTAGCTACATAGTTTCCGTTAACAAAGTTACGTAAACTAAATGTTTCAACTGCTCTTCTACTGTAAATAGGTTGTACAGTGACCTGTATGTTACTTCTTGTTGGTACATAAGACCCGTTTGGTCCTATATCCACCTTTATATAATCAACATCTTGGTTTAATTCTACTGAAAAACTTTGTACAATGACTGGAACATTCTTAAATACATAATCTCCATATCCGTTTAGTCTTACTACTGGTGGTGGAGCACCTTGATGATCTGTTTTACCGTATGCCATTTTAGTAACAGAACGTAGATAATGAACTGCTCCTAGCCAATACTGGCCTTCTAAACTATTTTCAACTGTAAAATCTCCAGTAATACTGAATGAATCCACTTGTGAATTTTGATATGCAAAAAAAGGATAATTACTATGTACTGGTTTAATAGGGGTATAACCAGCTGAATGTGTAACATAAATTTGCGGGGTATATGGCCATACCATTCCTCCAGTTTTCAACAAAGGAGCAAGAACGTTGCTAGATTTGAATGTGCTAGGCAATGACAATTTGACTCTCCAGTCAGGTTCACCGCCACTACTTCCAAAGCTCACGTCTCCTCCAAAACTAAAAGCTTCAGGCATTGCGTCATCTAACAAGTTGACTGCCCGTAAAAGTTTGCCAAAGCCAGTATCTTGCACAAAATCTTCTACATTTTGTTTTATACCCTCAGTTACTCTTGTAAACTCGCTACCAATAGTATTAGATACACTTGCTAAAGGATCAGCTATGCCACGTCCTTGTGATGCTAACGCACTTGCAACTCCAGGATCACCAGACGGATTAACGTCTACTCCCATATTGACACCGTTTTTTGATATTATTCCGTCTTTGAATACTGTTGGCATAAAAAAACTCCTTTTATATAAAGTATTTATTGACTTTTTTAACAGAGTAGTTTATAATAAGAGTATAATTTGGAGAAAAAATGAGAAAAGTTAATTATCTTAACAACAAAGACATACTTAAAGAAATACATAAGTCAAAAGGTACTTTCTGTAGTTATGTCGATACCGAAGAACACAGTCAATATGACATAATATTAGCTAGTGTTGAAAAAATAAATGTAAGAACCATTGCTGAGGCAAAAAGAAACAAAGCAAAAAGACTTCAAACTCAACAGTTCGACCTTGCAAAGTCACAAGGACAAAAAGTAAAACTAGCTGAGTTTGAAATTGACTATAGAAAAATATCAAAACAAGAACTCATCTTTAGAATAATGACGTACGAGCATATACCAGACGAACCTGGTAGAAAGAAAAATCCTAAAACAGAAGCAGATAAAAAAGTAAGGCTAAATTTTCCTCCTTTCATGCATTATAAGTTTAATGAAAATGATGAACTAATTTGTGTAGGTAAAAGTCATTGGCAAGGGGGAATGGAAAACGGCTATTTTTCAAAAGACCATGGAAAGGCCACAAATAAACTTGCTATGATGTGGATGAAACTGTGTGATAGATATGGTACAAGAGGTAATGTTAGAGGATATACGTACAATGACGAAATGCGAGGACAAGCGATATTACAACTTGCTCAAATTGGTTTACAGTTTGACGAGTCAAAGTCCAACAATCCATTCGCTTATTATACAGCCGCAGTTACAAACTCATTTGTCAGAGTTATTAATATTGAAAAACGAAATCAAAATATCCGAGACGACATACTTGAAATGAACAATATGAACCCTAGTTACACTAGACAAGCACAAGGTGATTGGGAAAATCAACAAAAAAGAGAAGCAGAACTAGGAAAAAACACTTGACATGTGTAAACATTTACGCTATAATACAACAGCGTAAGGAAGAGGTTAGATTTGTTTAAGAAAGCAGCAGTGTTTACTGACATCCATTTTGGCTTAAAAGGAAACAGTAAACAACACAACGATGATTGTGAAGAGTTTGTAGATTGGTTTATTACACAAGCACAAGAAAATAACTGTGAGACAGCTATATTCTGTGGCGACTGGCATCACAATCGAAACAGTCTCAATATCAACACTATGGATTATACCATTCGGTGTTTAGAAAAACTAGGTAAAAGTTTTGATCAATTCTTTTACTTTCCTGGCAACCACGATTTATACTACAAAGACAAGCGTGACTTACACAGTGTTGAGTTTGGACGACATATTCCAGGTGTTACTGTTGTAAATGAGATATTAGAACAAGACGATGTAGCCCTTGTTCCGTGGTTAGTAGGAGAAGAATGGAAGAGGATTCCTAAAATAAAAGCACGATACATGTTTGGACACTTTGAATTACCAAGTTTCTATATGAATGCTATGGTACAGATGCCCGACCACGGTGATTTACGTGCAGAACACTTCGAACATCAGGAATATGTTTTTAGCGGACACTTCCATAAAAGACAAGTCAAAGGAAAAATTCACTACATAGGAAATGCTTTACCACACAATTATGCTGATGCTTGGGATGACGACCGTGGTATGATGATTCTTGATAGAGAAAACAACAAAGAACCACAATATATCAATTGGGAGAACTGTCCTAAATATAGAACTATAGGACTAAAACAACTTCTCGAAGAAACAGATAAAATTATTAAGCCAAAGATGTATCTTCGTGTAAGCATTGACGTTCCTATTTCTTATGAAGAAGCACAGTTCATCAAAGAAACATTTATTAATCAGTACGATTGTAGAGAAATAAGTCTTATTCCACAAAAACAAATTGAAGAAATTTCTACAGAACTTGATATAGCGCAATTTGAAAGTGTAGATCAAATTGTAACCAACGAAATAAGTGCAATTGACAGTGAACAATTCAATATCAAAACACTTTTAGACATATACAACGAGTTATAAATGATAAGAATAAAAGATCTTACAGTAAAAAACTTTATGAGTGTGGGTAATCAAACCCAAGCAGTTGACTTTAATAAAGAGCAACTAACACTCGTGCTTGGTGAAAATCTTGATCAAGGAGGTGACGATTCAGGCTCACGAAACGGTACAGGGAAAACAACAATAATCAACGCACTATCTTACGCTCTGTACGGCCAGGCACTGACTAACATACGAAGAAACAATCTTATAAACAAGACTAATTCTAAAGGTATGTTAGTCACCTTACACTTTGATAAAGACGGCCAAGACTACAGGATTGAACGAGGACGTTCGCCTAATGTATTGAAGTTTTATATCAACGACCAAGAACAAGAAATGACTGATGAGTCGCAAGGTGACAGTCGCAAGACTCAAGAACAAATAGACACGCTTTTAGGTATGAGTCATGACATGTTTAAACACATTGTTGCACTAAACACCTATACTGAACCTTTTTTGAGTATGCGACAAAATGATCAACGTGCTATTATTGAACAGTTACTTGGTATTACTATTCTTTCTGAAAAAGCGGAAAAACTAAAGGACAATGTCCGACAAACAAAAGATAAAATAACTCAAGAAACACTTAAAATAGACGCAATACAATCGGCAAACGAAAAAATACAAGCAACTGTTGATAGTCTTCAAAACAATCAACGTGCTTGGCTTGCAAAAAAGAAACAAGATGTTGAAAAAATCGAACAAGGTATAGAGCAACTTGAAGAAGTTGATATTGATTCAGAACTAGATGCACATGAAAAATTGCAAAATTGGACTGAGCTAAACAATAAAATTACCGCACTTAACAAAGAAAAAGGAACACTTGAAAGTGCTCTACTTCGAGCAAATAAATCTGTAGAAAAAGCAAGTAAAGATATTATAAATTTAGAAGAAGCAATGTGTTACACTTGTGGACAACCGTTACACGATGATAAAAAAGCAGAACTTGAGCAAAGAAAACAAAAAGAATTTGAAGACGCACAGCATTACCAACAAGAAGTTTCTGACTCACTGCAAGGAATATTCCATGATTTGCAAGAGATAGGTGATATAAACGGTAGACCAAACACATTCTATGAAAGCATAAAAGAAGCATATGAACATAGAAACAATGTAGAAAATCTAAAACAGGCACTTGTAAGCAAACAAGAAGAAACTGATCCTTATCAGCAACAAATTGACGAATTAAACAATACTGCAATTCAAATTATAGATTGGTCTCCTGTAAATGATCTTACAAGTTATAAAGATCATCAAGAGTTTTTGTTAAAACTTCTAACTAACAAAGATAGTTTTATTCGTAAAAAAATAATTGACCAAAATCTTGCTTATCTAAACAACAGGCTTACATATTATCTAGACAGATTAGGATTACCTCATCAAGTAGAGTTTCAAAACGATCTTTCAGTACAAATTACACAACTAGGACAAGACCTCGACTTTGATAATCTATCAAGAGGAGAACGTAACAGGCTAATACTAGGAATGAGTTTTGCTTTCCGCGATGTGTGGGAAAGTTTATATCAAAATATCAACTTATTGTTCATCGACGAACTTATTGATAGCGGCATGGATACTGCCGGTGTTGAAGGTTCTTTAAGTGTAATTAAAAAAATGGGAAGAGAAAGACAGAAAAATGTATTTTTAATTTCTCATAAAGATGAACTAGTAGGAAGAGTAAATCATGTGATGAAAGTGATCAAAGAAAACGGCTTTACATCATATGAAAACGACATAGAAATTGTCGAGTAAGGAAAATAATGATTGATTTTATCATTTTTGGCATTGTAGATAATGCTATTATGATTTTAGGTGCAATGACCGGACTGAGTGTAGAAAAATATCTACTCAGCCAATTTCAACAAGGTGTTGGAACTGTTGTAGGTGCTGGTTTAGGAAATTCATTAAGTGATTTTCTAGGCGGTGCAACTACTGCAAGTTGGGATCTAGCATTTGGAACTGCGTTTGGTTGTTTATTAGGACTTGCATTTATTCCAATTTTCAAGTATATTAGTAATAAAATTAGGCATGATTAACGACGATACCCACGATAGACTAACAAAGGCATATATGGAGTATTTCAAAGCAAGTGAAAAATTTGAAGTAAGAAATTCTGTGCGGACTCACAGAGAAGCAAGAAAATGGTTGCGTGAAATAAGATCTCTTGCAAAACAAAGAATGGACGAAATACATCACAAACACAATTCAAAACCGAAGGCAGAAACTGATCAAGTTGGTTAAGTATCCATATGCAATGGACTTACCAAGGTAAAGAGATTAATGAAGTATCAGATGATTACGAAGGATTTGTATATCTCATAACAAACACTATCTCTGGACAAAAGTACATAGGCAAAAAACTATCAAAATTCAAAACCACAAAGCCACCACTCAAAGGCAGAAAAAACAAAAGACGAGGCTTCAAAGAAAGTGACTGGAGAGACTATTGGGGATCTTCAGATAGATTGCAGGCAGACGTAGACAAGTTAGGCCCGGACAAATTCACAAGGGAAATACTTTATTTTTGCAAAAGCAGAGCAGAAATGAGTTACATAGAGGCTAGAGAGCAATTTGACCGCCGTGTGTTAGAGACGGATGAGTATTATAATGGTATTATTAATGTTAGAGTTGGCGGTTCTGATAAATTGCGCAAAGCACTACTAGAACACAAATAGGCAAACAAGAACACTGTTTGATCGAGGCTGCTCGATCCTCCAAGATTCTGCGTGAAATATCGCCGATGGGTGTGGAGAAGTTCAACAGGCTGTATGCTACGAAAACCCCTAGCACTAGGAACGAAGCGGGGGATAGCGAAGAAATCCGCGAAGCGGTAAAGCGGTTTTGCAAATTTTTTCGTGATGTCGACGTAGGTTGGGAAAGGTCAGAGCCCATTGAACTAAGTGTATAAACAATTACCTACTTCCAAGTCTCGGCTGTGA
>MDTB01162922.1_pt1 | contig 20508 bp, 20 predicted proteins | sample 811161 | NCBI WGS metagenome assembly MDTB01 (sample SAMN05326650, study PRJNA326480) | marine metagenome | isolation source: seawater | place: Mediterranean Sea | collected 2009
CCGGAAGTTCGGTCACCCGTACCTACCGGGTGGCTATGAACAACCTGAACAACCTCTACAAGCAGCTGTCCGCATCAGGCGCAAGGATCCTGAGCGTGACAGCCGCTGGAGACGACACCCCCGCCGCTCCCGTGACATCAGCACCGCAGCCTGTGGCAGCGACTTCCGCATCATCAGCACCGGCTCCGAAAAAGAAGCCCCACGCCAACGTCCCGGTCAACACCTACAAGCCGAAGACGCCCTTCATGGGGACGGTCTCTGAGAACTACGCCCTGGTCCAAGACGGAGGCATCGGGCGCGTTCAGCACATCACCTTCGATCTTTCAGGCGGTGATCCCCAGCTTCAATACATCGAAGGTCAAAGCATCGGCATCATTCCCGAAGGTGAGGATGCCAACGGCAAGCCTCACAAGCTCCGCCTTTATTCCATCGCAAGCACGCGCCACGGCGATAACTATCAGGACAACACCGTTTCGCTGTGTGTTCGGCAGCTGGAGTACAAGAACGAGGCCGGTGAGCAGATCTATGGCGTGTGCTCCACCTATCTCTGCGACATCGAGCCCGGCAGCAAGGTGAAAATCACCGGTCCTGTCGGCAAGGAGATGCTGCTGCCCGACGATGAGGACGCCAACATCATCATGCTGGCCACTGGCACTGGCATCGCACCGATGCGCACCTATCTCCGACGGATGTTCGAAGCCCGTGAGAAGGATGCCAACGGATGGAACTTCCGTGGCAAAGCCTGGCTGTTCATGGGTGCACCCAAGACCCCAAATCTGCTGTACGACGCTGATTTCGAACATTACGAACGGGAATTCCCCGACAACTTCCGCTACACCAAAGCCATCAGCCGTGAACAGCAGAATGCCAAGGGCGGCCGGATGTACATCCAGGACAGGGTCCTGGAACATGCAGAAGAAATTTTCGCGATGATTGAAGATCCCAAGACCCACGTCTACATGTGTGGTCTGAGGGGGATGGAGCCAGGCATCGACGAGGCGATGACGGCCGCTGCCGCTGCCAAGGGCCTGGACTGGTCGGAACTCCGCCCCAAACTCAAGAAGGCCGACCGCTGGCACGTTGAGACCTACTGAATCCTCTAGCTCCAGCCCGATTCAAGGCACCGTTCCTCGCCCCTGAAAAGGGGCTTTTTTTTGATCAGTTGACGACAAAACGTGCTGCAAACCGTCGCTGGATGTCCCGGAGCACTGTGCATTTCCACTTCCGTGTCTAAACAAGCGGCAGAAGCCCATGCTCCATGACCGCCACGATCACCAATCCGCTGCGGGTTGGACTTCGTCAGGAACGTGTCATTGCTCCGCAGTGTCTGGTGATTTTCGGGGCCAGCGGAGATCTCACGCACCGCAAACTCGTTCCAGCTTTATTCGAACTGTTCAAGCAGCGTCGTCTGCCGAGTGAATTCGCCCTTCTGGGTTGCGCGCGTCGCCCTTGGAGCGACGAAGAGTTCCGCGGAAAAATGTCCGAGGCTCTGGCCGCAAAAATCAAGCAGGACCCTCAAGCCTGGGACGAATTCGTCGGCAAGCTGTACTACGAACCTGTCGATCTGCAGCAACCGGAGGATGTGGTTCGGCTTGGCGGTCGTCTGGACCAGATCGATCAACAGTGCGCCACCCGTGGCAATCGCACCTTCTACCTCTCGGTTTCGCCGAAGTTCTACGGAAGCGGCTGCCGCGCCCTGGCCGATGCGGGCCTGCTGAAAGATCCCAAGCGCAGCCGCGTCGTGATCGAAAAGCCCTTCGGCCGCGACTACGGCAGTGCCCAGTCCCTGAACAGGGTCGTGCAGGCCTGCGGCCAGGAGAATCAGATCTTCCGCATCGATCACTATCTCGGCAAGGAGACGGTTCAGAACATCCTTGTGCTCCGGTTCGCCAACACGATCTTCGAGCCGATCTGGAACAGGAACTACATCTCCAGCGTTCAGATCACTGCCGCTGAAACCGTTGGTGTTGAGGAGCGTGCTGGCTACTACGAAACATCCGGTGCCCTGCGCGACATGGTGCAGAACCACCTCACCCAGATGCTGGCCATCACGGCCATGGAAGCGCCCGGTCGATTCGACCAGGAGGCGATCCGCACCGAAAAGGCGAAAGTGCTGCAAGCAGCCCGTCTCGCTGACGAACTTGAACCCTGGAACTGCTGCATCCGAGGGCAGTACGGGCCCGGCGGCACCCAGAACTCTCCCCTAGCCGGTTACCGACAAGAACCAGGTGTGGATCCAACCAGCACCACAGAAACCTATGTGGCGCTGAAGCTGTTCATCGACAACTGGCGTTGGCAGGGGGTGCCCTTCTACATCCGCACCGGCAAACGCCTCGCCAAGCGACTCAGCGAAGTGGTGCTCACCTTCCGGGAAGCACCGGTCCACCTCTTTGATGCCGCCACCGGCGGACCCACCTCCAACCAACTGATTCTGCGGATTCAACCCGATGAGGGCGCTGAATTCCGATTTGAAGTGAAATCCCCTGGTTCGGGGATGCGCAGCCGTCCAATCGATATGGAGTTCTCCTACGACGAATCCTTTGGGGAGCCTTCCGATGAGGGTTACGTGCGTCTTCTCGCAGACGCCATGCTCAGCGATCCAACCCTGTTCACACGCAGTGACGAGGTGGAAGCGGCATGGAGGCTCTACACACCACTGCTTGAGCTGATTGAAGACAGCCCATGGCAGCTTCCTGTCCACCCCTATGAATCCCGCACGTGGGGACCTGCGGCTGCTGATGCCCTCCTGGCCCGCGATGGACTGCTCTGGCGCCGACCCTGAGATCGCCTGATTCCCCTCCACCCAATCCGCGTCCGCAACCATGTCTCCCCAGCTCACGCTTCAGACCCCTCTGGAACTCGCACCATCAGAGGTACCGACCTACCTCGAACAGCTGTGGTCCCCCGAACAACAGGGGAGCACTGGCACCGGGGCCAACACCTTCTGCTTACTGATCTGGCAGCCGGCCTGGGCTGAACAGCAGCTGGTGCGCAGCGGTCGACTCAACGGTCCAATCACCGGCCAACAGTCAGAGGAACTGGTCGCCGCTGGGCGAAAGGTCGTTGTCGATGCCGACCTGCCACTGAGCACGCCTCCACTGGACAGTGAGGTGATCACAGCAGCATCCAAGCTCGATGGCAGTTCCAGCACCGAAGACCTGCGTGGTCAGTACATCGATCCCGCCCTCAGCGCTCTGCAGCCGCGGCGACTGATCACCCTGGCTCCCACCATCGACGACAAGAGAGGGCTGGAGACCATGGTTGCCGCATACTGCCCGCTGCCGGAAGAGGGCGGTGGCACGGCCGCCTGCGGCGATGTCGTTGTGCTTCGTGGTGGCCACGACGCTCTGCACGAGGGCATGAACATCCTTCAGCCTCTGCTGCCTGCATCCATGCCCTCCTGGGTTTGGTGGAACGGATCTCTGGATGAGGCTCCGGAACTGATGCAGCAACTCGCCAGTTCCCCCCGTCGCCTGATCCTGGATTCCGCCATTGGCAACCCACGCCATTGCCTAGACCTGCTGCGGCAACGCGTGGAATCGGGCCAGGCCATCAATGATCTCAACTGGCTCCGCCTGCGCAGTTGGCATGAGACCCTCGCGATGGTTTTCGACCCCCCGCATCGCCGGGATGCCCTCAGCCACATCGTGCAGCTCGATATCGATGTGGAAGGCCATCACCCCGCTCAGGGCCTATTGCTGGCGGCTTGGATCGCCGACCGTCTCGGTTGGGAACTGGAGCGCACCGAAACAACGGAAGATGGCATCGCCTCCCGCTTCCGCCGCAACGACGGTCAGGAGGTGACGTTCCAGCTGATGTCCGTGCCCATGGGGCAACCGAGTGTGCACGCCGGTCAGCTGGTGGGTCTGCGCGTGGTGTCCCAACCGGACGATGGCAAAGGCGTCTGCGTGATCCTCTGCGCCGAATCAGGCGGGTGCATGCGCCTTGAAGGTGGCGGAATGGCCAGCATGGAACTTCTTGAAGAAGTTGTGCCGCTTCAACACTCCACACCGGAGATGGATGTGGCCCGTCTCCTGAGTGGAGGGCACGACACAACCAACCCACTGCTGGCGGCCTCAGCTCCCCTTGCTGCCAGGCTGCTTGCCTAATTCCTTTCCGCTGCCATGGCCGTTGTCATCGCCGCACCGGCCAGTGGCACCGGCAAAACCCTGCTCAGCCTGGCGCTTCTGAGCTGGGCACGGTGCCATCAACACTCGATCCAGCCATTCAAGGTTGGGCCTGACTACCTGGATCCGCAGCTGTTGAGTGCAGCAGCGGAACGACCCTGTCGCAACCTTGACAGCAACCTCTGCGGTGAATCCTGGGTTCGCCGCGCTTTCCACGGCTACGGAGGCCAGGCCGATCTCGCCCTTGTGGAAGGGGTGATGGGACTGTTCGACGGTGTCGGCAGTACAGAAGTGGGAAGCACCGCCGCCACCGCGCGTCTGCTTGATCTGCCTGTCGTGCTGGTGGTTGATGCCGGCGGACAGGCCGCATCCCTGGCGGCCCTGGTGCGTGGTTTCCGTGACCACGATCCGGACCTTGCCTTTGCCGGTGTGGTCCTGAACAGGGTCAGCAGCGATCGTCATCGCGATCTTCTCGCAGAGGTGCTGAACCGTCTTGAGATTCCACTTCTGGGTTGTCTGCCCCGAACAGATGCTCTGCCCCTGCCGAGCCGTCATTTGGGGCTGGCGCCTGCCCATGAGCTCTACAACCGCACCGAACGTTTCAAACAATGGGCGGCTCTGGCAGAGCGCCATCTCGACATGGCGCGGCTGAAGCCCTTGCTCAAGGCGCCGCAGGCAACCGGAGACCCCCTTGATCAAGAATCACCACCTCAGAGTGCATGCCTGCCAGTTGCTGTCGCCAGCGACGAGGCCTTCCACTTCCGATACACCGAAACAGGCGAACTGCTGGAACGCATGGGGATGCCCATGCTGGCCTGGAGCCCACTGGCCGACGAGCCAATACCCGAGGAAGCCTGTGGCGTCATGCTCCCGGGAGGGTTTCCGGAGCAGCATGCCGAGCAGCTCGCTGATTGCCAACGCAGCCTGACCAGCCTCAGGGTTTTCGCGTCCCAGCGCCCCGTCTACGCCGAATGTGGTGGGATGCTGCTGCTGGGACAGTCGCTTGAAGATCTTGAGGGTGAAGCGCATCCGATGGCGGGACTGATGCCGTTCACAGCGCGGCGTGGACGGCTCAGGGTCGGGTATCGAACGCTGCATGCGCTCACGGATGGATTGATCACCCGCTCCGGCGAGTCCTTACGGGGCCATGAATTCCACCGTTGGAGCCTGCATGGACCGACAACAGCCGATGGCTTCCGTTCACTGTGGGAAATTGATGGATGGCGCTTGGACAAGGAGCGGGAAGGATGGGGTCATCGGACACTCCACGCGAGCTGGGTTCACCTGCATTGGGCCAGCTGTACGACGATCTGCTCCCGATGGCGCGACGCACTCGCAGCCGTCCCGAAACCGTCAGCCGTCGTTTCATAACGCGCAGCCAACCGCGGGCCCAGTGGTTCGTGGAGCGCTGGCAGCTGATCATCGAGGGGCGCGTGCAAGGAGTCGGTTTTCGTAGCAGCTGCAGCCGAAGGGCACTTGACCTTGGTCTGAAGGGCTGGGTGCGCAACCGCCGTGACGGCAGCATCGAGGTTCAGGTGGAGGGTTCACCCCATGCCATCGCCGAGCTCAGAGCCTGGACGGAGCAAGGCCCCCCGGGGGCACGGGTCCAACGGGTCAAACCGAGCCAGCTCCCAGTGACGGGAGAGGACTGGTTCGAAGTACGCCCTTAGAAGGCCCGCTCTGAGCTGTCGAAGAAGCGACGCAGCAACAATCCCCTGAAGAGATTGGGAACAGTGCTTGGAACGCAAGGCAAGCCTGGCTAGCCCGATAAGAGGATCGCTCCGGCCTGAATGGTGCTCCGATTCAGCATTGTTCTCTTCACAACAGTTGTGCATCTCATCGGGATGGATGTGGTGAGTGCGCGCCGTGATCCTCCTCAACGGATGTACAGCTCAGACAGGGACGCACAGTTCGCCTGCCAACGCTGGCGGGAACGGGAGGGTGAATTCAGCGTCACCATCCCCAGAGCGCGTCTCGGTGGAGAACCAGGCACCTTCAACACGTTGATCCGACGCTGTGAAGCCGATCTCGATCACCCTGTCGTGTATGGGGTCCGATACAGCGTTCTTGCTGGGGCCCACTACAGCACGCCGCTCTCGGACCTCCACCAGAAGGTGATGGAGCATTTCCCTTATCCGATGGAGGACTCCGAAAATGAACCAAGCAGCTGAATGATCCCGATGACCAACGACCTCCTGAATCCGAGCAGCAAAGCCTTCTGGCGAGCCGTCTTCGGTGTTGTGAGCCTGGCTTTGGGAGTGGGTCTCGGGGCATTGATTTTGCGGATGTAGGCCCTCTGGCTGTGATCCAGGTTGCTGTCGATGACGCTTGCGATGGGCATCGTGAGGGCATGAACCAAAGCCCTTTTCCATGTCAGCCGTTCAACGCCAGCTCTGGCTGCTTCGTCATGGCGCCACCGAATGGGCCCTGAATGGACGTCATACGGGGAGCACCGATCTGCCACTGCTGCCTGAAGGTGAGCAGGAGGCAAGGTCACTTGCGCCGGTGTTGAGCCAGCACCCATTCGCAGCCGTGTTCAGCTCTCCCCTGCAACGAGCACGTCGCACCTGTGAACTCAGCGGTCTCGGCGACCGCATGCAGATCATGGAGGAAATCCTGGAATGGAACTACGGCGACTACGAAGGCATCACAACCCCGCAGATCCATGAAACCGTTCCAGGCTGGTCAGTCTGGACACATGGATGCCCCAAGGGTGAAAACGCCACCGACGTGCAGGAACGGTGTGAGCGAGCCATCTCCATCGCACTTGCGGCACCCGGCGACGGGGACGTGGCCCTGTTTGCCCATGGGCATATCCTCCGAGCGTTCACAGGCACCTGGCTTGGCCTTGGGGCGGCGGGTGGTCACCTGTTCAAACTCAACACCGCCTGCGTGAGCATCCTTGGCTGGGAACGGGGCAACAGGGCTGTTGACCGTTGGAACGCACCCTGCCAGGGAAGAGTCTGAACGTGAGCAGCATTCACGGGGATTCAAAGCACCCCAGCCAACGATCACGATCCTTCTGGTTGCTGTCCTCGCCCACCAACCAGACTCCCGTACGGGCTCGACTGACCGCGACATAGACCAACTGACGCCGCAAGGTGAGATCCTTCGGCCAGAACACATCTGGGGCCACGAACACCTCGCCGAAGCTGCTGCCTTGACTGCGATGCACGCTGAGCACAGCTGCCGGTCCAAGCGACGCAAAGGCATCGCGAATGAGGAAATAGCGACGCCAGATCGCTCGGCCGTTCTTCTTGCCTGCCTCCCGGGCGTGCTGTCTGAGTCGCTGCATCACCGCATCAAGCTGCCGCCTGGACTCACTGCCCACGGGGGGCTGGAGACGCAAGGTCAGGTCAAGCTCTCCAGCACTGACTGCAATGGAAAGGGTGTCGATCACGGGCACCGTTCCAGCCTCACTTGCCGTGCAGCCGTAATCCGCCAGGTCACAGGATTCGGGCGTGACATCACGCACCACCACCTCTCGATTGGAACCCAGCACCATGTCGGGCTCCTCCCCAGCTTCCGATCCATCACGAGAGGCCGGCGCCATCACCGCCGAGCGGCTGATCAGCACCTCACCCGGCAGCACGGGCATCTGATCTGCCATCTCCCCATGAATCGCACGTCTGGCGTAGGGCACCAGGCGCTCGAGGGTTCTGTTGGTGTAACAAAGAATCCTGGCTGCGTCTGGGTTGTCCTGCAGAGAAGCGTCCCGCAAAGCTGAACTGGCTTGATCCAACCAGCCGCGTTTCTCGATGCACATCACACGACCGCGGGCATCGCGGATGGGCGGCAGCACCGGGGGGTTGCGACAGGGAAGACCGCCATCCCTCAACCGACTCGCCAGCTGCAGCACCGGCCCCTGATGACGAACCACCTCCTGAAGACTGACGCTGAAGGCCCGCTGCATGGCAAACACCGGACTCTCCTGCTCCCCAACCGGCGGAAGCTGGGCGGGATCACCGACGAAGACCAATCGGGTCTTGAAAGGATGGGCGCATTGCAGAGCGATGCCCAGCAGGGTGCTGTCCACCATCGAAGCTTCGTCAACGAGAACCAGGCCGAGATGCTCAAGCGCCATCCCCGTCTGCTCCGTCGGCTCGCACAGCTCGACATCCCCCTGACGCTTGAGCTTGAGCCGAAGCAGGCGATGAATCGTGGAGGGATACCAGGTGGGAGACAACCCCTCGAGATCCAGCGCCTGACGCAACACGCCGACGGCCTTGTGCGTCGGTGCCACCACGGTCCAGCAGAGCCCCCTCTCCTCGACCTGACGCAGCAATCGCATCGAGAGAAAGGTCTTGCCGCTGCCGGCAAAGCCGCTGAGAACAAACGGAACACCATCAACCGGCTGCTTCAGCCATTGATCGAAGGCCTCGGCCGCTCGCTGCTGATCCTCGGTCAGCTCCGCTTGCCGACTCACCCCAGAGGAACCCCGATCATCGCGGCAAGATGCAGGGGTGGTCCCACAAACACCAGTCCTGGCAGGGCCACGGCCGGACCGATCAGGCTGCCGACCAAGACCTGCAGACGGCTGTGACCAAGGCTCTCCTTCAACGGTTTGGCGTAAGGCTGAGACCACAGATCATCCGGGAGGGCATTGACCCGCTCGGCAGTGAAACCCGAGGCGCGACGGATGCCGCTGGCGTCGTACATCACGATGAAAGCGATCGTTGCAGAGAGTGCAAACAGCGGATGATCAAATCCAAGAGTCCAACCGATGCAAGCTGTGGTTCCTGTCACGAGCGCTGAATGACTGGAAGGCATCCCGCCGGTTTCAATCAGCACTGCAGGCCTCCAGCGGCGATGCACGATCAGCTCGATGAACAACTTCGAAAGCTGCGCCGTCCCACAGGCCACCAGCCCCCAGGCCAGCGCGCTGTTGTTGAGAATCTCGCTGAAAACAGCATGACTTTCGATCGGTTGGATCATCGGTCGCGGCTGGTGATGAAGTCTGCAAGAGCCAGCAGGGGAGTGGCTTTCATCGACCAGGGTTCAAGAGCATCTTTGGCCTCTCTCACCAGATCATCCGCTCGCTTCCTGGACTCTTCAAGGCCAAGCAATTTGGGGTAAGTGGTTTTGTCTGCAACGAGATCCTTGCCGGCTGTTTTACCAAGGACTTCACTGCTGGCGGTGATATCGAGAATGTCATCAATGATCTGAAAGGCCAATCCGATGCCGCGTGCATAGACCCTCAAAGCAGCGACCAGGTCATCGTTGGCTCCTCCGATCATGGCGCCTGTGATCACACAGGCACTCAGGAGAGCACCGGTCTTGTGGAGGTGGATGTACTCGAGCGTCTCCAGATCCACATCCTTGCCTTCACTTTCAAGATCCACCACCTGTCCTCCCACAAGACCCGGGGCGCCAGCCACAAGAGACAACTCGCCGACAACCTTCAACAGGCGTTCGGGAGGGACCCCCGGGCTGCGCAGCGCCACCATTTCAAATGCGCGCGTGAGCAACGCATCTCCGGCCAAGATCGCCACGGCCTCCCCGTACACCTTGTGATTCGTGGGTCGTCCGCGGCGCAGGTCGTCATCATCCATCGCCGGCAGATCGTCGTGAATCAGCGACATGGTGTGAATCATCTCCAGCGCCACCGCAGTTGGCATGGCCTGTTTCGCTTCACCCCCCGCCAATTGGCAAGCCGCCAGACAGAGAATCGGCCGCAACCTTTTTCCACCCGCGAGCAAGGAGTAACGCATCGCCTCCCGCAAGGATTCCGGACGCTCTGGGCCGAGAGAAGCGTCCAGTGCCTGTTCCACCAACTGCTTCGATTGGCTGAGGTACGCCTTGAAATCGAAACCATCCGTCTGCTTCAAGGCACTTTCTGGGGAGGACGCCGCAGCGGTCATGAAGGACGGTTGGCTGGCGGGATTCTCTCAGGCAGAGCGATTCAGGAGACACTGGCGACATCAACCGTGTGGCAGATCCGGTGATTCACCCCATCACAGACCCCGCGACCCGTCGAGATCGCATCAGCCAGGCCTGCGACGGAGCCAGTGCCGATCACTGGATCACCCTTCGTGAGGGACCGATGCAGGTCCCGGCAGTGCACCTTGATCAGGACCTGCTGGTCTACCGCGTCGACAACGGACGCCTGCTCGCTGCACTTCAGGAACAGCTTGGACATCGGCCGGCAAGTCTGAAACAACTTCAAAACAACGAAGCGCATGCAGACACCCAGGACCTGCTCCACGCCCTGTTGGTTGAGAAGGCGAGTGATTCCCGCGGTCCGATTTTGCGCGAACTGAAACGTGTTGCCGTCCAAACCGAACCGCTGCTGATTGATGCCGAAGGCGTGGTGGTGAATGGAAACAGGCGGTTGGCCGCGATGCGTCTTCTGCTCAGTGAGGATCCGAAGCGGTTCCACCGGTTTCAGCGGCCGCTGGTCGCCGTACTTCCCAAAGACGTCAGCCGCAGCGATGTGGAGTACATCGAGACAGCGCTGCAGCTCGCACCAGAGACGAAACTTGCTTACGGATGGGTTGACCGACGTCTGAAGTTATGGCGTCAAATCGATGATTTGGGGCTCGATCCTGACTGGGTTCAGGAGGCTTACCAACTCGAGTCACGGCAGCAGCTGGATCAGGAATTGGCTGAACTGGAGCTGGTGAGGACTTACCTCTCCGACATCTGCAAAACCCCTTTTCAGTATTCCGCCGTTGCCGACTGCGAAAAACTGTTTCGACGGTTGCAGGCACAGCTCAGCGGTCTGCCGGACTCACAGGTGAAACCCTGGCGTGCGATCGGATTGTTGCTGATCAAAGAGCGCAAGCACCTGGCCCCGACCATGGACCGTCAGTTCCCCTTCGAAGCGCCCATCACTGATGCGATGCCTCAACTGGTCTTGCAACGGTTGGCGGAGGGACTGGATCTATCGAAGAATGTCGCAGCATCGAAACAGCGCCTGGGGCGCAAGATCACCGAAAAGGTGATGACAACTCAGGAGCCAACGGCTCTCGCCAGAACGGTTGAGACCCTGGTGGAAGACGTGCGCCAGCAACTGAAGCAAGAGCGGGTCCCACACCGCGTGCTGCATCACTTGCAGGCCTCAAAACGGTTGCTGGAAAAATTGACACCTGATCAGGTCAATGAGACGGAACGTTTTGAACTGAAGGCGGAAGCGGCCGCCATCAAAGGTCGGTTGGATCTGCTTTTAGACGAAAAACCCTCCACTACAACGGTGTCTCTGGCCCAGCGGCTTTGGAGGATTCAGCGAAGGGTCGGCAAAACCCTGCTGAGGCGCAACCGTTAGGGACGCTGTTGCGTGATCAACGGCACCCAATCCATCGGGTGGGGCATCCGCATCTCTCTGCCCTTCCCTGATGGGGTCGTGATCGCCAGGTCGTAGGAAACTGAGTATCGGGATGTTGTGCCCTGATAAGGCAACACGCGGTGACGAAGATCAGCGGGGAAGACCAACAGTCGATGTTGACGCGGAGCGAAAACACCCCCTGAAGCTGCAGCATCGCGGTAGGGGATTGCCATCACGTGGCTGAAGTAATCGTCAGGCGCTTGAAATTCAATCTCGCCCGAATCATTTGTCGCTTCAGTTCTTACGTAAAAAACCGCACTTAATTGGGCATTGCGATGGGTGTGCAGTTCCACCGAGCCACCCTCCTTGGAACAAACCACGGGCCAGGCTTTTTGAATGTGCACCTCTAAACCGTGGTCTGAACCCAGCAGGGTTTCGAGGAAGCATCCAGAACACTCCGCAATCTGCTGATTGAGCCATTGAAATGCCTGTGATCGATGCAGCTGATCCAGCCCTGCATGACCGAGAAGGTCTCCGGTGAGATTGTTGCGGTCGCTGAATTCCGGATGTTTGAAAACCTCGTCATTGAAGGTCTGAAGTTCGGTCTCCATCGCCCGAGCCGTTGAATCGTCGGGCTTCAGATCCACCTGCAGCACAGGCGTTGGAAACAACCAGTGAAACGCCATGGCTTCTTTAGACAACTAGATCGTCGAGGCCATGCTCAATGCCGTGGCGCCGGCACCAGGCCACAACAGTGTTCACCAACAACATCGTCACCGTCATCGGTCCCACGCCGCCGGGAACCGGTGAAAGCGCCCCAGCGATCGGTTCCACCTCATCCGCCCTCACGTCACCGCATAGTCCCCCCTCCGGCCTGCGATGGATGCCGACATCCACCACAGCAGCGCCGGGGCGAACATGCTCTGCACCGATCATTTCTGGTCGGCCGGCGGCCACCACAAGAATCTCCGCTTCTCTGGTATGGGCTGCCAGATCATTGGTGCGGGAATGGGCGACCGTCACGGTGGCATTGGCGGCCTGAAGCATCAGCGCCATCGGCTGACCCACCAAAATGCTGCGCCCCACCACCACAGCCCGTTTACCAGAGGGATCGATGCCGTTGCTGCGCAGCAAGGCCATCACCCCTGCGGGGGTGCAGCTGCGCGGGCCGGACTCCCCCTTCAACAGACGTCCAAGATTGAGTGTGTGCAATCCATCAGCGTCCTTTTCTGGATCGATAGCCCCCAGCAGGGGCCCCTCGTCCAGATTCGCAGGCAGGGGTAGTTGCAAGAGAATTCCATCCACTGTCGGATCAGCATTGAAACGTTGCAGTTCTGCCAGCACCTCGTTTGGCGGCGTTTCTGAAGGCAGATGCAACCCCTTGCTGAGCAGACCAACCCTGGCGCAAGCCTTTTCCTTGTTCGCGACATAGACACCACTGGCAGGATCATCACCAATGCGCATCAGCGCCAACCCCGGTGGACGTCCGATCCGATCCTGGCTGCTGTTGATCAGCTGATGCAAACGCTGTTCCAGCTGTTTCGACAGCGCCCTGCCGTCAAGACGAAGGGCCATACCAACAGTGAGCACTGATCCCAGCATGCCTCTCCGGGACCGCTAGCGTGCATTAGTCGATTCGGCTGTCTTGGTTCGCCCTCCGCGTGTGAGCAGCCTCTACGGCAGCCGCCTGTGGGCGACCTGGTTCCGGCATGAGGGTCCATCCAGACGTCTGCTGCGGTGGAGCTCCATTCAATGCGTCGTTCTGCTGAGCGTCTGCCTTGCCGTCGCACTCCTGTCGAGTCTCCCCTGGTTGCTGAAACCAGACCTCCAACCGGGTTCTCTGGCACCGTTTGACTCGATCGCGCCGAAAGATGCCCTGGTCCAGGACAGCACGGCCCTCGAACAACGCCGCTCAAATCTCGTGGCGCGAACGGTTGTTCAGGTGGTTGACCCCGATCAGACCAAGCAACTCAGGCAACGTCTGGACGAACAACTAAGCCAGCTTCAACTGATCGCTGAAAGTGGTTCGGGTGGGCGCATCGGTCCGGTCAACCTCAGTCCTGCAGAGCAGGTTTGGTTGAAGCAACGCAGCGATGAGGATTATCAGGCCTGGATCAACGCCGTGCGTCGCGCTGCCGATCGCATGCTGAGCCAGGGGTTGGTGAGCAGTCTTGCCCCGAGCCAACTCCAACAAGCTGCAACCGCGCAGATGCAGGAGTTCACGCTCGAAGCCGATGCAGCATCCGCCCGGGCCATCGCCAGCAAACTGCTGACCAGCAGTTTTCAAGGCAGCAGCAACCTGCGGACTGATTCGAATCTCAGCAAACAACTGATCGAAGAGCAGCTCACGAAACAGGGGATACCAACCATCGAAGTGCGACAAGGCGACCTGATCACCCGCAAAGGGGAGGTAATCAGTCCTCAGGCTTACGACGTGCTGGATTACTTCGGCAAGGTGAAACGGGAGCCGCAACCCGCCATCTGGCTCTCGAGGTTCGTTGAAGCCTTAGCAGCCTGCGGCGTCATGCTCTTGGTGATGCGTCGGGAGCGTCCAGGCCTTGAAGTGCGCCACGCAATGCTGGCCCTTGGTCTGTTGCTGCTGGTTCAAGCCGCAAAACTGTGGTTCCAAGGCACGATCATTCCACTAGCGGTGCTGGTCCCACCCACCCTCGTGCTCACCGAGGGGCTTGGAGCAGGGTGTGGACTGGCTTGGCTCGCTGTCGCCAGCCTGCTCTGGCCTGAGCCGGTCAACGGTCTCGGGGATGGTTTGCTCGTCATCGCTGCCAGCGTTGCAGCTGCTGGTGCCCTGTTGTCCGGACGGCAACGCAGCCGGGGACAACTGCTCCAGATGGCCGTGACCCTGCCACTTGCAGCCCTGTTGATTCAGTGGCTGCTTCTGATCGCCCAACCATTCACCGGCTGGAAAGCCTGGGGCAGCGTCAATCCGAGTCTGGAGGATCTCGCTACGGAAGCTCTCCTGGTGGGACTGCTTCTGATGCTGGCCCTGCTTCTGATCCCCATCCTCGAAAGTTCTTTTGGTCTGCTCACGCGAGCGCGCCTGCTCGAGCTGGCGGATCAGGAAAGACCCCTGCTGCGCCGGCTGTCCAAAGAGGCACCAGGCACGTTTGAGCACACCTTGATGATCTGCAGCCTTGCCGAGGAGGGTGCTCGATCGATCGGAGCCGATGTGGATCTCATCCGAACGGGGTCCCTTTATCACGATGTCGGGAAGCTGCACGCCCCGCACTGGTTCATCGAAAACCAGAAGGGTGGCCCCAATCCCCACGACGAACTGAATGATCCCTTCGCCAGCGCCGCTGTGCTTCAGGCCCATGTGGATGAAGGCCTCAAGCTGGCCCGTCGCCATCGTCTGCCTCGGCCGATCGCGGACTTCATCCCTGAACATCAGGGCACGTTGAAGATGGGATTTTTCCTGCACAAGGCCAAGCAACGGGATCCAGAGGTGGATGCCCGACGTTTCCGCTATCACGGACCAGCGCCACGATCCCGAGAGACCGCTGTGATGATGTTGGCTGATGGGTGTGAAGCAGCCCTGCGGTCGCTGCCACCGGACACCACGGACGAACAAGCGATCGACACGGTGCGCCGCATCGTGGAAGCTCGCCAGAGAGATGGCCAACTTCGCAAGAGCTCTCTCAGCCGTGCAGAGATGGAGCTGGTCATGCAGGCCTTCGTACGGGTTTGGCGTCGCATGCGTCACCGCCGGATTCCTTATCCCATTCCCGCCACTCGCTGACTCTCCTTTTGACCAGGCGACTTGACCTGGCAAATGGGCCAGGCGAGGTCAAGCACACAGGGACATCTCGACGGTCAGAGCACCAGAGCCTCAATCGCTTCACGCTGATCGGCAAGACCCACGAAGACCGCAACAGCTGACTGACGCATCAAGAGCCAAAGGTCATCATCGTGTCGTTCGAAGCGAAGCCCTGCCTGAGGCAGGTCAAGCCGAAGGCGATCCTGGCCTGGGGTGAAATCCATCAGCGAGTGAAGACCATCCGTCTTTGACAACACAAAGGTGTCGCGACCGGCACCTCCCCACAACTCACTCTCCATGTCTCCCCCGATCAGCCGATCACGACCAGCCCCCCCCTCAAGCTCAACGAAGCCATGGAAGCGGCTGGCATCGAGGCGATCATTCCCATCGCCTCCATCAACCGCCATGAGGTCAACGCCGTTGTCGTGTTTCTTCAGCAGGGTGATGTGATCGTTGCCACTCTCGCCAAACAACGTCACCTCCTCGAGATCGTCTCCCACACGACGGTTGATGCGCAGTCGAACCCGTTCCCTGCGTTCAGAGCCGAATATCGCCAACTCCTCCATCCCATCGAGCTGAACCGGTTCACGGTCCAGGGAGCGCTGCACCAGGAGGCCTTTTCGGACGCTCAGCTTTGTGGTGCCGCCCTCGTCTGGAAGACCTAACTCGAAGACACGACTCTCTTCATCGTCAATTTCGAACGTGTCTTCAAACTGTTCGTCATCATCGTCTCCAGGAAGTGGATTGGGCACCAGTTCAGGCAGCCCTGAAGCGGGTGAACCCACCAGGCCATGAATTCGAGACTGCTCACGGGCATCATCTGGAGCCATCGCACCGCCAAATGATCGCCCGAAGCGACGGTCGAGAACTTCATTGCTCACACCGATGAATTCTTCTCCGATGGTTGGCCCCGGATCATCCGGAGTCAGCTGTTTCGGTGGTTTCGGGAATAAAACATGACGGTCAAGTTGTTCGTAAAAATAAAGCTGTTGATTGCTGTACGGACCGAAATCAAGAACAACCTGATCATCTAGAAAAAAATGCTCATTCGCAGAATCAGCAGCGGGAGCGAGTTCTGGATCCATCTCAAAATACAACCTGTCATTCGATGCTTCATCGAAAACCTCAGGCGCAGGATCTTTAAACCGAAAATCGCCACTAAATCTCAATCGACGTCCCAACTGACGAGGTTCAGTGATATAGAAGTCAGTGAGATTGGAAAAAGCACCTCCATTGACCTCAACACGTCCACTCCTGGGAAGCGAGAAGCCAACGTCGTAATCCTCAACCCGTAAGTTCTCATAATTATGAGTACCGCGATTATAGAGGTTCGATGAAGCATCAAACCCAGTATCTCCAGAGCCATCAGCGGGACCGACAATGCGAAGGTCTCGAAAATCAGTATCAACGGCATAGTTAACGCGCATTCCGTTCGCATTACTCCAGAGATCCATATCTTCAATTTGACTTGGAGCAAAAGACAAACCAGCCTGCTCCTCCTGCTCCTCTTCAATTGTGATGAAGGTTCGATGATAATAAACCTGCGCACCAAGCACTGAGCCGTAACTCTCGTTGCCACGAAAAGGTGCAAGAGGTGCAAGAGAGACCGGTACATTCAATGCACCGTTGGCATCCTCTGTCTCTGGCAGATTTGCAGAGGGAAAAGTTGTTATCCCGAGACCATCCTCGAACAGGGGCTCTGCATAAACAATCAAACCACTTCCCTTAGCACCTGCTGCAACATTGTCCAAAACCCTCACACCTGGACCTTGCAGCCAAAATCCATCACCTGCATGACCAAAATCACCATCCTCCTGACGGCTGATGGGTTCATCACCAGTGCCATGCATTCTGATGGCAACGTTATTTTGAAAACTGCCCACTTCATCCCCCGCCTCCGTGCTGAAGGCCGCTCCAGTCACATCGTAAGCAACATTATCGATGAAGTCGACATAACTCGAGTGATTAACAAAACCCCATCCAGGATTACCATCCACAACACTTCCAATCACGACCGCAGGCGGCCTGTCTCGATCAACACCATTGCGGTGAAAATGTACTGAATAGCGACCACCTGGATTCCGACCGGTCTCTTCCACAAACGCACCCTCATCATCAAAATATGGATCATCCAAAGGTTTGAGCTTATTTGTACGACCAAGATCCCGGAAGGAAGCATTCGCGACATGAACATCTCGGCTATGCATGAACATCACATGTCCACGCCGATCCAAAGCAGTATTTTCTGATGTAAAAACGACATTTCGCGTCAGATTGGCGATATGGACCTTGAGATCCTCTCTGGGTGTTTGATGATTGAACGAAAGGGCCCGATCCAATTTGATTTGGTTCCCATCAACTGATTTCACAATCACAATTTCATCGCCATCAGCATCGGGATTCGTTCCGGCGATCACCAGACGATCACCCGCTCGCCAGCCCGTTGGCGCTTCACTCAATGTCAGGCTTTTATCACCACGCAGAGGATCAACGGAGGCCGTGAGCGCCGACGTCTTGGCACTGCCATGAATCACGGTGGTTCCGTGAAGGATGGCACCTCGTCCAACCAGACCAGGGTCCTCACTGATCTGAAGTGGGCCTAGATCGGCAAACACAATTCGAGCCGTTGCATCTGATCGGATCGTGTCCGAGGCAGTTCCAATCTCGAGACGACTTCCCGGTGTCGTCACCAACGTGTCCACCTTCAGCTCGGTGTCGACAGCGGTGGCAAACCGAAGGGTGCCATTCACCAGCAATGTCTTCAAAGACGGCTGCAATCGGTTCCCGATCTCAACTGTCAATCCATGAGGAATGTGGACACGACTGGCTTCATCAGGGATGCGTCCATCACGCCAGGTGGATTCAGACGACCACACCCCCGATGCAACCGCTACGTGCGTCGCTTCCTCCGGCGCTGCTAGTTGCATCGCTGCAACGTGCTCCTCCTGGAGGACTGGGTCGTTTGGATGGACCGGCATCTCCATTGCCATGGCCTAGATCGCAGAGACAGTTGACTCCTTTTGAGGATCTCTGCATCACCCTCTTCTCGACACCGTCAACTCGTCGGATTGTTGTCTGAGAGTTTGCGGTGAAGCACCACGGCAGCTGGCAGCAACGTGATCAGATTGGCCACCAACACCGGACCATCACCAGCCAGCAATCCATAGACCGACCAAAGTGCCACACCCGTGGTGAACAGGGCATACATGCCAAGGGAAATCGCTCTGGTATCACCGCTGCGCAATGTTTTGAGGGCCTGCGGAAAAAAACTCACGGTGGTAAGCGTGGCCGCGCCGTACCCGATCAGATCGGTGGAAATGGACATCGATTTGGGTTCAAAGAATCAATGCGGCAACGACGTCCCGTGAAGGGATGCAAAAAACCGAGAGACACAGCATGCAGATGCATCCTGTCCGCAGAAGCATCTGCATGCCGGCTGCCATAAATCGGATCGCCCACGATCGGATGACCAAGACCAGCCAGGTGGGCGCGCAACTGGTGAGAGCGACCGGTGATCGGAGCCAGCCACAGACGGCTGCCGCGCGCATGCACTGCGGCCGATCGCCAGCGCGTGCGCGCCGGCCGACCCAGGGGATGTGATCCGTAGCGCGGCGGGTGACGATTCAAACGGGCCAACGGGGCGTCGATGCATCCACTACCCATGAGCGGCCCTTCCACATCAGCCAGATAGAGCTTTCGGACGCTTCGAGATGAGAACAACTGGCTGCAACGCCGAAGACTCTCGATTCCTCTGGCCAGCAACAACACGCCTGACGTGTCGCGATCCAGCCGATGAACCAAGTGAAGGTCCGGCTCACCTCGGCGAAGGCGGGTAATGACGGAGTCCTGCAGGTGTGACCCCAATCCAGGCTGAGTGAGAAGACCTGGTGGCTTGTCCACAGCCAGCAACCAGGGATCGCGAAGGAGCTCTGGAGGCTGATCATGGCCCAAAGCGGCTGCCGCAATGGCGATGGAACAGAGCCTCCACCTCCGCCGGGGGCAACGCCTGCACCAATCTCGCTTCCACCTCCACCTGATGCACGCTCGAGTGATAGAGCCGCAGCTCATGGAAGGCATCAGGACTGCGAAGACGCGCCTGATCCATCGCTTCGGAAAGCAAAGCAGCAGGCATCAGGGGCCCCCCTTTGCAGTACTGCATCACGTGAGCCGATTCATGGGCGAGAACCACCCACACATAAGCGGGATCATTCGGCAGGTTGTTGCCGCACATGAGCAGCACCTTGCGCCCCTCATGGAAGGCCCCAAGCAGACCTTCAGGGCAATCCTTGGCCACAAGGGACTTCACCCCGACGCGTCGCATCAGACGGATGTATCCACCGATCCTGTCCCACGTCGCTGCCTGAACAGCCCCACCCACAGGCGCTATCCCGACCAGGGCAAGGAGAGACAACACAACGGCGAGACGCATTTTGGACACAAATGAGACTCAACTTGTTCTCATTGGTCTCAACTTCGTTGTGGAGTGGCTGTTTCGGCAGGAACTTCTTCAGATTTCAGCCTCGGCTGCGCGGTCAGAGCATGTCGCAGAGTTCGGAGCCCAGCACTTCAAAACAGCCCACAGAGGGTTGGATCGCCTCGTCCTGCTGGAGCGGAGCGGTCAGCGTCAGGGTGGATGTCAAGGCAACCCCCGTCAGGCCAAGGATCAGAACGGAAGATGCCGCAATGGAGGTCAGAACGGTTGTGATGTCTTTCATGGATCAGAGGAGGAGGAGGGACGAATCACTCGACATCCCCAAGATCCGCTCCTCTCCAGTGAATTGACCCTGCGTTTTGCGGTGAACCTCCCCATGGTTTCTGGTGACATTTCGGTGAAAGCGTCGCTTGTCAGGTTTGGCTCAGCTTTGATCAGCCACCGCTGTTGTCTGCATCAGCCGTTCGTTGCTGAACGGATCGAACTTTGTCCCGAAACGACTGATCTTTATCGGTTCGCGTGTTGAGCTTCAGTGTTGTGTAAATCCTTGGAGCACCAAGGCGATGCAGCTCCTGATGGCAGTCATGTATGCAGGTCATCACCTCATCCCATGGACCCTCAATCGCTGTTCCATTGGGGCCGAGCTCATGCACCAGCCCGGCTGAAGCGATCACCCGTTGACAAGCAGCGATGTAAGGAGACAGGGAGACTCCGACGCCGATCGGCACCACACAAAGATCGACACTGACGTTCATTCAGCGGTCCATCGAAGTGGATGGAACAAGACAGCTGCTGGGGTAGTCGATGGTTCTCCAACCGCCCGTAGCGGTACGAACCTGCACCGCAATCCCACGCTGCGCCGCTGGACAGGACGCCCCTTGGCCTGTGCACCAGCTGCTCGCCTCGGCCA
>MDTB01236174.1_pt1 | contig 20507 bp, 12 predicted proteins | sample 811161 | NCBI WGS metagenome assembly MDTB01 (sample SAMN05326650, study PRJNA326480) | marine metagenome | isolation source: seawater | place: Mediterranean Sea | collected 2009
TCTTCCATCGCTGACATGTAAATGACTTCGTCAGAAACTTTACCTTCAACAACGCGACGATATGGGCTTTCGATGAAACCATATTGGTTCACGCGCGCAAATGTCGCAAGCGAGTTAATCAGACCAATATTCGGCCCCTCAGGTGTTTCAATCGGACAAATACGACCATAATGTGTTGGATGAACGTCACGCACTTCAAAGCCAGCACGTTCACGTGTCAAACCACCAGGGCCAAGCGCCGAAAGACGACGTTTATGGGTAATTTCTGAAAGTGGGTTTGTTTGGTCCATAAACTGTGAAAGCTGTGAAGAACCAAAGAACTCACGCACAGAAGCCTGTACTGGTTTAGAGTTAATCAAATCATGCGGCATATAAGTATCAATATCAACTGATGACATACGCTCGCGGATAGCACGCTCCATACGAAGCAAGCCGATACGCACTTGGTTTTCCATCAATTCGCCAACAGAGCGAACACGGCGGTTACCAAGGTTATCAATATCATCTATCTCGCCTTGACCGTCTTTAAGGCCAACAAGGTATTTAACGATTTTAAGAATGTCTGTCTTATCAAGAACGCGGAATTCGTCTTCTTGGTCAATGTCTAAACGTGCATTCATTTTCACGCGGCCAACAGCCGATAGATCATAACGCTCAGGATCAAAGAAGAGAGAGTCGAATAATGCCTCAGCAGATTCTACTGTTGGCGGCTCACCTGGGCGCATAACGCGGTAAATATCGATTAACGCTTCTTCGCGCGTATCACATTTATCCGCCATTAATGTGTTACGCATGTAAGCGCCAACATTAATGTGGTCAATCGCAAGGATTGGCAGCTCTTTTACGCCTTCATCGTGGAAACGTGCAATGTCGTCTTCACTTAATTCGTGACCTGCTTCAAATACAACAGCGCCAGTGCTTGGATCAATCATATCTTTCGCAAGATATGTACCGAGAAGCGCCGTGTCTTCAACGAGGTAATCTTTAAGACCTTCTTCAACAAGTTTGTTTGCTTTACGCGGGGTAATTTTTGTACCCGCCTCGACAACAACATCGCCAGTTTTCGCATTAATAAGATCAAACGGCACTTTCACGCCGCGCATACGCTCCGCATCAAACGGAATAGACCAGCCGCCCTTGACTGATTTGTATACGTTATGATTATAGAACGTCGCGAGAATCTCTTCATTTGACATGCCTTGAACCATTAATGGGTCAACGGCTTCGTCATTCGCAATACATTCAGCGCGATATTTCGCTGTCGCTTCACCATCTAATGCGCGAAGGAATGTTGTGACTGGTAATTTACGGCGACGGTCGATACGTACATTGACGATATCTTTCGCATCAAATTCAAAGTCAAGCCATGAACCACGGTAAGGAATTACACGCGCTGAAAACAAGTATTTACCAGAAGCGTGTGTTTTACCGCCATCATGGTCAAAGAAAACACCTGGTGAACGGTGCATTTGCGAAACGATTACGCGGTGCGTGCCGTTAACGATGAACGTGCCGTTATCTGTCATTAATGGCATATCAACCATATAGACATCTTGTTCTTTAATATCACGGATAGAACGTAAGCCAGTTTCTTCGTCGACATCAAAAACAGACAGACGCAATGTTACGCGCAATGGCGCAGAATACGTCATATCGCGTTGGTTACATTCTTCTGTATCGTATTTAGGGGCTTCGAGCTCATATTTCACGAAATCGATTTCTGCACGGTTTGAGAAATCTTTGATAGGAAAGACGCTTGAAAGCACTTCATGAAGGCCTTGCATCTTGCGGTCATCAGAATGAAGGTCGCTTTGGAGGAATAATTCGTATGAATCACGCTGAACATCAATCAGGTTCGGCATTTCGACAATTTCTTTGATCTCGCCAAAGAAACGACGCACACGCTTTTTCTCAGCAAAGCTAACACTGTTCGTGATTTCGGATTTTTTCGCTGTTTTCGCCATAATATTTATCACCTTATTTTCGATTTTGTTATGACTATTTAGCGCAATAGTCACGACAACACAAAAACATGCATCAACACCTTATTCCCCTTAATCAGAGGATGGTTAATGCATGATCTAAACTGCTTTTATTTCCCATTATTTGGGTACTTCAACATTCGCCGCCTTTTTTTAGGACTCATAAATGTGCGCCATGTATGCAACATACGTGCCAAATTGTCAAGGAAGATTCGTAAAAATGATTGACTTTTCTTGGGTCGCCTAGGTTATCCACAGATATTCTCATTTACAACTTAAAAACGCCAGTTTTTTCTGTGCATAACCGCGTCCTTACTCCTGATTGAGAGAATAAAGCGAAACGGCGCGCGCTATCGGGCTCGAAGGCTGCGCCATCTTTAAATCAATAAAAGGCCGCACAGAGGCATACTTCCCCTGCGGCAAAAACAGCGGCTTTGTTGTGCGCAAAGTAATGACATCATCAGCCGCAACCGACACGCCAGCAAAGCGAAAATCTGTACTCAAGCCACCCGCCGACAGATCCAAAGTAAATGGCGGTGCACTACCTATTTGCAGCGATGCCGCCCCCTTATTATAACGCTCAAAAAACAGCCCCGCACGCAGCGTTGTGATAATGCCGCCCTCTGGTGCACGCAGCGTATAAACATATTGCCCCACACGCCCTGTCGTCAGATTATCTTCACCAAGGGCCAGCGTGTGCATTTTTACCTGCGTTGGCGTGACCGCAGCGTCGCGCGCAGCCCACGCCACCATATCAGCCAATAAATGCGCCGCAGATTGCGCATTTATAACGCCTGCGCCGCAGCGATTTGTGTATGGCAAGCCCGCTCCATTACTATAAACAGGGGTAACCTCACCCGTACGTTCGTCCTTAAGCTGACCATTTTCAGCAGTGAGCATCAGCGCCATTAAGATATCATCATGAACAACGCCATGCGGCAGCGCCGCGCTACGAGCAAAAACATCTGCCAAGCGCCGTTCAACAGCCGCCGCGGCAGGCGCAGCATAAGAGGTCCCTGAGTAAAGCCCGCCGCTGCGCTTAGTCAGCTCAGCGCAAAATGCAGGGCGCTCCTCACTATAATCTTCAACCGTATAACGCCCGCCTTTCTTTTTAACCGCGCCTACACGCACAATATTTTCACTATGGCGCTCGCGCGCATTATCCTGCACACAAAAATCATGCCCATCAACTGTGATACATGCATGGTTACGCTGATTACCCGCCGCGTTATAATGCACAAAATTAGCTTGCGCATCCAGATTACGCACATTACGCACAGACACATTATAGCCACTTTGATAATAAGAAGCATAATCAAGACTTGTCGGCACTCTGGCCACGCTTTCGCTGATGACCGCATACTCACGCGCCGCATATTTAAGCAAGGGCAAAATATCCCCCGCGCCATCACCGCCAATTTTCATGCGCGCAGCAATCAAGTTAGGGTCTTCACGCCCATAATCTGGGTCAAGCTTTTTCATCACGCCATGCGCTACATAGCTTGTATTATAGATATGCGTTAGATGCGTTGCATCTTTATCGCGCTCAACATCTTCGTCTAGCCGCTCAATTACAAACAAGGTGGGGTCCACATTATTATCTGTGATTACAGATTCATAATCTGGCAATGCACTATAGCCCCTAAAATCCTGTCGGTTATACCAGCTTGTTGGCACCCGCACCTGTGGCGCCGCTTCGACGTCCAAATAATCCTTATATAAACCATACGACCAAGACAGCGCATCTGGGGCAGCATCAAACACAGCATTGTCGATCATAAAACGCAGCAAGCGTGATGAACCGCCATCATTAACCATATCCGCAACGCTAGGCGGTAGTTCCCCGCCCGAAACATTGCCAATCGCCGCAAGATCAACACCATGCGCCTTTAAATCCAAAAACAGTTGCTCCAGCGCATCTTCATGTTTTTTAAAATTAGCCGTATAGAGCAACGCATATTGCAAATAATCATTTTGGTAAAACGCCTTCAGATCAACGCCATAACGTAGTGCCATATCACTGACAAAAGAGTAACTCTCGATACCGTTTTTAGACAGGATAAGGGTTGGCGCATCATAACCATAGGCATTCACCGCATTGGGCGTAGCGCCATTTTCTAGCGCGAGCGCGACCCCGCGATGGTCACCACGCGCCGCAGCACTCAGCAGCGCTTCATTTTGAATTGAGTCAATGTCCTGCGCGGACAGACCTGAATAATTTAATGTGTTTTGGTAAAGCGTGGCATTAAGCTCTGTGCCTTGCGCGATAAGCCCCAGATAAACATCACGATGGGTGTCATAGAGCTTTTGATATTGCTCCGCCTGATAGTCATTAAACACATCAACAGCTTCATATGTAAGGCCAGTGGCTGCGAGAACAAAAATACTCGCCAATGAATACTTACGAATTTTTCCCTGTTGCGCGCGATTTTTCTTCGCTTTTTCTTTGCGCAAGATAGCCTCCCTCGACTATTTTTCTTTGCACAATGGCATAGACTTTTTGTTATGTCAATAAATAGCACCATTGCAAAGCCATAAAAAAAGCCCCGCAAATCTGCGAGGCTTCCTTTATATTTTTAGCAAAGCTAAACTTAAGTGAATTACTTAAGTTCAACAGTAGCGCCAGCTTCTTCAAGCTTTTTCTTGATTTCTTCAGCTTCAGCTTTATCAGCGCCTTCTTTAACAGCTTTGCCGCCAGCTTCAACAAGATCTTTAGCTTCTTTCAAGCCAAGACCTGTGATGCCGCGAACTTCTTTAATCACGTTAATTTTCTTGTCGCCAGCAGCAACAAGGATAACGTCAAATTCTGTTTGCTCTTCAGCAGCAGGTGCAGCAGCACCAGCAGCAGCAACAGCAACAGGTGCAGCAGCGCTAACTCCCCACTTCTCTTCAAGAAGTGTAGCAAGCTCAGCAGCTTCCATTACAGAAAGTTCAGATAGTGTATCAACGATTTTGTTTAGATCAGCAGCCATAATAATTTCTCCTTTTTGACCAATTTATCTTTAGTAAAACGTTTTAGTCACCGCCGCATTATTCAACAAAATAACGCGCCAATAACTAGATTCTCTTATTCGCCTTTGGCAGCTTTCGCGCCAACGACACGTGCAAGCTGACCAGCAGGAGCTTGTAGTACGCCAGCAACTTTTGTTGCCGGAGCCTGCAAGAGACCCACGATCGTGCCGCGCAATTCGTCCATAGATGGCATTTTAGAAAGAGCTTCAACACCCTTAGCATCCAGAACGTTTACACCAAGTGCACCACCAAGAATAACCATCTTGTCGTTATCCTTAGCAAAACCCTGAATTACTTTCGCAGCCGCAACAGGGTCGTTCGAAAACGCCATGCATACTGGGCCAGAAAATAGTTCAGAAATACCTTCAAATTGCGAACCAGCAATAGCGCGTTTCGCAAGTGAATTCTTTGTTACTTTAATGGTAACACCTTCCGCGCGACCGCTGCGGCGTAGTGTTGTCATTTGTGCAACTGTTAAACCAGCATAATGCGCTAACATAATGCCTTCATTCGCGCCTTCACCTTCGCCAGTGAATACGTCTTTTAAAAATTCAAGCTCTTGAGCTTTCTGTGCGCGATCCATAAAATCTTCTCCGCGTTAAAAAACAAAAAAAGGATACCGACCATCATAGCCAATACCCATCCAAATAATTTCCGAAACAAAACGCTAATTTTTGCGTCTCGTTGGTAAACCAATAACTTAATACCGTTTACCTATCTATGCAGGGCTTATGATTACTCTTCCGTGGTAACCACCTGCAGTCTTGGACAGGACGGCGCTATTACTAGGCCATAAAACAAATCCCGTCAAGTGTTTTTCTGCGTTTTGTTGAAAACTTTTCTTCGTAGGGCGCATAAAAACTTGTCATCAGTAAATAATAAGCTATGACTCAACTATGGATATAGACATAGGACGCAGCGCCTTACAACATATATATGGCAATTTATGGATCAAGCGCGATGATCTTATTGACCCCATTATTGGCGGCAATAAATTTCGCAAGCTAAAATACAACATTCAGGCCGCAAAAGCTGCGGGCAAAGACACATTGCTGACCTTTGGCGGTGCATACTCCAATCATATCCTCGCCACAGCGCGCGCAGGGCAAATTCATAACATGGGGACAATCGGCGTTATACGCGGCCACGCTGAAAAAGGGCTAAGCCCCAACCTGATAAAAGCACAGGACATGGGCATGACGCTCCAGTTCCTTTCACGCGAGGATTATAAAGACAGAAATGACGCTGCGTATTTAGCCGCGCTGCAAGCATTGCATCCCAGCGCTTATATCATCCCAGAGGGCGGCACAAACGCCCATGCCCTGAAAGGCATCGCCGAAATACGCGCAGAGCTTCCTGATGATATTGATGTCATTGCCACCGCCTGTGGCAGCGGCGGCACACTGGCGGGGTTGATTGCCGCCTATGCTGACAAGCCTGATATAACGCTTCTCGGTTTTTCAGTATTAAAAGGTGAAGACCAGCTCACACCAAGCATTAAAACCCTTTTAGAAGCACAAGGCATAATGCCGCGCTGCAAATGGCGAATCGTTACAGCTCACCATTTCGGCGGCTACGCCAAAGCGCCACCAGAGCTTAAAACCTACATAAAAGGCTTTAAAGCACGTCACGATATCCCCCTCGACTATGTTTATACGGGTAAAATGATGTTTGGCTTAGAAGCATGGCTTAAAGAGCATCAGAGCACAGAAAAGGCAATCGCCCTACATACAGGCGGATTATTTACGGCTGGGCTTTGATGAGGCTAGATTTAAGGCGCAGGGCCTAAAACTTTCTTTTTCAGCTTCTCGTTTTCTTCTGAATAACCGCGCGTACCCATTTCAGCCAACGCTTTGGCGCGTATTGCATAAGGGAAGTTATTCTGCCCCGTTTGCGCGACCAGTTCAGGCAGCGGCGCAATAACCGTATCAAGGCGCGAACCACCAAACCATGGGTTAGCATAACGCGGCTTTTGACGCTCCGCCAAGTCATCAGGCATTTTTACGCGGTGCGGCGCGGCGCGATAAAAGCCGTTGGAAAATATTTCAAGCTGTAAGCCGCCATTACTGATCCACTCACCTTGCTGCGTTTCTAATGCGTGCCAAACGCCATGGTCATCTTGCACTTCAAGGCCGTTTTCAGCACGAAGCAACGTTAACAAACCACGATCTTGGTGAGTATCAATACGCATCGCGCCAGGGGTTGGATTCTGGCATGGCGGGTAATATAAATCACGCTGTGCATGATGACCGCCATCAACATATTTAGAAATCGCCTGTTGGGGCACATCAAGATACAACGCGACCGCATCCAAAACGCGTTCAGCGATTTTCTGGCGCGCAACCATTAAATCAAGAATAGATTCCGCGTATCCAGCGACATATTCATCAATATGTTTACCTGTGTTCTTATTCACCAAAACATTTTGCGAAGCTTTGTTAAAAGCGCGCCCTATGCCTTGCTCTAACATAAAATAGGTTTTTTCATCGGGGATCGCGCCTTTCTTGCGGCGCTTCGCAGCAGTCTTTAGGCCTTTATATCCCATTTGTTCAACATCAGAGACAAAGCCTTTTTTGATATCTTCAGGCAGAGCATGAAATAATTGCGCTTTCGCAAAATGCGCATCTTCTAGCGCTTTGATATCTGGCGTAAGCGCCCAACGACAAAATCCATTCGCGCTAGTCTGTGGACCAAATTCATCTTTGGCGAACTTGGCAAAATCTGCATCATTGGAATTTAATAATAGCGCCATATCAAATACAGGAACATAGTCCAAAGCGCGTTTCCCTGAAGTGTTACTCATGATTCCCCCATGAATGTTTATTTTTATTATCTATGAATTATGTTTATTAATAACGATAAAATTCTTAACTTGCAAGGGCGCGATTTAAAAAAATCCACCAATTGTTAAAAAAAACTAGCCAAAGCAAAATGAATAGACTATTACTTAAACAAATATTCCCCAAAATGACTAGAATTTAAAGCTTGGCCGCATGTCAGGACACGAACTCTACCTAAAAGTCATCTTGGCGCAAGAAGACAAACGATTATATCTATAAGGAAAAAGAACATGGCAGGCTTTAACCCCGCTGAATATATCCGCCAAGTCCGCACCGAAATGCGCAAAGTATCTTGGCCGAGCCGCAAAGAAACTATATCAAGCACGATTGCCGTGTTTATTATGGTGGCGATTGCGTCAGTATTTCTCTTCCTCGCCGATTTTTTCATGGCGAATATCGTTCAATTTATTTTAGGCCTCGGGGCGTAAACTCTTAATATAAGTCAAAGCTTTAAAAAGGATCAAAATTATGGCTGCTCGTTGGTATGTTGTACATGTCTATTCAGGTTTCGAAAACCGCGTTAAAGAAACCATTCAGGAAAAAGCTGAAAAGCAAGGCCTTGCCGCTGCGATTCACGAAGTGCTTGTTCCGATGGAAGAAGTCGTTGAAATTAAACGCGGTCAGCGCGTTAATGCTGAGCGCAAATATTTCCCCGGCTACGTTCTTGCGAAGCTCGACTTAAGTGACGAAGTTTGGCACCTTGTTAAAGACACACCAAAAGTTACTGGATTTTTGGGCGCTGGCAACAAACCAACTCCAATCTCAAACAAAGAAGCCGAACGCCTTATCAAGCAAATCCAAGAAGGCGTTGACAGCCCTCGCCCAACAATCACCTTCGATATTGGCGAAGAAGTTAAGGTTATTGACGGCCCATTTGCATCATTCAACGGTATGGTTGAAGAAGTTGACGAAGATAAAGCACGCGTTAAAGTCTCTGTTTCTATCTTTGGCCGTTCAACGCCAGTTGAGCTTGAATATTCGCAAGTAGAAAAAAGCTAATCAGCCCGCTGATTATCACATTGCTATCGATATTTTAAGAGCGCCCATCACGGCGCTCTTTTTTATTGCCCTGCACCATAGACGCTATAAGCGCTGGTAAAGAAATTAGTCCTTGCTAAAATAGCCTCAATTATGTTAAGTTCATCAATCTTAAAAATTGAAGGATTTATGCAATGGCGAAAACCATCACTCAGGCCGCTTTATGGGATTATTTAAGCACGCGTAATGCAGGCGAAGAAATCGCCTTCCAAGACGTATTAGACCATTTTCAACTGAGTAAAGCGCAAGACAATTTCGCCGCAGATAAACAAAGCCTACATAATGCACTAAATAAGCTTGAAAATATGGGCGCATTAGTCGCAAGCGGTGTCTCTGCGCCGAAAATCTTTTTGCAGAACGATTTACCCGCAGAAATTGACTTAAAATTTAACGCCCCCAAACAAGGCGACAAGCCACCAAGCGCCCTGCTGCATGACCGCAGCCTGATCAATAAACGCGCAGCAGGTAAAAAGTTTAAATCCATACAAATCAAATTAAACAGCGACCTTAGCGTTGCCGAATTACGCCAAATTGAAAAGGCGAGCGCCTATATCTACCGCGATGGCGAAGGCAATTATATCGCCGACATTAAAGAGGTTCTCAGCCGCCGCATCGACAAAAGCCAAGAGCAAAAGACCGAAACAGAGGCCACAATCAAAGCGGGCAATACAGCCAGCAAATCAAGCGCCGCCGTTGAAGTTTTTGACGAAATGGGCATCTCACACAGCTTCTCCCAAAGCGCATTGGATGAGGCCGATGCCTTACTTGCCGCTGGCGTTGATAGCGAAAAGCTATTAAGCGACCCTGCCCGTAAAGATTTACGCCACATCCCTTTTGTCACTATTGATGGCGAGCGCACTAAAATACGTGATGACGCGGTTTATGCCGAAAGTGACAGCGACCCTGAAAATGCGGACGGCCATATATTATGGGTGGCCTTAGCTGACGTTTCACATTATATCAAGCCCGATAGCGCCCTAGACGCAGAAGCAAAAAAGCGCGGCGCGACATTATATGCCCCCCGCCTTACAGTGCCTATGTTCCCACAGGCGCTTGCTGAGAACTTATTCTCGCTTGAAGCATATAAAGACCGCGCCTGCATTGCCTATGAACTTAAAATCAGTTCCGATGGCCAAATTTTAAACAGCCAAATGCATAAGGGCCTAATGAATTCGAAGGCCGCGCTTAGCCACGATCAGCTCAGCCATACCATTATCGGTAATGCTGACAAAGTCACGCGTCCATTAAAAGATAATGTCATCGCACCGCTCATTGCTGTGAGCAAAGCGCTAGAGCAGAACAGCGCCCTGCGCGGCGTTGTCGAACATAGCCGCGCTGAAATATCATCGGCTGAAGACTTTACTGCCCTGCCCCACGCGATTATTCGTTATGCAATGCAAGCGGTACAAAGCAGTGCTGGCGACAAACTCGCACAAAGCGACAAACCAGGCATATTCCGTATTCAGCCTAGCCCCCATAAAGTCAACACAGGTGCTTTAGAATCCCTCAAGGCTTACGGTCTTATCGGGGCGGACGAAGATTTTCAAGCTGCAGATATTACAAGCGCCCGCCTAAATGCATTATTCGAAGCCGCACGCGACCTTGAAGATCCGCGCGGCGCACAGCAAGCCATTGCCGCTCTATTGCCCAAATCAAAATTCTCAAGCGAAAATATCGGGCATTTCTCTCTCGCAGTAAAGGCCTATGCGCCATTGACATCACCAATACGCGACTATGCGCATATTTTAACCAGCCGCCGCCTTAAATCCGAATTTGGTTTAAATGCAGGACACGCAGCGCGGATTGATTTTTCGACCCTCGACAAAGACCTTGAAAACTTAACGCAGGCCGCGGCACGCGCAAAGTCAGCTTTTGCCAAAATCGAGCAGCGCCAAAATGCGTCTGGTCAGTTTAACGCCGCAGCATTTAAACAAGCCATGCATCAAGCCAACAGCCTTGGCGGATTATTTGATAATCAGGACATTGAAAGCGCGATTTTAAAGCAGATGGGCATTCCTGTTGATTTTTCGGATGCGGCGCGCGCTGAGATTGAATCAATCATGGCAACGCAGTCTAACCCAGAAGATTTACTGCAAGACCCAATGCGCGAAGACCTCACCGATATTCCTTTCGTCACGATTGATGGCGAAGATGCGCGCGATTTTGATGACGCGGTTCATTCCTATGCCGATGATGACCCGAAAAATAAAGGCGGTCACGTGCTTTGGGTGGCCATTGCCGATGTATCTCATTACGTTAAAACAGGATCAGCGCTTGATTTAGAAGCCCGCGAACGTGGCAATTCAGTTTACCTGCCAAAACGCGTTGTGCCCATGCTACCCGAAGAGTTATCAAACGGCCTATGTTCACTGCGCCCTGATGAACATCGCGCCTGCATGGCCTATAAGATTCAGATTAATAAAAAAGGACGCATCATTGACCGCAGCTTGCATCAAGGTGTGATGAAATCCCGTGCGCGCCTTACTTACAACCAAGTTATGGACGGTATAGAAGGCCGCGCGGATGAACAGATCGCGCCGATTTATGCCAGCCTTATTCAGCCACTGATTAATTGCTATAAATTACTGCAAGACGCAGCGATTGAACGCGGCGCGATGACATTCGGCCTTGAGCAGCTTTCTATCCATGTTCTTGGCGATGATGACAGACCAGAGTTTCGCGAGATTAAAGAAGACGATTCACACAGTTTGATCGCTGAAAATATGATCGCCACCAATATGTGCGCGGCCATGGATCAAAAAACCTGTCCAAACGGCGTTTACCGCGTCCATGATGACCCAAGCGCCGGCAATATCGAAGCGCTAGAAACATTGAAAACGCTGAGCGTTATTACCCATAGCGAATTCCTCAATGGCATCGACAAAAGTCCAGAAGGCATCCAAGCCTTAATTAATAAAGCAGATGCCTGTAGTGACCCAGAGCTTGCAAAAAACATGATCGTCCGCCTGCAATCTGCCGCAAAATACAGCACAGACAACATTGGCCATTTCGGGCTGCAAATTAAACCAGAAGTCGGTTATTCGCATTTCACTTCGCCTATTCGCCGTTATCCTGATTTATTGGCGCATCGTAACTTGAAAGATAAATTCAACATGGCACAAGGCCAAATGCCGAGCGCATTGCGTAAAGAGATGGAGTCAATCCTTGAGCATTGTTCAGAAACCGAACGTCGCGCCGACCGCACATCAAAACAGGTGGCTGAACAATATTGCCTACGCTACCTTAACAAGCTAGAAGGTCAGCTATTAAACGCCAAAATCATTAATGTTAGCGAAGATGGTCTGAAAATCCGCCTCAAAGAGCTTGATTTGGAAACGGTGATTAAAACCGATCAGTTACCAAAAGGTGAATATAGCGTTGATAGAAAACACAATGCGCTTGTTAATGAAGATACTGGCCATATTTTCCCTGCAGGTTACAGCGTGAATGTTATGGTTTCGCAAAACACAGAAAGTGAGTTTGCTATGCCAAAGTTCCATATCGCGAACCCCGACCACATGCTTTCAAACGCGCTAAAAGCGACACAAAAAACGCAGCCTACAGAGAGAAATACGCCAAAAGCGCCATAAGGAAACATGCACGAAGCGTGCAATAAGCCACAATCTCGCAGATTAAAGCGTTTTGACGACATTTCCCCTTGAAAAATGCGTCAAAACGCGCTTATTTAAGACGTTATAAAATATCGTTTTATTAAGGACTGCGGATCAAATGAAATTCACATTATCATGGCTTAAAGATCACCTCGACACAGATGCTTCTTTGCAAGAGATCACGGATAAACTAACCGCTATTGGTTTGGAACTTGAAGGCGTTGAAGACCCCGCAGCCGCCTTAGCGCAGTTTAAAGTCGCAGAAGTCATTAGCGCTGAGCAGCACCCTGATGCTGACCGTCTGCGCGTTTTGCAGGTACAAACCGCAGATCACGACAGCCCATTACAAGTTGTTTGCGGCGCGCCAAATGCCCGCACCGGCATGAAAGGCGTACTGGCATTGCCGGGCAGCTACGTCCCTGCACTCGACATCACACTTAAGAAAAGCAAAATCCGCGGCGTTGAATCAAACGGCATGATGGCATCTGAACGTGAGCTGAACCTTGGTGAAGACCATGACGGCATTATCGACCTTGATGCCAAATGGGAGATCGGCACGCCTATCGCGGATGTACTCGGCCTGAACGACCCTGTCATTGATATCGCGATTACGCCTAACCGCGCAGATTGTACCGGCGTCTATGGTGTTGCACGTGATCTAGCCGCCGCTGGCATGGGCACATTAAAGCCGCTTGCCAAACCTGAAATTAACGCAGATTTTGCCAGTCCAATAGACATTAAGTTTAACCTTAGCGCTGATAATGCTGAGGCCTGCCCCCATTTCATGGGGCGCACAATTAAGGGCGTTAAAAATGGCCCTTCTCCTGAGTGGTTACAGACGCGCCTTAAAGCCATAGGCCTGCGCCCGATTTCAGCGCTAGTTGATATTACCAATTATTTCTGCATGGGGCTTTGCCGCCCACTGCACGTTTTTGATGCCGATAAGTTAAACGGCAATTTGCAAATCCGCATGGCAAAAAAAGGCGAGGCGCTTTCTGCGCTCAACGACAAAGATTACGTCCTTGATGATTTCATGACCGTTGTCGCCGATGATAAAAACGCCCTCGCGCTTGGCGGCGTAGTTGGCGGCGTAGAAAGCGGCTGCACAGAAGACACACAAAACGTCTTTTTAGAATGCGCCTATTTTGACCCATTGCGCACCGCGAAAACAGGCCGCGCCCTACAAATTGATAGTGATGCACGTTACCGCTTTGAACGCGGCATTGACCCGAACTTTACCGCACATGGCCTAGACCTCGCAGCGCAAATGATTGTCGAGATATGCGGCGGCGAAATTAGTGAGATTACGCAGGCTGGCGCAGCGCCAAAGGTTGCACAAAGCGTTGCCTACGACCCTGCATATTGCGAAAAAATCATCGGCCTTAGCGTCGATGCGGATGAACAAAAAGCAATTTTGAGCCGCCTGGGCTTTTCAATCAATGATAACTGGCACGTTGATGCGCCAAGCTGGCGCGCTGACGTTCATGGCAAAGCCGATATCGTCGAAGAAGTTATTCGCATTGTTGGCTATGATAAAATTCCAACGACGCCCATTACACGCAGCGCTGCGGATGAGCCTGAATTTTACTCCGTACCTTCAGCGCGCATTCGCAAATCGCGTCTTACTTTATCCGCGCGCGGCCTTAACGAGACAATCAGCTATGCGTTTATGAATGAAGATCTTGCCAAAGCTTATGGCTCTGATCGTAACGGTAAAGCGGCAGAATTGCGTTTGATGCGCCCAATTAGTGAAGACCTTGTGCAGATGCGTCCATCACTTTTGCCCAATTTGGTTGATGCCGCGAAACGTAATACAGACCGCGGTCATGGCAATATTGCCCTGTTTGAAGTTGGCCCTAGCTTTGGCAAATGGCTCAAAAACGACCAGACATTAACGGCGAGCGCACTGCGCACTGGCAAAGCGGCCGGTAAGCATTGGAGCAGCACAGAATCTGATCGCAGCGTTGACCTTTATGACGTAAAAGCCGACGTTGAGGCGCTTTTAAACGCGCTCGGCTTCCCTGCAGCGAACGCGCAAGTCACGCGCGACGCACCTGAATATTTCCACCCTGGGCGCAGCGGCACTTTACGCCTTGGAAAAAATGTCTTGGCGCATTTTGGGGATCTGCACCCATCAGTATTGCAGCACGCAGATTTCAAAGATGCCGCCTGCGGCTTTGAAGTCTTTTTAGACAACATCCCTGTGCCCAAGAAAAAAGCAGGCGCAGCGAAGCCACTATTAAAACTCGCCGCCTTGCAGCCATTGGCGCGTGATTTCGCGTTTATTACGGATGAAGGTTTAGAAACAGCAAATCTGACGCGCGCCATTAGCAGCGTTGATAAGCAGCTGATTACAGATGTTTCCATCTTTGATATTTATCAAGGCAAAGGCGTTGATGAAGGCAAGAAATCTATCGCGCTCAGCGTCACTATTCAGCCGCAAGAAACAACGCTCACCGACGCGGAAATTGAATCCTTATCAAAGAAAATCATTGATACCGCACAACAAAAATGCAACGCAATCTTAAGAGCATAAACATATACGCCCAGTGCTTAGAACAAGCACTGGACGTATGAAGAAGGTTGTTTTGATTATGTTTGTCTTAGAATGCAGCTCGGTAGATTTAGGTTATGAGAGCTGGGATAAGTATAAGCTGCGCTCTATTATGTCTATATAATTGCAAAATGCAGACCAGAAAAACTTTTATTAAAAATCAGAAACTTAGAAAAAAATGTATTTTTATTAATGCTTCATTAGTCCCATTATGAGACGATGTATATTATAGTTAGTTCCTTTTATAGGGCGCAGAAGCCTATATTATAATTTTTATAAGATGATTTTTACATTCGGGGTCACAAAATATGTCCATTAAAGTTCTAATCGCTGATGATGACGCTGCGCAGCGCCGCTTAATTGCCATGCTGCTTATTAAAAAACTTGGTTACAAAATTGTCGAAGCCGAGAACGGGCAAGATGCCCTGTCGATACTTGATGCTGATACCAAAGAACAAAGCATACAGCTCATCATTCTTGACTTGCGTATGCCTAAGGTAAGCGGCTTTGAAGTTTTAGAACAAATCAATCTTAATCACCCGGGCAAACCCGTTATTATCCTGACGGGATCGCATGATGTACAAGACGCGGTCAACGCCATGCAGATGGGCGCAATAGACTTTTTAACCAAGCCTGTTTCTTCCGAACGTATGATCGTCTCTGTCAAAAACGCAATTAAAATGAGCACCCTGACCAAGGAAGTCACACGTCTAAAAAAGAAAGAATCCGGTACATTCGGCTTTGAAGATTTAATTGGCTATGATGGCGGACTCGCGAACATTGTCGGCATATCCAAAAAGGCCGCAGCGTCAGATATTCCGACACTGATTATTGGTGAGACTGGCGTTGGTAAAGAAGTTTTTGCCCGCGCTATACATGGGGAAAGTAATCGCGCTGGCGGGCCTTTCGTTGCGGTGAATTGCGGCGCGATCCCAGAAAATCTTGTTGAAAGCACATTATTTGGGCATGAGAAAGGCGCGTTTACAGGCGCAATACAAAAGGCCGCAGGTAAATTCCGCGAAGCCGAAGGCGGAACCATATTTTTAGATGAAGTCGGCGACTTACCCCTTGATGCGCAGGTTAAGTTATTGCGCGTATTACAGCAAAGGGAAGTTGAACCCGTGGGCGCAGGACGCGCCGTTCCCGTTAATGTACGCATCGTTTCAGCCACCCATAGAAACTTAGAAGATTCCGTGCGCAGCGGTGAATTTAGGGAAGACCTCTATTTCCGCCTCAATGTATTTAAAATCGAACTGCCTGCATTGCGCGCAAGACCGATTGATATTCCTGCGCTCGCCAACCATTTCGTGACACGTTTTTCGGCCAGTGAAAATTCACGCATTAGCACAATCAATGAGGCCGCCCTGCAAAAGCTGCAAACGCATGTTTGGCCCGGCAATGTGCGCGAGCTTGAAAACACTTTGCACCGCGCTATGGTTTTGTGCGAAACGGAGCAAATTGACGCGGATGACATTATTTTTGAAACCGCAGGCAATCAAATTATGCCGAACGCCAACAATCTTTCACAAGGCAGCGTCGCGCCGTTGAATAATCCGCAAGAACAGCACGTTAATCATGCGCAATCTGGCTCAGCGCAAGGCGACGCAGAATATACGCTATCGATGATTGATGAAAACGGTGCGTTTCGCGCGATGGATGCGTTAGAAAACGAAGCTATGCATATGTCAATCACATTCCATAACGGCAACATCACCCACGCCGCAAAGGCATTAGGCATTGCGAAATCTACCTTCTATAGAAAAATGGATAAAGCGCTCTAGGCAGCGCTTAATATATCCCGCCCGTCCCTGTAGACGCAGAAGCGGTTGGGTCAGTCGTGTCACCCGTAGGAATTTTCGACATTTTACGAATGCCATCACTTTCCAAAATCGTGATCGATTCGTCTGGCTCACTGCCTGTGGTAAAGGCTTCCCAAATAACGCTCTCATCACCTGATTTTGCACGCTGACCTGTTTCGGCGTTAATACGCACCATGCGCACGCCAGAAGGCACACGGAAAGGTTTAGGAGGAACGCCTTCAAGCGCGTCTTCCATAAATGTTTTAAAGACAGGCAGAGCGACAGAAGAACCTGTTTCACGCTTACCTAATGGCTGCGGCTGATCAAAACCGACATAGACCCCTGCAACTAAATCAGGCGTAAAACCAATAAACCAAGCATCTTTAGAATCGTTTGTTGTTCCTGTTTTGCCGCCCATAGGACGGTGCAAAGAACGTAAACGCACGCCTGTACCGCGTTCAACCACGCCGCTTAATATAGATACCATTTGATATACATGACGCATATCGGCGATTTGCTGGCGGTGGTCGGGAAGCTTAGGGGCTAGCTGACCATTCCAGCGCACCAAAGCGCCGCATTCCGCGCAAGGGCGCTGATCATGCCTAAAAATTGTGCGGCCATAGCGGTCTTGAATACGGTCTACAAATGTTGGGCGTATATATTTACCGCCATTAACCAGTTTCGCATAGGCAGCAGTCATATCATGCAAGGTTGTTTCCCCTGCCCCAAGCGCATAAGAAAGCAGCGGCTTCATATTAGGGTCAATGCCAAAATCGCGAACATATGTTGCCACGGTTTCCATACCGATATAATCCGCAAGGCGCACCGTCATCAAGTTCTTAGATTTTTCAACGCCGCGGCGTAACGGTGTGGGGCCGGCGAAATCTTTTTTATAATTCTCAGGCTTCCAAAAATGACCTGGGCGGTCTTCTATCACAATTGGCGAATCTAAAATAAGCGTTGCGGGGGTAAAACCGTTTTCTAACGCCGCCAAATACACAAAAGGTTTTATCGCAGAACCTGGTTGGCGCTTTGCTTGCGTGACGCGGTTAAACTGGCTCTTGCCAAAGCGCCAGCCGCCTTGCATTGCTAAAACGCGCCCCGTATGCGGGTCAAGCGCGATAAAGCCACCTTGCACTTTGGGGATTTGTTTTAGGATATAGGTCTCAGCCTTCTTATCCGCTTTCGCATCATCCTGCATCTTGGGCTCAACCATAATAACATCGCCGCGCTCAAAAACTTCACTCAAGCTTGAAACCACCGGCCCGCGTCCATTGACGCTGTAATATTTACGGGCCCATTTCGTATCTGCACGCAAAACTTTGCCGGTCTCGCCATTTGTAAAACCAATCGACGCGCTCTCTTTTTTTACATCCATCACCACAGCGAGATGCCATTCTGGTAATAAACCATCAGGGGCAGCCACTTCTCTCAGCGCGGCTTTCCACTGCGTAGGGTTGCTTAATGCTTCGCGCGGAATTTGCGTCACTGGGCCGCGATATCCATGGCGGTGGTCATAGCTTTCTAAGCCTTGGCGCAGCGCATGGGTCGCTAATTTTTGCATTTCGGGGTCAACGCTTGTCCGCACAGATAAGCCGCCCTTATACAGCCCTTCTTCACCATATTCTGCCAATAATTCGCGGCGCACCGTTTCGGCGAAATAGGGCGCTTCTATGATATGCTGGGTATTCCGCGCAATCATACGCAGCGGTTTGCGCGTTGCGATTTCTGCTTGATCTTCGGTAATGAAATTTTCCGCTGCCATACGGCTAATCACCCAATCACGGCGCGCTAATGCGGCGTCATAATCATCTACGGGGTGATAATTACTCGGCGCTTTCGGCAACGCCCCTAGATAAGCGGCCTCTTCTATCGTTATCGCATCCAGCGGCTTATTAAAGTAATTTAACGCCGCCGCTGCGACGCCATAGGAACGATTGCCTAAGAATATTTCATTAAGGTAAAGTTCTAAAATTTGGTCTTTGGTCAGGACGCGTTCAATGCGTGATGCTAAAATCGCTTCTTTGACCTTACGCTTAATCGCGACCTCATTACTAAGAAAGAAGTTTTTTGCGACTTGCTGCGTGATGGTTGACGCACCAATTAGACGCTTATTATTTTTCAGTAGAACGTTACGGATATTAACAACCGAAGCACGCGCAATAGCGAAATAATCAACACCGTTATGGCTGTAGAAATTTTGATCTTCCGCCGCGATAAATGCATTACGGACAGTTTCAGGGATTTCATCAATAGGCATAAAAATGCGGCGTTCTTGCGCAAATTCGCCTAAAATGCGGCCATCACCTGCATGGACGCGCGTGACGACAGGCGGCTTATAATCGGTCAGGGTACGATGGTCTGGTAAGCCTTGCGAATAAAAGCTTACAATAGATACCACCGCAATAATGCCGAGTATCGCAAAGAGAAACCCTGCGGATAATAAGAACAAAAATATATGAGATAACCAACGCATGAAAGTTTTATGACACAGTGGATAAAAGAATCAAAGAGAAATTATAAGACAAAACGTACATTACATGCTCGCTATGTATTTAATACGCTTTTTCAGCATTTGAATCATGCACGCCTCGACCATATCATTTAACTCAAACGCATTGGCTGCGTTATCACGCCGCGCCAAAGCACACTCCGCACGCGTTGAATTCGAATAATACAAATTCGCCTTAGAAAGTTCATTGGCTTTGCGCGACATCATATCCGCCTTCTCAGGGTTTTGCTGCGCGCGTAGCAATAAATCATTACGTTTATACGCCGAATAATCAACCAACATTTGCTCAGCGATTTCTTTGACTTTATTCAGACAAGACTTCGTTAAATTGAAGTTCATTTGCCCCACAGGCTTAATACGTTCACTTATGAAGTTTTCTGAAGCTGTCTTGGAAAAAAATGTACTCGGGTTATTTTTGTCATACTCACCGCAATATTGCACTGGGTCATCTGGTATTGCCTGAATAGACGATAATTCACGTAAAGAAGGCGCGGCAGGGTCTAGGGCGTTACGGTCTGTGCCGCCGCGCGCCGCGTCCTCGGCAAAGCTTTTCATGAGTGTGTTGCCAATGTTCAGCTGCTCATAAATCGCATCATTATCATCGTTTTGCTGGGCAGGCGCCACCTGCTGCTGACCGCCCATATAGGGGGAATATACCGGCGCAGAGGGCGCGGCGCTATCTGCAGGTTCATCCGCGCTGAAATCTCTTAAATATTGCGCCGAAGCGGGGGCAGAAAGAACAAAGAACGCAGAAAAAATCAAAGCCGCACGCAACATGTATTTATTCATCAATAGATTAACCGCACTCATTTTTTTATCCTCATCTGCCTAAATATTCGTGCGTAAAAATACGCATAGACCATTTTACTACAAAAGCGCCACGTAATCTAGCTTTCAAGCCGTCCCTATGCTTTACTCTTTGCTGATTTCGCAAAGTCACTATGCTTAGATATTGGCCCTTCGGCGCGCCCGTGAATAAACTGTTCAACATAGGGGTTGCCTGAATTATCAAGGTCCTTAATATCACCGCACCAGATAATCTCGCCTTCGTAAATCATCGCTATTTTATCGGCTATTTTACGTGCGCTTGCCATGTCATGGGTAATAGACAGCGCGGTTGCGCCAAGCCCCTTAACCGATTCGACGATCAAATCATTAA